>Ga0272441_10011384_pt1 | contig 13221 bp, 6 predicted proteins | sample SSMProp6N_FD_193582 | JGI IMG/M metagenome (GOLD analysis project Ga0272441, IMG submission 193582) | Marine sediment archaeal communities from Little Sippewissett salt marsh, Falmouth, MA, United States - SSM-Prop-6N | ecosystem: Environmental > Aquatic > Marine > Wetlands > Sediment ... | reverse complement strand
ATCTCAAACACATCCCGGTGATCATGCTCACGGCGCTATGCGAGCCCCAGGATATCGCAGCCGCCTCGGCGCGTGGCGTCACCGACTACGTGACCAAGCCCTTCGATTTTGCCCAACTCATGGACAAGATCGAGGCCGCTCTGGCCAACAGGAAACCCGAGTAACACCTGTTCCGCGCCGGCACCTGATCGTCGTGTGTGAGGAGAATGCCGTTGGTTTCATCCCGACCGTTCCAACTCCTGATCGTCGAAGACGATGTCGTCGATAGAAAGCTGCTCGAGCGGTTGCTGGCCCAATCATCGGCCGCGCCGTTCGACGTGGCGAGTACAGATCGGCTCGACCGGGCCTTGGAGATGCTCCAGGACCGCGCCTTCGACGTTGTCCTTCTCGATCTCGGACTTCCCGACAGCCAGGGGATGGACTCGGTCACCCGCCTCCAGGCACGCGCGCCCGAGACGCCCATCATCGTTCTGAGCGGATTGGACGACGAAAACACGGCGACGGAGGCCGTGCAGCAGGGGGTACAGGACTACCTGATCAAGGGACAGGTCGACGCGAATATCCTGGTCCGCTCGATCCGATACGCTCTGGAGCGTAAGAAAGCGGAGCGGCAATTGCAGGCGGCCGAACGACGCTATCGCACGATCTTTGAGAACTCGGCCGTGGCGATCATGCTGGTCGATGAGCAGGACCAGCTCGTTTCCTGGAACAAATTCACGGAACGCCTCCTCCACATGGAGGAACGCCAGCTCCACGGGCGGCACGTCAGGACCCTCCATCCGGATTCGGAATGGCGGAAGATCAACGCTTTGTGTCTGAATCGCAGGGGAATGGAGCACCACCTGGAAACCAAAATGATCTGCGGGGGCGGCGATGTCATCGACGTGGATGTCTCGCTCAGTGCGATTCAGGAATTCGACGGCGGCATCACCGGCTCCATCGTCGTGGTCCGCGATGTCACGGAACGCAAGCGCGTGGAGGAGGCGCTACGCGACAGCGAGAAACGCATGCGACTGATCGTCGAAGCCTCGCCTTTGCCTCTGCACCTGAGTCGCATCGAGACGGGAGAGATCCTGTTGGCGAACCGCGCGACGGCTGACTTGTTCGGATACGATCGCGAGGAGTTGTTGGGTCGGACCACACGGGATCTCTACGCCGACGTCGAGAGAGACCGGCCCGCGGTCCTTGCGAAACTGCGGGAGCAGGGAAGGGTCGTGCAGCGAGAACTGGCGATGCGCAAGGCGGACGGCACGGTTTTTCCCGCACTGGTGTCACTGGAGTCGATCGACTACGAACACCAACTTGCCACGCTTGCGGTTGTGTACGATCTGACCGAGCGAAAAGGCGCGGAGGAAGCGCTGCACCATCACGTACTTGAGATCGAGCGCTTCAATCGCTTGGCGACGGCGAGAGAGCTTCGGGTGATCGATTTGAAGCGGCAAATCAATGAGTTGTCCCGTGCGGCAGGACAGTCGCCGCCGTATGCGGCGATCGAGGATGATGCTCCATCGGAGGCCGAAGAGGCGGGTCCAATACGGGAGCCGGCAATCCTGTCGACCGAGGGGCTGAGAGATTGGGGCTATCAGCTTGCCGATTTGCTCGATCGCGACCAGATGCAGCAATTGATGGGCAGCTATTGTGATGCGGTAGGCATTCCGTCTGCCGTCATCGATCTGGAAGGCAACGTCTTCGCCAGAACTCGGTGGCAACGGATTTGTATGGATTTCCACCGGGTCAACACAGAGACCTGTGCCCGGTGCATCGAAAGCGACACCGTTCTTTCCGGTCAACTGCAAGAGGGGGAACAGTTCTCGCTCTATCAATGCGGAAACGGCCTGACCGATGCGGCCTCGCCGATCATCATCAATGGTCGGCACGTGGCGAATGTGTTCATCGGTCAGTTTCTCCTGGAGCCTCCCGACACGGACTTCTTCCGCCGCCAGGCGGCCGCGTTCGGCTTCGACGAGCGGGCGTATATGGCAGCACTTGCTGACGTGCCCATCGTTCCGAGGGAGAAGCTTCCGCCCATTCTCAAGTACCTGACCACGTGTGCACAGCTTCTGGCCGAAATCGGATTGGATCGCATTGTGAGTAAGGTCCACGAAGCCGATCTCGTACGGTGGGCGGACGAACTCAATGGGGCCAACGAAGCGCTGCGGCGACAGAGGGAAGCGGCGCTGAGCCTGGCCGAGGATGCCAATGAGGCCAGGACCACCGCGGAGCGCGTTCAGGAGTCCTTGCGGGAGAGCGAGGAGCGGTTGCGCAGCATGACCACAGCCGCTCTCGATGCCATCGTTATGATGGACGAACAAGGCCGCATCTCTTTCTGGAACAAGGCGGCGGAAACCATGTTCGGGTATTCACAGGAGCAGGCCTGCGACAAGGATTTGCACAGTCTGCTGGTGCCCGGGCGGAATGGGAGCTTCTGTACAGCGGACGTACAGAAGTTCCAGGATGTTGGGCAAAGCCCTTTTCTTGGGAAGACGCTCGAATTGACGGCCATTCGCAGGAATGGTGAGGAATTTGCTGTTGAGCTGTCTCTGGCTCCCGTTCGCGTACATGGACGGTGCGAAGCCGTGGGTATCATCCGCGACATCTCGGACCGAAAACGCGTGGAGGAGGCGCTGCTGGTCAAGAACAGCGCGGTCGACAGCGCCGCCAGCGGCATTGTCTTCATCGATCTCGACGGCATGTTGTCATTCGTCAATCCGTCCGCCCTGCGAATGTGGGGATACGAACGGGAAGATGAGATCCTGGGCAAGCCCTTTACGGTGTTCGTGAAATCTGCCGATGAGGGACAGGCTGCCTATCGCTCCGCGATGGAGGCCGGCGTCTGGAACGGAGAACTGCTGGCTCGCCGCAAGGATGACTCGGATTTCGTCGCGCAGGTCGTGGCCAGCGTGGTGAAGGGCAAGAACGCCAAGCCGATCTGCCTGATGGTTTCTCTGGTCGATATTACCGAGAACAGACGCATTCACGAAATCCTCGATCACAAGCAGAGGAACCTGGAGGTGATCTTCGACGCCGCTCCTATGGGTTTGCTTCTGGTGGATGACCGTTTGCGCGTGGCGCGGGCGAATGACGCGATCCGCCAGATATCCGGGAAAGGGTACGCGGATATCATTGACTGCGACGCCTGTCAGAGTCTCGGCTGTGCCCGTTGCCCCGATTCCATGGATGAGGAGGACGAACCGCAATGCTGTGGTTCCTGTTCACTGCGAAGCATGATTCGGACGGTGTTGCGCTCCGGCGAGTCTCTGCCTGGAGTTGAAATCCAGCCGCCGTTGCACTTCGGAGGCGAGCGGGCCCGACTCTGGATGGCCGCCACCGCGGCGCCTGTCACCATCGACGGGATCAAGCACGCCCTCGTTGCACTCAATGACATCACCGACCGCAAGCGGGCCGAGGAGGAACTCAAAGAGACGATGGAAATAAAGGCCCAGTTCATCTCCACGGTTTCGCATGAGCTCCGCACGCCGCTGACCTCCATGAAGGAAGCCGTGATCATTGTCCAGGAAGGGGTCGCCGGCCGGATCAATAAGGACCAGAAGCATTTCCTGGATATCGCCAAGCGAAACACCGACAGATTGGCGAGACTGATCAATGACGTGCTCGATTTCCAGAAGCTCGATGGGGGCAAGATGAAGTTCACCATGGCGCCGAACGACATCATCGCCGTGGTAATGGAAGTATACAGCACAATGCGCGCCCACGCTGCCAAGAGCGGCGTGGATCTCGTCACGGACCTGCAGACGAATCTACCCATTGTCACATTCGACAGCGACAGGATCATTCAGGCCATCATGAATCTCGTCAACAACGGGATCAAATTCACGCCCGAGGGGGGCCAGGTCCGCGTGTCTGTGCGCCGCCGCCAACAGCACGTGATCATTGCCGTCAGCGACACGGGCTATGGCATTCCCAAGGAGGATATGGCGAAGATCTTCGACCGGTTCTACCGCGTACAAAGGCCCGGCAAGGAAATCAAAGGGACAGGGCTGGGGCTGGCGATTGTCAGCAAGATCGTGACCGGGCACGGCGGACGAATCGAGGTCGAAAGCGAGCCCGAGAAGGGCGCGACGTTCACCATGTACCTGCCCATTGATCCAACACGCGGATCAGACCAGACGTCGTACTCCTCTGACCGGACCCTGGAGAACGTGCTCACCGCGAAATGACCGAACGGCCATGTCTGATGGTCCCTCGGGAATTTGGGGTGATCTGCCGGCACGCTTCCTGTGTCTGTGGCCCGGCTCCACGAAGTTTTGCTTGATTGCCCTCTTGCGGCACCTTATCATGACGGTGGTTCTGGGATATGGGCATCGTTGGCGTGCCCGGCCGTGCCGGACGTTCGGCGGCCGCGGCGACTGTGGTGTTGTGATGGGGACGAGTTTCGGGGAGCAAGATGGGTGACGTGCGTGGGGATCGCCGCCAATCTGCGGAGGACCGGCCCTCATTGCGCAAACGCGCTGCCGAATTGGAGGAAGCGAACCGATCGCTCAACGAACGCCTCGCAGACCTTGAACGCGAACGCAAGGAGCTCGAGGAAAGGCTGGCCAGCAGTCAATTCCTGGCGGCGACCGTTCTGGACGCACTTCCCGATCCTACGGTGACTATGGACCTCGATGGGCGCATCCAGGTGGCCAATCGAGAGTTCCGCGTGCGGAGGGGTATGGAGCGACACCAGGTCGTCGGCAAGACGGCCGTTGAACTCGGCGTACTCGATCTCGATCAGTGGACCCGGATTCGCGACGATGTCATCCCCAGGTTGATGGAAGAGGGCACGATTAGCAGCATCGAGGTGACCGGCCTTCACCCGGACGGCTCCCCCTTCCCGGCCCTGTTGAGTCTCTCGGTGGTGAAAGGACCCTCCGGCGAGCCGATTGGAATTATCTGTTCCGGACGCGATATCTCGCCGATCAAGGAGGCGCAACGGCTGGCCTGCGATCGGCAGCAGATGCTTGAGGGTCTGTTCAATGCGATTACGGAATCCGTATTGTTGACGGATGCGGAGGGGACTCTTCTGGCCCTGAATGAAACCGCGGCCCGGCGGCTGGGCAGGCCCGCGAGCGAACTGATCGGGCGCAAGTTTCTTGAATCGTCCCCGGATCTCATCCCCCCTGACGTGGCGAAGGAGCGAATGGGATGGATCCGTCAGGTCATCCGCTCGGGCAAAGCGCTGCGAGTCACGGCGGAGCGCAACGGTCTGACCTTCGATGCCAGCCTGTACCCGGTACTCGATGACAATGGGTCCGTTCAGCGGGTGGCCGTCTTTGACAAGGATATTACCGAGCGAAAGAAAGCCGAAGGAGCGGTGAGAGATTTGCAGCGGCAGATCGAGTTTATTCTCGGCGCGGCCAAGACCGGACTCGACGTCATTGACAAGGACTTCAACCTTCGGTACGTGGACCCCACGTGGCAACAGGTTTATGGTCCCTTTGAAGCAAAGAAATGCTATCGATATTTCATGGGTAGAGACGGCCCATGTCCCGGATGCGCCATCCCGACCGCCCTGGAACGCAGGCAGACGGTCGTTTCCGACGCCGTACTGGTCAAAGAGAACGACCGACCGATCCAGGTGACCACAATTCCTTTTCAGGCCGAGAACGGGGAATGGCTGGTGGCGGAGGTCAATGTCGATATCTCCGAGCGACAGCGGCTGGAGCGCAGGCTGCGGGAGAACGAGGAAAAGTACCGTACGGTTGTAGAAGGCGCCGGCGAGGCCATTGCCATCGTCAATGAACAGGGCGTCTTTCAGTTCATGAACGGGACGGCCGGTCGAGCCCTCGGAGGCGCGGCGTCCGAGTTCATCGGCAAGACCATGTGGGATCTGTTTCCCAGGGAGATCGCCGACAGACAGATGAGCGCAGTCCGCGACGTCATCCGCACCACAGTAGGGGCAAACACGGTCATGCCCTCCAGGGTCCGTGGGGAATTGCGATGGTACAACACGACGGTGGAGCCGCTGAGGGACAGTACGGGACAGGCGACCGCCGCCCTGGTGATCGCCCGAGACATCCACGAGCTTCGAACCGCGCAGCAGGAACTGGAGGCCTATCGTGAGAGAATCATCCGGGCCGAGCAGCTTGCATCACTCGGCACACTCAGCGCGATGCTGGCACACGAGTTGACGCAGCCGCTGACGGTAATCCGATTATCCATCCAGAACGCGTTGGAGGGTCTGGAGGAGGTGCCGTATTCGAGCACGGTCCCCGAGGACCTGAATGACGGGCTCGGAGAGATCGCCAATGTGATGGCCATCGTGAAGCGATTCCGAAGATTCGCTCACAGAACGTCGGAGAAGATAACCAGGAAGGTCGTCCTGCCTTCTGCCGTCAAGAAGGTGATGCGGCTGCTGGAAGAAAGCGCCGAGAAAGCCCGTGTTACTCTGGAGATGCACGCACTCGACGGTTTGCCGGCAATCGAGGCCCATGAGAAGGATGTTGAGCAAATCCTATTTGCGTTGGCGGAGAATGCGATCCAGGCGGCGGATGGGACGCGCGACCGGTATTTTCGAGTCAGCGGCACTGCCCGAGACGATTCGGTGGAACTGCAATTCGCGGACGATTGCGGCGGCATCTCTCCCGAGAATCTCGATCACATTTTCGAGCCCTTTTTCACGACGAAATCGCCCGAGGAAGGGACAGGGCTCGGCCTGTGCATCGTCCAGCGCATCGTCTCCCAGGCGGGCGGCCGGCTTCACGTTGACAGCCGATGGAACGAGGGAGCCATCTTCACCATTGCACTGCCGATTGAGAGCAAGTGACCCAGTTCAAGGAGAGCACCGCGATGGAGAGCACGAAGCCCGGCCACGTCGTTTTCGTGGATGATGAGCCGAACGTGTGTGATACGGTGCGCAAGACCCTCGAACGAGTCGGTATGAACGTAGTGTGCTTCCACGGCGTGGCGGATTGTCTGACGTATCTGGCCTCCGGGCGGTGCGATCTGCTCGTGACGGATGTGAAGATGCCCGGCAGAAGCGGGATCGATCTGCTCAACGAGGTCAAGGTCCGTTTACCGTGGATTCCCGTGCTCGTGATTACCGGGTACGGCGATGTGCCCATGGCGGTAGCGGCGTTGAAGGCGGGTGCCGAGGACTTTCTGGAGAAACCGCTGGATCGCGAGACATTCCTTGACACCGTGGGGAGACTGCTCAAACAGAACGCCGGATGCGCCAGTTTGTTGGACCAGTGCCTTACGAAAGCGGAGATGAAAGTCCTGTACCTCGTTCTGGATGGCAAGAACAATCGCCAGATCGCGGATGAGCTGCACCGCTCGACGCGCACCATCGAAGTTCATCGCAGCCACGTGATGCGAAAGCTCGGGGCCGCCAATCTCATCGAACTACTGCGGCGCGTAGCCGACCTCGGGTTACTCCGCCTGGATGCGCCGCGCCGCCAGGGTCCCTCCACCCCATGATCCCGGACGGCACCGCGACCGATGGGTCGCATCATCCACGCCCCCATCTCTTGTGGCGACAATGTTGACACTGCACACGCTTGGATATACTGTGGACCTTGATAAGAGTACTCGCAACGTAGCTTGGGAAGGGCCACAGTATGGAAAGCCAACCTCACAGTCAGACAGATCGACGCTGCCTTGAAATGTCGGTCACGCCGCAGGAGCACGCCCTGACACGCAGACGCCTGCTCCAAACGGCCGCGATAACCGCCGCCAGTGCCCAGATGGGTATCACCGGCACGGTGGCCAGGGCACAGGAGAAGGGCGAGCGTCCGGCACGACCGGCGCGGGTGGACGTGCTGAACCCCTGCGGCCGCGTTCCCGTCAGCTTCATTATCGACGATTCGACTTGTCTCGTGAACCTGGCTCATTTCGGCATTCCCCATTTCGCAGAAGCGTTCCCGGACAAGTACAAGCAGGATTGGCGGAAACTGCCCCGGGAGATCCCGGATGCCTTCGTCCGCAAGTTCGGGCAGTGGTGCCGCGAGCATGGCGTCAAGGGCAAGTACAGCATCGTCCCGTACCCGGCCTGTGTCGGATGGCTCGACCGCGACCTGCCCGGATGGTCGAGGAAGGAACTCCAGGAGAGCATCAAGCTCGTTCGCGAGTTCATGATGCCGGACTGGGACATCCATCCGGAGATGGTCACGCATACGTGGGTTATCAATACGAAGACGGGCCGGCCGTATCCGGAGCGGACGGAATACTTCATGGAGAACTGGCGCTGGACCGACGGCAAATCCGTCGATGAACTGGCCGACTACATGAGCTACGCCCTGCGGATTCTCAAGAACGTCGGGCTCGAATGCGAAGGGATCACGACGCCTGGCGGGTTCGGCAATCGCGTGTTGCCGGAGTTATCTCAGGCCACACTCGAATCATGCCGCGATGTCTTCAAGGCGGAGATTCCCCATTACTTCCGTCATCTGTTCACGGACGACCGAAGCGTGGCACCCCGAGTGGAGTACGCTTCCGGCCTCGGCGGGCCCGACCCGAAGTGCTCGGTGTCGATCATCGGCTGCACGGGGGACTGGTTCGGCGGCTGGGACGGCCTGTCGCCCGGCTCCGTGGACAAGTTCATCACGAAGAATCTCGCGGGCGGCAGATTGCCCCAGGTGATCGACAAGGGCGAGCCGGCCATCCTCGTTTGCCACTGGCCCGGGATCTACTTCAACGGCGAGGAGATCGGCTTCAACATCTTCAAGGAAGTCGTGCGTCGTCTGCACAGCCGGTATGACAACCTGATCTGGATGAAGCTGGCGGAGATCGCACGCTACTGGGCAGCACGGGAGTTGACACAAATCACGCGACAGGGCAAGCGTGTCATCTTTGACGCTCCATTTGCGACTCCGCGGTTCACGGTGCGGCTGGACGGCAAACCGACGCAGCCGCCAGCCGTCGTGACTGGTGGGGCAATCAACAGGTTGAAGGCGGTGCAGAATCCGCTCTGGCTCAAGAGCGGCACCTGGCACCAGGACGCTGACGGGATGACGATCTGTTTCGATCTGCCCAAGGGACGGTCTTCTATCGAGGTGTAGAGCATTTCGACTTTGCATCCGTATTCTCAGGCGGGTCTATGAAATATCGAGTTGGCTGGCTCTCAATACTCGTGCTCATCTCTTGTGGCGTCTCGGGAGGCGCAAGGCAGGAGGGCACGCCGTCCGATGTCCCGGATATGCCCATGCCTATACCTTTTGAGGGCACAATTCGACACCGCTGGCTCAACAAGCCCGTACTGGCCGGCCGATTGCTCGACGACATGGAGGATATCGGCAAGTGGTCCCATCGCGGATTCGGTGAGATGAGCTTGACGGGGGAGCGATCGAAGGACGGACGGCAGTCCCTGCGTTTGACTTCGCCCACGCTGGGCGAGAAGCCGGGTTCCGTCGCGGGCCGGCCGTTTGGCGCCGCCACCGTCATTCGCGGATTCGATGGCGAGGACTGGACCCAGTTCAATCGGCTCTCGTTCTGGGTGTACCCGACGCTGCCCGGGTTTCGTGTGATTTCGCTGTGTCTCGTTCTCCACAACGACGGTCGGGAGAAGGTGCCGAATTCCTACGACCGCAACGGACGCAACTTCGTGCTGCTGGAGCCGGACCGATGGAACCACATTGTGTGGGAAATCGCTCATCTGGGCCGGGACAGAGTCACTGGTGTTGAGTTCGCCTACCGTCTCCAGGGTAACGAGCCGGGCGCAACGACAACCGTCTGCTACGATTTCGATCACCTCGAACTGCAAAAGGTGCATCCCGATCACTTCGAGGGCTGGGACGTCGCTCCCGATCGCGTCGCCTACAGCCACACCGGCTATCCGGTCGATGCCCCAAAGACCGCGATTGCCACCGATTTGGCGGAACGAGAGTTCAGCGTCGTCGATGCCCGGACGCAGAAGGTTGTCCTGAGAAGGCCCATTCGAAAGTTGGCATCGCACCTCGGCACGTTCGATGTGCTGGACTTCAGCGAGCTGCGTGAGTCCGGCCGATATGTACTCCGTGTCGGCCAGATTGCCACGAGGCCCTTCGACGTCCGCCAGGACATCTGGCGCGATGCCGTCTGGAAGACGATCAACCTGTTCTTCTGTGAGCGATGCGGTACGCCAGTGCCCGGCATCCATGACCTCTGCCATCGTGACTGGCGCGTCAAACACGGCGAGAAGGAGATCGTCATCAATGGCGGCTGGCACGACGCGGGCGACCTCTCCCAGGGTCTCGTCAATACCTCGGAGGCAGTCTATGCCATGTTCGCTCTGGCTGAAGAACTTGAAGAGGAATATCCCCTGTTGGCCTCGCGACTGATCGAGGAGGCTTCCTGGGGTCTGGACTGGACTCTCAAGACCCGCTTCGGCGACGGATACCGCTGCACCTGGGCCACGATGGATTTCTGGACGGATGGGATCATGGGCACCGTCGATGACGTCACGGTCAAGGCGGGTAAGCGGCCGTTCGAGAACTTCCTCGCCGCTTCGGCGGAAGCCCTCGCAGCGCGGATGCTGAAAGACCGCCATCCCGTCCGCGCTGCCTATGCCCTTGAAGCAGCCCGGGAGGACTGGCGTTACGCCGTCCAGCAGAGTGGCAATCCGAACCTGGAATTGGCCGCCGCCGGTTTGCAGAGTTCCATCGATCTCTACGAGGCTACAAGGGAACGGGATTATGCCGACAGGGCATTCGATTTCGCGAAAATCGTTCTGGACTGCCAGCAACAGAGTATTCCGGCGTGGGAGATCCCGTTGACCGGTTTCTTCTATTCCGATTCCAGGAAGACCCGGATTCTTCACTACTCGCATCGCGGCCACGAACAGGCTCCAATCGTCGGATTGACACGGTTGTGTCGGCTGTTCCCCGATCACGCCGATTGGATGGAGTGGTATGCCGCCGTCACGCTCTACAGCGAGTATTACCGCACCGTCTCGCGATACACGGCCCCATACTGCATGCTGCCGGCGTCCATATATCACGTGAGTGAGTCCAAGCGACCGACGTTTCGCGAGCAGGTCACCAACGGCATCCGGCTCAGCGACGAATACTACCTGCGGCTGTTCCCCGTCTGGTACGACTTCCGGGGCAATCACGGCACGGTGCTCTCCCAGACAAAGGGGCTTTCCGCTGCCGGGCGTCTGCGGAACGACCCAGACCTGCTGGAACTATGCCGCAAGCAGCTCCAGTGGGTCGTTGGCCGCAATCCGTTCTGTCAGAGCACGATGTACGGCGAGGGACACGATTATGCCCCGCAGTACACCGCCATGTCCGGCGATATGGTCGGCTCGCTCCCCGTTGGGATTCAGACCCACTTCGAGCGGGATGAGCCGTACTGGCCCGCCGACAACTGCTACAATTACAAGGAAGTCTGGGTACACCCTTCCTCCCGCTGGTTGTACCTGATGTGCGACCTCTACGATTCACGGCAGGAGAACGACGCAGGATACACGCTGTCCGGCGAGACCTCGCGGGATGGGGTCGTGACCATCACGCTCGTCACAAAGCGCCGGGACGCAAACTTGCGGGTCCGAGGCTGGAACGTCGATCGTAATTCGCTGCAACGTGAGGCGCGTACGGATTCCGGGACTTTCGTCTGGCGGACGCGGGTACTGGACAGGAGCAAACCTTGGGTGGCTGTGGTCGTGCCGGATGGAGATCCGGAGCGAATGGGTGATATTGCAGGCAATTTTCCGAGTGGCAAATAACTCTTTAGGAGACACCACATGCAAAGACGCGATTTTCTCAAAATGACGGGTGCGGTGGCGGCAGGCTTGCCGTGCCTTTACGCGGCGCGGGCCGCAGGGGCAAGACGACGTCCGAACGTCGTGTTCTTCGTCGCCGACGATCTCGGCTATGCCGATGTCGGCTGCTATGGCCAGAAGAAGATCAAGACGCCGAACATCGACCGGCTCGCGGCCGAGGGGATGCGGTTCACGCAGGCGTACTCCGGCAATCCCGTCTGCGCGCCGTCGCGGTGCACGTTGATGACGGGCTACCACACCGGTCATGCTCAGGTCCGCGGCAACAAGCAGATCGGCGGTACGGAAGGGTGGAAGCTCGGCTCGACGATCGGGGGACAGTGGCCGATCGTGGAGGATACCTTCACGGTCGCCAAGCTATTCAAGCGGGCCGGGTACGCGACGGGCGCCTTCGGTAAGTGGGGCCTCGGCCGCGTCGGGACAACCGGCGATCCACAGAAGCAGGGCTTCGACCACTTCTTCGGCTACATCTGCCAGCGACAGGCCCATACGTTTTATCCGAACCACCTCTGGCGCGACGGCGAGGTCTTCTGGATCGAGGAGAACAAGGACGGCGCCGAACGGGTGTATTCCGCGGATGTGATCACGGACGAAGCCCTGAAGTTCGTCAGGGCGAACAAGGACAAACCGTTCTTCCTGTACGTGCCGACCACGGTTCCCCACGTAGCTCTTCAGGTGCCTGAGGACTCGTTGGCGGAGTACAAAGGCCAGTGGCCCGATCCTCCGTACGACGGCAGCAAGGGATATATCCCGCACGAGCACCCACGGGCGTGCTACGCCGGGATGATCACGCGCATGGACAGAGAAGTTGGACGGATCATGTCCCTGCTCAAGGAGCTTGGCCTGGACGACAATACGCTCGTGATCTTCTCCAGCGACAACGGCCCGACGTACGCGGGCGGCGTGGATGCGGACTTCTTCGAGAGCGCGGGGCCGCTGAATGGCCTGAAAGGTTCCGTTTACGAGGGTGGTGTCCGCGTACCGTTCATCGCACGGTGGCCCGGCCGGATTGAGCCAGGCAGCGAGAGCGACCACATCACGGCGTTCTGGGACTTCCTGCCCACCTGTGCGCAGTTGCTTCGGGAGCCGGTGCCTGCCGGCCTCGACGGCATTTCTATCCTGCCGACGCTTTTGGGCCGGCCCGACCGTCAGAAGAAGCACGATCACCTGTACTGGGAGCTGCGCGGTCAGCAGGGGGTCCGTATGGGCGACTGGAAGGCTGTCCGTCTCAAGCCGAATCAGAAGATCCAACTCTTCAATCTCAAGACCGATCTCGGCGAACAGAACGACGTGGCCGATCAGCACCCGGAAATCATGGCCAGGATCGAGGATATCCTCACGAACGGTCGCACGAAGTCCGAGGTCTTCCCCCTCGTACTGCCACGTGCGAGAAAATCATGAAAAGGCTGATCGGCAGCTATTTCTGGAGAATATTCGCCGGCACGTGTAACCGGCACCGGTTGCGGTCTCACTATCCTGTCAGAAGGGCCCGGAAAACAGTGAATGGCAGAGAATTGAGTTACACA
>Ga0272441_10011383_pt1 | contig 13226 bp, 5 predicted proteins | sample SSMProp6N_FD_193582 | JGI IMG/M metagenome (GOLD analysis project Ga0272441, IMG submission 193582) | Marine sediment archaeal communities from Little Sippewissett salt marsh, Falmouth, MA, United States - SSM-Prop-6N | ecosystem: Environmental > Aquatic > Marine > Wetlands > Sediment ... | reverse complement strand
AGAAGGTCAAGGAAGTGACATAGATACTCTGTGGTTTGATGGTTATATCGATGAAGTCCGAATATATAATAGAGTATTAAATCAAAATGAGATTCAAGATTTAGCAGACCAGATAATTATTCAAAAACCTAATGCAAATTTTTATATTAATCGCACAAATGAACCATCGATTATTGAATTTAATTATGAATCTGATAAAAATATTCCTATTTTAAAATGGGATTTTAATGGTGATAAAATATGGGATGAAATTTTTTATAATAGAAGTAATTTAACGGTTTATTATAAATATTCTAAATCTGGCATCTATAATGTTACTCTATCTGTGAATGATACTTTTCTTTATAATATAAGTTCTAAAAAAATAGCAATTTTGCTGGAATATAATTTTAAATCATCAAACAATGGGATATATATTAGCTATCCTTATCCCATATCATTATTTGTCGAACCTATAAGAAATAAATATTTTTTTACTTCTCCAAGTGGATTTTTTGATCATGTATCTTTTTATTTGGATTCCTTTGTTTCCATTATAAATAATCCCATTTACCATCAAAATAATGATTTATGGATAACAACTATTGATATGAATGAGGGATGTTCTAATTCATTTCTAAAAATCATAGGATACGATTGTAATAATACAGCAATTTGGCATTATTCAGAACCGGTGAATATCATTCATACACCCTTATGGTTTCAGACATTTCTTCTTACATCTGATCTGATAGATGATGTTGAAGTGATCAATAGTGAAAATTGTAACTTTTGGTCTATGAACATTAAAAACCCACTTCTTGGCTTAGGTTATAATATCTCTGGTGTTCCAGTTGATTTTATTGGTGGTAACTATGGCATCAATGCAACAATATCAGCAATAAATGATATTAATATTCAAAGCAATATCCATCATTCAACTTATTGCCCATTATGCTCATTGAATATGCCATTGTGGAGTTTAAATGAATCGTTTTCAAGACCCTTTGATTTTGGGACATATCAAAAAGCAGATTGGTTCTGCGAAATTATTTTTAATACCACAACAGGAATTATGATTGATACTAATGAAATTAAATTAATTGGATCATTAGAATTACATGGAAAAGCAGGACTAACCTTTAATATCCCTATTTATGTAATACCCTTTATTGCTGAGGCAGGATTTACAGGGAGTATCGGCGGGGATATTAATACAAAGTTTATTATTGGATCAATTGCAGAAAATGGTTTTACTCTTTGTCCAGATGGTTTATCAGATTCCTCTGTATTAATAGCCTGTAATGCCGGCATTTATGCAGATATTTTAAGTGGCATGGCAAGATTAGAAGGTGGATTGGAAGCAAATGGTATATTAATCTGTGATTTACCTTCATTACATAAAAAAATATCTTTATATGGGGGTGCTTATGCTAAAATGTCTGCTTTATGGGGTTTTTGGTCTGATGAATGGAAATATGGTTTTAATATTGATATAAATGAAAGTAAAACTAATTCATCAGAAATGATTAGTATCGTTTCATATGAAAATAGATCAGATATAAAAACCTATGATTTACCTTGCTTGTCTGATACATTTGAAAGAGACAATAAGAGAAATGATTGTCCTAATACTGATTTTGTTATCCTTTCTAAAAACGTTGTTGAAACAGCTAATCCAAGGTTAATCATGATAGATGATAAAATAGGATTTGCTTTCTGGAATGATCTGATTTCAATAGATAATATAAGTTTTCAATCAGAGATTTTTTGGTCGTATTATAATGAATCATGGAATCCTTCTGAAAATTGTAATTCTTCAATGATCTGTGAGTACGATCCCCATGTTTGTCTAATAGATAACTATGAAAATAATGAGAAGGTAATACTTTGTTATCTATCAATTAATAATATAATTGATTTGAATACTACTATTCAATCATTTTATAGAAATCCAGCTATTAATACAAAAATTTGGTCTAAAAATAAAGGTTGGTCAAATACTCAATATATTTGTAATATATCAAATGGTACGATTAAATATTTAGATTTATATTGTCTAAATAAAGCAACATTTTATATCTCCTATCTTTATGATACAGAAGTTCATCCTTATGTTCATGGGAATGGAAGTATATATATTATTAAAGGTACCGTATTTAATTCAACTGTTATCTATAATCAACCGACTTTATTAGTTGATAATATTGATCTTGATTCTAATCCTACCTGTAATCCCAAACTTGTATATTGCTCTGAAAGTGTAGGTGGGGTGGTCTATCCCCTGTATAATCCTAGTTCAAGTAAGTATGACATAAAAATGCAAGCTTCAAATAATAGTCATAATTTTTCTGAAATTAATATTACATGTAATAAGAGCAGGGTTTCCAGTGTTTCTTGCACCGAATCTCATGGAAATATAACAATCTGCTGGATTGAAAACAATTCAACAATATGGTTAAAAAATATGATACCAAATGAACATTTAGTACCAGAAGATTGGATGATATATGATGAAAAAGTTATATACAATGGCACAGGTATCTCTGATTTAAAGACACTATGTTCAAATGAAAAAATCATTCTTATATTTAAAGAAAAAGGAGATGTATCACCAACATTTATTGACTATTATTTATATAATAATAGATCGACACAACCATATAAATTTTTATTTGATCAACCATATTCAATTGAATATTTGGATGCTTGTATATATAACAAATCATGTGATATTATTTATACCATAAACAAACCAATTGCATCTTTTTTACTTGGGTATTGGCCTTTCAACAGTGGTAATGGAACTATTATTTATGATCATTCCTCAAATAACAATCAAGGAACCATAAACGATTCATATGATACTACAAGTCATTATCAATGGGAAAAACATAATGGACTTAATGACAATTTATCTGTTGAATACCATTATTATCTACATTTTTTAAATGATACCTGTAAGATTAAAATACCTCAACAGCAAAATTTTACCTCTGAGAATGGGTTAACAATATGTTTTTGGATGAAATTAGATAATGAATCGTTACATTCTAAATTTTTAACAATAAATGAATCTATTTCAATTTTTCAACATAATGATTATTTACATTTACAATATTGGCAGGATAACACTATTATCAATATCACAAACATAACCTTATTACCCCATGATGTTTGGATGTTTCTATCAATTCGATTTAATAATGAAACCTTAAAAGTTATGCTTTATCCAAATAATTTAAGTGCTATCATAAAGGAATACAACATACATAATCACACATTACAAACAGCAAATAATACGTTCATTATTGGTGGTTTTAAGGGTAGTTTAGATGAGGTTCGCATATTCAACCAATATTTAACGGATGGAATGATTGAAAGTATAAGGTTTAGTCCTTATGCTGATTTAACAGGAATTCATGATATAATAACTCATCATAAACCATCTTATGCAAATTTTTCGATTTTTTGCAAGAATGGTCCTAAAAACTATACTACTGATGAGTATCTAATCTTTTCTGGAAATCCTTTACATCATCTATACAAATGGGATTTTGGAGATGGCAAGAAAGAAAGTGGACAAACAGTTACTCACCAGTACTCTTCACCAGGATATTATACAATAACTTGTGAGGCAACCTATCCTTCAACAGAGATAACAACTCAAATTTCCAAAACAATATATATCAAAGATATATCACCTCCAAAATTCAAAGGATTACAATCAACTGCTCCAGGGGATAATAATATAACACTCATTTGGGAGCCAGCATTTGATGAGGGATCCAACCTCACGTATTTTTGTTATATGCGACAAAATGATAAATACTATGATTTTTCAAATCCAACATATACAACGAAAAATACCATCTTAACGATTAATGGACTTCATGCAAATACATCTTATTTTTTTATCGTTCGAGCAGTTGATCAAAGTGGAAATATGGACAATAATTCAGTTGAAAAATTTTCCATTCCCTATGATCATACGCCACCTATTTTTGATGGATTAAAAAATGCTTGTTTTCTATTTAATTCTAATATTTCAATTTTTCTTGAATGGGAAGAAGCTATTGATTTATCCAAACCAATCTCTTATAGTATATATAAGGCAAATCTATCAGGTGAACAGCAATATACTCTCTTGCAGGTGATAAATAAAACATCATTTATACTTGAAAATACCTCATTGGAATCACATTTTTTTATCATTCGAGCTATTGATTGTTGGGGCAATGAAGATGATAATAATAATGAAATTTGTGTTGATATATACCTTATTGATTATTATGTAGATTTTACATATTATCCATCCAACCTTTATGTTGGAAAGCCAATTAATTTCTATGACAATGCATATGATTCAATGGGATCCATTGTTAATTGGAGTTGGCTTATAAATAATACCATTATAGCCTATGGAAAAAATATAACCCATGTCTTTACTGAACCTGGATTATCTACTGTTTCCTTACTCACCTGTAATTCTTATGGTGTAACTAAATCAATGACCAAGTCCATTAAGGTGGAAGCAAGTAACCTATCTGCAAATTTTACTTATTTTCCGTTATATCCGCATCTTTTTGAACCTGTTTATTTTTATGATAATTCCTCTTCATCAAATTCAATTATAAATTGGACATGGGATTTCAATGATGGCAATATAAGCCATATACAAAATCCCTCACATCGATTTAAGAATCCTGGAACTTATGAAATAACTTTAACAATAATAGATGAACATAATATGGCTAATTCTAATTGCAGAAATGTAACAATTTATAATGATACTGTAGTAATAGATATTAATCAAAGTGTTTTTAATAGAGGTTTTCCAATTAGGCATACTGCTGATGGAGATTGGGGTGGTGCTCAAAACTTTTTATCAGCATTATCAATCCTTGATACCGTTGAAATATATTTGAGAAAATTTGGAACGCCAGAATTCAATCTCACTATTGAATTAAGACAAAATGATGTATATGGATCTTTAATAGATACGATAATCATTCCCTCTATTGAAGTATCAAGGAATTGGACGTGGTTGTCACTCGATTTTCAAGACACCATGGTGCATCCAGATTTTGACTATTATATTGTGTGTCAACCAGCACCAGTTGGTGTTAGCACATCCTTTGGTTACGAATGGGGGTATGCGTTTGGTAACCAATATGATAACGGAGATTTCTGGTTCACCAGAGATGGGGGTAATTTATGGAGAAACCTCCCCGAATTATATGAATTTATGTTTATTGTTTATGGGTATGAATAAATAGTATTGTTTAACATGCTGAACTATCGTTAAATAATAATTAACGTTAATAGGACTATTTTATCTATAGGACATATCATTATAAATTGAAATTAATTTCAACATATCATAAATATGATACTTATTGGAATCTAGTTTTATTACCTAAAATAAAAGGCAACTTAACATGAGCATGATTCCTATCTTACTATTATATATCCTAAACACTTGGATAAATCTTGACAAAACATTTGCTATAACTTGATAGCATCATATCTGATAAACCATGTTTATTAACTATATGGTTTTTTATAATCTCGTTTTTTTCTTTTCAATATCTTCCTATTATCTCATTAAATTCCTATGTATCTGCATATGTACCTGCGAACAAGACTTAATAAAAACAGTTCCTTACATGGTTATATTACTCGGGGGAGTATATATGTCTATAAGTTTTCAAGACCATGTAGATAAAAGAATAAGAGAAATGAATGAAAGAAAACGTAATTTCCGGGGGAGAAAAAAATGCAATGCAAAGCGTGGGAATTAAGATCTTTTGATTTGATGTATTTACTTGATAAATAACTATCTCTTTTTTCTCTTTTTATTTTATTATCACAAAATAAGTATTACCTGATATTATCTCATTATTAATAAGTATTTTATATTAACAATATAAAAATCAATTGTTTTATGTTTAGTATTATAATTTTATAAAATCTTTATTATCGTGATAAATGAGTTCATATTTTTTAGAATATCTACCATGACTATATTTTTTACAACAAATCCCACATGCAACCTTTTTTCTTCTATTTCTATAATAAATCTTGCTACAATTTGGACAGGTCCCAATAAACTTACAGAGTTCTTTTGATGAGAATGGAAGGGTTGAAATTCCATATCCTCTAGAAGATGGAACACATCCGATCATGCGTGCAATTTTTTTCCATTGTACATCATGATTTGAAAAACCTCGCGTATTATAATCTAATGCATGAGCTATCTCATGAAGAATAGTATCTTTAATTGCTTTGTTGTTTTGCTCATATTGTGCATGTATTTTTGAAATAGAAATTATTTTCTGAGTTAAGTTCGCTTTTCCATGGAGTTGTTTGCCATTACAAAATTTAAAATCCCATTCAGATAGACCATACGTATCCATAATATTTCTTGCAAGAACTTTAATATCATCCAAATTATTTTGATGCACGGGGACATGCATCTAAAAAAAATATAATTAACTTTTCTTTTTAATCATTAAATGAAGTATAAATTAGGTTTATATAATTACTAATTTATATGATAAATATTATATAGTAGTGTTACGATAAGTAGCATATAAGAGGATCTGAAGGAAATTGCTTTTTTTATTCTAATTTATATTACTTTCAGATCTTCTCCCTCCCTCAATAATTTATTGTATACTGTTAAAGGTAATTATCAAAAATTGCTTTTAAAATGTGAATTTTGTTCATATTTCTTAAAATAACTATTATAAAGGAGTCCTTTTATATTATCTTTAGTGAGAATAAATGCATAATCTAATCAGATCATCCATTATTTTTTTTGTGATTATTATATGTTTAAGTCAATTTGGTAGTGCATGTACGGTTTTTCATGCATCTAATGATTCTTTTGCATTTGGAGGCAATAATGAGGATTGGAATGATTCAGATACATACATTTATTTCTATCCACCCACAGAAGATTCTTATGGAAAAGCCATCGTTGGGTACTCGGGTTCATACAAAATTCAAGGAGGAGTAAATGAAAAAGGTTTATTCTGGGATGGACTTGCCGCACCATACCTTGAGGTAATCAATTCAAATGGTAAACCATATTTTAATGGCCATATTTTTGATTATATTCTTGACACTTGTAAGAGTTGTGATGAAGCATTAGTTCTATTAGACCAATATAATATGAAGATACTTGAGAATGCGCAAATTCTTATTGGCGATCAATACGGCGACTCATTTATTATCGAAGGAGATGTTGTTCATAGAAAATCAGATTTTTTTCAGGTTGCAACTAATTTTTATTTATCTGAACACCCTAATCCCCCTTATCCTTGTTGGAGATATAATACCGCATTGGATATGTTTGAGAACAAACAAGCAAGTGAGTTATCTCTTGATTTTTGCACAGCTGTGCTTGACGCAGTACATCAAGAAGGGTCTTACCCAACTCAATATTCCACTATATACGATTTAAAAAATGGATTAATACATCTATATCATAATCATAATTATGAAAAAGTTAAAATTTTTAATCTAACCGTGGAATTCTCACTTGGTTATCATGCTTATGAAATTCCAGCACTATTTGAACAGGAATCACATCCTCCACTTGTTCCAATTGCACCAATTGGACCAATCAATGGAAAAGCTGGAATAACATATGATTATACCACACATGCACAGGATCCAGATGATGATGATATTTATTATCTCTTTGATTGGGGCGATGGAACAGATAGCGGATGGATTGGACCATATCATTCAGGTGAAGAATGCCGTGCTTCTCATCACTGGTCTAGACAAAATACATATAACATAAAAGTAAAGGCAAGAGACATAAATGATTTTGAAAGTGATTGGTCTGAATCCTTACATATCACAATGCCAAAAAATAAATCATTCAATCATTTTTTCTTTAACATCTTTAATCTGCATCCCTTAATCAACCTTCTTTTCAAAACAGTGATAAATAAATAAAAAAGGGTGTTGGATACTATATTCATATCCTAACTGATTTTTAATTATATAACTTATTGATCTGTATATTTCCATTTGATGTTTGAATAAGAATTATATTTCCGCCATTTCCAATTGATCCAATCTTATGTTTTTGATCATCCATACTCATGTTAAGTGCGATATCATGAAAGCTTATTTGACCATTTGATGTTTTCATCTCAACATCTGCATGAAGTAATGGATTAAAATATACCGAAATGCCACCGTTACTTGTGGTAATGCTAATATTGTCCTTAAAATCATAAATTTCTGCAATAATTCCCAGATTCGAAGATTGTAAATTTTTTATGCCTGTACTACCAGTAACTTCTATTCTACCATTACTTGTAAGCGCAGAAATATATCCATCAACATTATCAATAATGATTGCACCATTTGAACTTGTTGCAATTAAATCACCCTTTACACCTGATATCTGTATTGCTCCATTTGAAGTAGTAACGGTATCAACAGTTATGTATGGTGGAACTTTTATGTTCATATCCACACTTGGAGGCGTAAATTTATCCCCAGTATAGATTGCTTCAATTTCAATATCATTACCTTTTTTTTCTATATTTATTTCAACTTTATCAAGCTCATTTTGACCAAATGCAGATTTCTTAATTGCATTTAATTGAATAGTATCATTATTCCATGCATGTATTTCAAGCCCACCCTTAATAATTGATACATTCAACACGGTGAACTCATCAGCTGCAATAACCTTGTTAAAATATTCTGTTGTCTGAGGATTTATACAACCACATAGAAAACCTACTAAAAAAAGTATGACAATTAGCATACTAGATTGTTTTTTCAAATAAAATCCACCTTCTTATGTTTGAATGTTATGTTTTAGTATTTAATAAATGTTTATCATAACCGATTTATTTTTAAATCTTAGATTTTTAGATTAAAATATATACTAAATAGTCAAAGTATATCATATTTTAAGGAATTTAAATATCAAACATTTATTTATCGAATTATCATATGCATATGTATGAATGGCTACATCCAATCCTATTTGTGCCTCCTATGTAAAAAAAAAGAATATAAAGTGATACATACTATAATCATTTGAGGCTGGAAAAACGTATGGTTTAATGGATTATCATCATGCCATCTGGATAATCAGCCCATACGTTTTTTCCCTCTGTTTTTTAATTTTTTTTAAATATTATTTCTGAAATTCAATAGGTGAATGCATTTTTTCTTGATAAGATTTTTCATTTTAATCTTTATATTATTCATTAAATAATTTACAATAAAAAATGTGATAATATATCTAATTATGATTTCTTTACAATATTGTTAAATTCATGAAAAATTTAAATATTTGAATTTCATTTGAATCATTTAAGGGGACAAAAAGTATGAAAAAAACATTCTTGATACTGTTGAATACATTTTTTTTATTAAGTACAACATTGGTTATTGGTATCCATGGATTTGATGAAATTAATCATTCTTATCACTTTGAAGAACCCATAATCAAGCAAATAGGTATTGATAATAAAATCTATCATGACATTCAAATATCTGGTTTACAAACATTGGAAAATCCGGGGAAACCATGTTTACCTGTAAAAGGCGCATATCTGTTAATTCCATATGGTATGAAGGTTGATTCGATTTCAATTGATGCAAAAGAGGCAATATCATTAGGAAAAAATTTTATTATTAAACCTGCAAGCACTCCCGTTCCCTTATCTCAAATCGAAGCATCTTTACCCCCAACCCCTGATTCCTCCGTTTATTCTTCTAATAGATTATATCCTGGATCGTTGTTTGAAGATATTGGGACCTATCATTTTAGAGGGTATCAGATACTTATATTAACATTGCATCCAGTTCAATATAATCCCGTCACAGGAGAACTTTTATATTTTTCAGATTTTAATATACATGTAACAGTTACTAATGATAAAACCAACGACGTATTACTACGAAATAAGGATATAGATTATTTTGAAATCAGTAAGAAGATTGATAATCCCAACATATTGGCAACGTATGCTGATTCCCATTTTCAATCTTTATCTGATGATTCATATGATCTTTTAATTTTAACAACAAATGAATATACAAATAATTTTTTACCTCTCAAGCAAGCTCATGATGAAAGAGGAGTAAGAACTAAGATTAAAACACTTCGAGATATTAAAACAATTCCAAGTCAGATAACGCCTGAAGATATCAGAGCATTTATTAAACAAGAATATCAGAATAATGGTATTGAGTATGTTTTACTCGGTGGTGATGCAGATATTATTCCAGCAAAAATGCTATATGTTTACGGTTTAGATGAAGGTCAATGGCCATATGAAACATTTTTACCATCTGATCTATATTATGCATGTTTAGATGGATCATTTAATGCTGATGGAGATGATCGTTGGGGTGAATCTACTGATGGAAAAAACGGTAATGATGTTGACCTTTATGCAGAAGTGTTTGTAGGTCGTGCTTGTGTAGATTCAAACGATGATGTAACTAACTTTGTTGATAAAACAGTTGCATATCTCAGCATTGATCCCATGGAAGAATATCTTCATTCATATCTTATGATAGGGGAATATTTAGGTAACTTTGGTGTTGCAAGTTGGGGGGGCAATTATCTTGATCTTCTCATTGATGAATCAACAATTGATGGGTATACAACAAAAGGCATTCCTTCCACTAAATTTCATATTGACAAAATGTATGACCGGGAGCAAGAGTGGAATTCCATGGATATTATTGATGCGATTAATGCAGGTGTCCATATAATAAATCATAATGGTCATTCGAATTATGGTTATAATATGAAATTAGTAAATGATCATGTATTTGATTTTACTAACAATAACTATTTTTTTGCGTATTCAGTTGGTTGTATGGCTGGTGGATTTGATGACCCATATGAGTATGATTGTTTTGCAGAATTCTTAACCGTTAAAACAAATCATGGTGCATTTGCAGCAATAATGAATGCTCGTTATGGTTGGTTTTGGGCGTATAGTACTGACGGAGATGGAACTCGATATACCCGTGAGTTTTGGGATGCTGTTTTTGGAGAAAAAATACCGGTGATTAGTAAAGCAAATCAAGATTCGAAAGAAGATAATATTCATTTAATTAACCGCTCTTGTATGAGATGGACATTTTATCAATTAAATTTATTTGGAGATCCTAGCCTTTCCTTTCATATTAGTAAACCACCAAATACTCCTGATAAACCGATAGGTCCTTCCTCTGGAAAATCTGGAAAAATTTATCAATTCTCAACAAAGACTCTTGATGCTGATAATGATCAAGTGTTTTACCTTTTTGATTGGGGAAATAATGAACTCTCAGAATGGTATGGTCCTTATACAAGTGGTCAATTAATAGAATTTTCTCATGCATGGTCTGAAAAAGGAACGTATCAAATTCGAGTGAAAGCAAAAGATGATCAAGGAGCTGAAAGTGATTGGTCAGATCCTTTAGAAATCAGTATGCCAAAGGATAAAAAAGTATTTTCTTCTAATGGTGATTTCTTTCAAAATAATCCTTTCATTTATCGATTAATCTATTTGATTTATACTTTTAATACCAAATAATCTTAAGTATTTTTTACTTTTTAAAATTATAAATCAATATCAAACAAAGTACAACAATATAGATAACAAATATGATAAATTAAATATAATATAAAGTTAAAATTATATATGATTATTACATATTTAATAACAGAAATGAAAAACAGGGGGTTTTTGATTTGAAAAAGAAAATTATTGTAATGATTATAATTTTAGTCATATGTAGTTTTATCATAACAACAATTAATTCATCTCTTGCATCACAGGTAAAACAAGATAATTCAGATGCGACAAAATATATTGCTAACAATGCTTTTGATAAATGGGATTGGAGGGATGATGGTGGAACTGATTGGACAACACCGATTCGTGATCAAATTCAAGATGTATGTGGAAGCTGTTGGGCATTTGGAGCTCTAGGTGGCCTCGAATCAAATTATAAGATATGGATGGATAATCCAAATATCGATATTGACCTTTCTGAACAATATATATTATCATGTTCATCAGGCAGTTGTAATGGCTGGTATCTATCAAGAACCCTTAGTTGGATAAAACATAATGGAATAATCTTTGAGGATTGTATGCCCTATCAAGCAGATGATTCGATTCCATGTGAAACAAAATGTTCTGAATGGAGGGAAGAATTATTTGGAATTACAGATTATAAAAAAATTCCAAGAAGAGATATACCTACCATTCAAGAAGCATTAGTAACCTATGGACCGTTACCCGCTACAATGGAAGTCTATGGGGATTTCTATCCTAACTGGGAAGGTGGAGTTTATAGACAAAATAATAATGACTTTGTATTTGGTCATGTTATAACAATTGTTGGTTTTGATAATACCTGGGGAAATGAAAATGATGGATATTGGATCTGTAAGAATAGCTGGGGAACTGATTGGGGTGAGAACGGATGGTTCCGTATAGCATATGGTGAATGTAGCATTGAAGATAGTGTCTATTATTTTGAAAACCTAAATTATCCACCCAATAAACCAAGCATGCCCATGGGGCCCTCAACAGGTAACCCTGGAATTCAATACTCATTTACCACATCTGGATATGATCCGGATGATCATAACATGCATTTTCAGTTTGACTGGGGTGATGGTAATACTTCAAAATGGCTAGGCCCTTTTGATTCAGAGGCAAGCATTCAAGCTAATTATACTTGGAAATCTAAAGGGTCATACATGGTCAGGGTTAAAACCCGTGATTTTATTGGCCCGGAGATTAATGATTACGGAATAGAAAGTGAGTGGTCAGATCCATTAATTGTTGAAATGCCAAAATTGAAAAGGTTATCTTCATTATTTAACTTATTAATCGAATATGTTTGCAGTAATTTTTCCATATCATGGGAAAAATTATAAAGAATAAGAAAAGGACCTTTACATACATCCTATAAGACATTGCCAAGAATCCTATCATTTTAGCTGCTACTGATTGCTATCAGAAGTAATGGGTATTGTTCATTGTTTAGTTCCAATAACGATATTATTACTTCACTATCGGTTGGTAAGAGTATGTCTCCCTTTAGATTTTGTGTTGTTGCTTCAAGAAGGATGTTATTTGCCGAGGAGGATGCATCAAATAACCAAAGCCACCTCCATAGCTCACCGGATAAATCATCCCATCTATTTGCTTTCACTTCATCTAACACAGGTATTATAATAAAAG
>Ga0272441_10011382_pt1 | contig 13226 bp, 11 predicted proteins | sample SSMProp6N_FD_193582 | JGI IMG/M metagenome (GOLD analysis project Ga0272441, IMG submission 193582) | Marine sediment archaeal communities from Little Sippewissett salt marsh, Falmouth, MA, United States - SSM-Prop-6N | ecosystem: Environmental > Aquatic > Marine > Wetlands > Sediment ... | reverse complement strand
CTTGCATAGACCTTCCAATGTGGACGATCCGAACGTCTTCTCACGAATCCTCGATGCCCTGGAGATCATTCAGAACGATATGCCCATTCTCTTCCCGATCCATCCGAGAACACGCAGGAATCTCAAAAAATTGGATCTTCAGGAGCGGCTCGATGAACTGCCCGGATTGCATTTGCTCGAACCGCTGGGGTATCTAGATTTTCTCCGGCTGACCTCCTCGGCAAAGGTTGTGTTCACGGATTCCGGCGGCATCCAGGAGGAAACCACCGTTCTCAAGGTGCCCTGTATCACCCTTCGTGAAAACACCGAACGGCCGATCACCGTGGAAATGGGAACGAATCAAGTGGTGGGTACAAGTACCGAAAAAATTATACAAGCGTACCGGCACGTCCTGGACGGTAAATATCATCAGCCTGATGTTCCCCCTTTATGGGATGGCAAAGCGGCAGAACGGATTGTCCAGGTTCTTTGGCAACAATGTGACAAGTAACCATCCGAATCACCGTAGGGCATTTCGCTCAAATCCCGTTCTTACCGAATAGGTTTATAGTCTAATCCAATTGCAATCTATTCGGTCTCCCTTTCTCTATTACCCTCTCCGGAACATTCCCACCGGTAATTCACTTCTGCATATACCTCCCTTTTTCTGCAATTCGAGCATAAGCATAATATGATGTCATGTTCAGGATTTTAATAGGCAACTAATCTGCGAAAACGTCAAACCTTTGACCCACACTCACTACAGTAATTCATATTCCCAACCAGCCTCTTATCACAAACCGGACATCTTCGAGCGATTGCCTTGCCACTCGAATTCTTGGGACTCACCAACACCAAAAGCAAGACCAGAATAACCGCAATCGAGGTCCCAGTAAGAAACTCTCTCCGTATCCAGCCCGCCTTCTCCGAAATCCCAGTGTCACTAATCCAATTCGCCACCACCAAGATATTGGCCAAAAGGAAGATCATTCCGAGCAATCCCAAAACAATTATTTTCCTTATCATCAGACTCATCGTAAACCCTTTCCAAAAGGTTAACATTTACCAATATAGATGGTAGCGCGTGACATAGGAGGAGCGCAAGTATTTTCTCCAAAAAATAGTCAACAAGTGGTGTAAGTGCGCGCTCAAACGACATTTACGGCTAAAAAATTTTTATGTCCACCTGTTATTTTTGTTGAAACATATCCATCACATAATCAAAATGCACACAGATAGGGCTCGTGGAAGGAGTCCACACGAATATTATTTTTCATGGAGGTACAAGAATGGCAAAGAAGAAAGCAGCAAAAAAGAAAAAAGTAACCAAGAAGAAAGCGACCAAGAAAAAAGCAACGAAGAAAAAGGCTAAGAAGTAGAAACAATCAAGAAAACACACATTGTGAAAGCCATCATAATTTTTTGATGGCTTTCTCTTTTTTGTATTAATCCAAACCCGGGTCACAATCTTTCGATAACTGGCTTTTTGAAAATAATACAGTATTCGTGCTTTATAGGCACATCTTCCATTTTACCGTATCGTTTGCGGTCGCTGCTGCAGTGATGCTGGACTTTGATGATGATGCTCCTGATTTCGCCCATCGGGAAATTAAGCACATCTTTCACAATGGGCGTGTACTTCCCGCTCCGTCGAACATCACCGATAAGAACAGCCAATCTACCGCCACGTTTCAGCGCTTCGTAGCACCGCTTCAAACAGACTATCAGAAGCTTTCGGAATACTGCATAGCTTTCGCAATTGCTCAAGTCATTCGGATTGCCGTTATTGTATCGGATAATGTTCCAATACGGCGGGTGAATCCACACAAAGTCAAACTTGCAAGGCAGGTCTTGCTTGGTCAGATCAAAGCCTTCTCTAAGGTCACCACCCCAATAACTGATGCCGGTCTTCTTGTATTTGTTCAGACCTTCCACAACATCTCTGCTCGTGCCCGACCCTTCCATTGGATCACCAACCATTTGGGCCCCATAGCGCAAAATGAGGTCCTTGATGAGCCTTCCGTCACAATTGCCTCTGTACCTGTGGTCTCCGAACTGAGGACAGCGGTTTGGGTAGGACACGACAGAAGTCATATTTTCATCTTCCACGTAGACATCATAGAATCCCTCACCCAACCTGTTCAAAAGTCCATTGCTTACAGCCTCAGAAAGTCTCGCCCTTATAGTATGTTCTGGCGTATCCGGCTTCTGCCGTAATATCTCTATGTGCATCTCTCGGATGTGGCTTGCTCCGTTGGAATCGACGAATTCCAGGAGCAATGTTCGTATTGAAACTTCTGACATTTTTTTACCTCCTCTGGCTCATGCGGCCAGACCTCATGGGATGGGGCTGGCCGCCTAATATTCTTCTATTATTTCCATTCGCTTTCTTCTTCGCGGTCTCCCGGTCGTGCATAGAAGATAAGATTTCTTCAATGTTAGAAGTGAGTCCCTCTTATCGAAAGCGCTTTAGAGCTGTCGCTACGATGTGTTTAGAACCGCAACCAGAAAGATCGGCTGCGGCAAAAAAAGAGAGAAAAACTTACACACCAGCCTTGATCCTTTCAATTGCCGAATCAGGTACGGTGTTGGTAGGTGAAAAGACTCGTCGAGCATATTTGACAACATATCGCGGCAGATCCGTCGTTCCAGGAAATTCTTCTTCCTGAACCATCAGATCAGTAAAGGCTTCGTGGATATGCGATGTAGGATCCAATCCGTCTTTTAGCCGATTAGCATACCATTTGTTAATCGACGCAAAAGTTGTCGGACTTGCATGTTGGATAATCTCAAACACGATGTGATAAACTTCTTCGGCGAGTACCTGTCTCTGGCCGAAACCCGGACCATAGATTGTAATCCTGATTCGCCCCGTATCGGCATCGATCGATGCACTACCCTGGATGACCGGACGTTTTCCTTGCTTTTTGATCTCGGCATACCATTTCTCTCCACGTGACTGGACAGCTAAATCCTGCGATGCTGATGGCGAATTGTCATCAAAAACCAACATACAGTTTTCTATGACCCAATCGACTCTTTGCATTCGCTTCATCAGTGGTTTGAGCGGCTCAGCCTTGGTTGATTGCCCTATGACTGGCAATCTGGGATGTTCGTTCATCAGCGCCAATCGTGCCTTTTCTTCGGTCCATGTAGGCCAGACCTTATCGATTCTCGGAATGCACTGCACATTGTAACCGGGTGGATAGCCATGGGCCTTCTCAAACTCTTCAGCATAGGCCGCTTCGGCCTCGGCCCGGCTCTCGAAACTGCCCAAAAACCGCTTCTTCCTATTGACTGCGATATAGGCATACCAATGATCCACTGCCTTGGGGCGAAGATCCGTTGATAGCTTGGTGGCCAGTTCAGGGTCGTTCTTCTGGATATCTCTCCACATTCTGGCGGCAACTCTTTTGGCAACAGCCCTATCCTTGGTTGCTGTGCCGTTGAACCTTGTATGCTTTCGAACATTAACGGCTAATTCAGGATCATCTCTTTGAATCTGAGCCCACTGCTTCTTGGCGATTCTCAGAGCAACATCTTTATCCTTTGTTGAGAATCTCTCACCTTCGGGGACCAAGCCCCGGCGTTTGACCCATCCTGGAATGTGCCAATAGTATCGGCCGTTGTTCACGATGAAACTCCCCGGGACTTTAGGCTTGCTTTTGGGATCAATCAGCGGTCGGGGCTTCATCTTGCGAGCGACAACCCAGTAGTAACCGCCGCGGTTAAGGTAAATCGTGCCGGGCAATCCCTTCTTTTTAGATTTGGATGCAGTTGCCCTGGCGGGTCTATGGACTACGCCGCTTGCCGGCACCCGCTTACCTTGTGACAGAGCTAATTCATTTTGAGTCTCCCAGAGCAACATCGAGTAGCCATGGAGCAACTGTCGGGCCTTGTTCCACAAGGGCCGCCATCTGTCCTTGTCGGCGAACAGATTCTGGTAGGCGGCGTAGAACGAGTCCACCCCCTGGGCATTGGCCCGCTCAACGATTTGGTTGTATCGGGCCTTCTGGTTTTCATCCAGAGGCGAAAATCTCCTTCGAACGAGCACATCGAGAACATCCTCAATGATCTGGTACGGCAGATCTCCGGAAAGCCTGTTCGCTCCCAAGTAGTTGCGCAATGCACGGTTGCGTCTCCAGATATCTCGGATGGGATCGACCAAACCGTCAGGCAGAGTTCCTCGCTCTTCTACGACATCCAATGGAACCTCTTTGCCTTTGCGACTCTCCAGGCTCGGCCAGTTTTGGATTCTTTCGGCCTTGTGCCATATGTCTGTGGTCTCTTTAGACCATCGAGGGTGCGGGGAAGCGCCGTTGCGATGCATACCGTGCACCTTCTCGGCGGCCATGAAATGAACAAGCTCTGCAAGTGCGGCGCCTCTGGGGCCAAATAACAGCGCTGCACCGATTGAGACGCCATGGTCATCGGCGTATTTACGGGCAAATCGTGCATGTGAAGGGCCGCTTGGAACAACTAGCGACTGCAAAGCCCTGATATACCCGCCGTGAAATAGCTCATCCATAAACTCTCTCGCCATGCTCGTTCTGACATAATCTGCCGCATGTGGATAAAGAGCTGACATTCCTGATTTCACCCGCCTGAAAAAGTTCCAATACCATGGATCCTTTCTTGTTTCAGGGCTGCTGACATAGTCATCCAGTTCATCCACTGTTTTCATCACCACTGACTCTGGACCGTGCGTTTCGGCAATCCTTTCCCTGAGATTTGGCGTTTGGTCTACGCCGACTGAATAGATGGTGTTTTTGATACAATGCTCATTTGTGGACACTTCTGACGATGTTTTTTGCTTTTCTTGAACAATCATTTTGGGTGCCTCCAAATAGGGATGGCACCTCCTGCGCGCTGGAAGTGCCATCATGGTTTCTGTGTCGTTTCCATGCGCGCAAGAAAAGAGCCCCCGTAACAAACTGGGACTCCGCGATGTTGCCTCTTACGAGGTCTTGTTGGTGTTGTTAGAATTGACGAACTACTTAGCGGATTCGACGGGTGTGAACAATTCGGGAGCTATTTCTTCGAGGGTCTTCGGCTGCCAATACAAATCCCGCTCGACTGGCAGGCCCATCGGACCGTTGACACTCTCAAGCTCTGACAAACTGAAATAGCCGAGCTCTTTGCAGTGGCCATCCACGAGACCAAAAAATCGATCCTCTCCATCAAACTCGACGCCGTGGAAAGTCCAATTGGAATCCGGTGTGAAGAATTTAACGTGGGCCACTGCTTTACCGCCTTTGCCATCTTGTGAATACAACGGTGGCAGTTTCTTGCGAAGTTCCTGTGTCAGCAGTTTCATGCCGCGGATCTTGTTGTTGGCGGTCCTCTTCGCGGCTCTTTCAGCTGTATCGCCATTATCCTGTTCGCTTTCCTGGACATGCTGTGTTGCTTTGCTATTCATTTTAAAAAACCTCCAAAGCGTGCTCTGATGGCACATCTCTTGCGTTAGATGTGCCATCTGTTCTTGTTTGCTTCGCGCATAAAAAAAGCCCCTGGAACGCCCAGGAGCTTCCAAACGAATATATTAATCTCAGGATAGATTTCAGGGACTTCCCAGTCCTGAGTCTGAGATGGGCCTCCTCCCGTTTAGGAAAAAATGCTTCGTTCCGCTATTGTGACGGTACTGATGTGCGCATAAAAAAAGAGCCCTCGAAAACATCCGAGAGCTCTACAACGATTGCCCTGGCTTAGGGTCAAGGCATTGGACCCGGCATGGGTCCCATCGGTCCATACGGATCCGGCATCGCAAAGGGGCCGACCATGTACTGCATCTGGTCAAGCCCCTTCATGTATAGTTCATCTTGCGGCGGAAACGGATCAGGCTCCATTTCCTCTGGCATCGCTTGCCGCGTGACTTCATCCATGGCCTGATGAATCTCATCAATTGCCAGATCAATGTCAAAAACAGTTAATCCCGGTATGTCGTTGGGCATGCCCATATCATCCATCATTTCACTTGGCATCATGTCCTGTTCCGCAAATACCGGCGTCGGTGCTATGAAAGAGTCTTCCTGTACAATCTGCTCGAGTGTCTGCTCTTCCATAAAGGATTCCTCTGGGATGGTCTCATCAGGCATGACATCAGATTCAACAACTTCGCTTTCAATCGAATCTGCTGTTTGAATTTCGACCGGCCCTATTGCCTGATCGTCAAAAGACCTTTCAAGAAACTCCATTTGTTTGTTGAAAATCTGCTCAGCCTCCTGGAATGGATCGAGCTGCAATGGATCGCTTTCTATGTCGGCGCCTGTTGGATAGACATCTACAGCCTCAGCCTCATTCATCTCCGACAACGCTATCTTGTGGTCCCGGACTCTACGCATCGCCGTTCTCACATTTACAAGATCAGGATGGTCGTAGGGAAGTACTCTGGATAGGCACCCAAAAGCCTCTACCAGATCTTCAAGATCAGGAAGTTCATCAATGCTTCGAAGTGCTGCCGGTTTTGGAATCGAATCCAAGTCTTGAGCTTCGGGAGTATTTTCGTGGATATTGAATCTTGGCTCATCCAAAGACCCTTGTTCGATTTCATTTCTCTTGCCCATCGCTATCAAGAATTGCTCTACAAGGGGCAAATCGTCCGAGGATGGTGGTAGTTTTGGTATTTTCTGATTAATTTTGAATCCGCGAGGCAGTCTTGGATTATCAGGCGTTGGAAATTGCCCGAAGCCCAAAGGCTCATATGGATCGTACTCGGTCCAGTCAACAGATGGAGCATTCATATTCGGATGGTATTCCCTGGGAATACTCCAGTTGTACAGGTCATGATGAGTCGGTCCCAATGGCCGATATGGCAAGCCCGAAACATAGCGCCTTGATTTCCTATAGCTTGCATAAGGGACTCCAGACGTCGCGCCATAAATTGATCTTCTTTTGCGTTTACGGTACTTGAACAGTTCGTCACGCATCGGCCGGAACATTGACATTCTTTGATCCCTTTCAAAAACGAATTTCAATTGTTCTGTTTTTCTTCAATTATACTGTAGCCTTGAAAACAATGCTTCGGCTTACGATGATTTCTCACCAACAAGTGGATTACAATTTAATGAATATCGTACGTGGCCCAATCTTGGACTCTCGTCGACAAATCATAATTTTCAATATTGAATAGAAGTCACTACCTCAATCTTCGGCTGGCCTTTGGCCAATCCCTGTTTCTCGTCGAGGTTTCGCTTCGTGATGAGACCGCGTGGCGGCTACTTTCACGTGGAATCCTCTGCGAGCCCTAATGTCCCCAAGGACGGCTCGTGTTTTGTATCAAATCCATTTTGTGAGGATTGAAGGGTGGTGAATTGAGTGGAGTATAAAAATGTTTTCATTTTCATAGCAATGGTCACAGCTACAGAAACGTCAGTTCTTCAGAGGATTCTTATTTGGGATCCATCCACTCGAATAGATATGAGTGGCTGTGCTATGAAATTTCAGGACAGAATCAATCGGAATCCACCTCAATCACCTCTCGGGGTAAGAGGAGTCCATCGGCATCGACAGCCAGATACGGGGGGACGGTTACAAGTCGTTTGATACCCGTGTTGTTATGGAATTTCCAGAGTCTACCATCTTGCCCCTGCGGAACCTCGATTCTGTGGAATCCAGACTCTTTCCCATTGAATGTGTAAGCGACGCTACCCATCCCGTCCAGCAGTGTACCCGATCCTTCAGCATAAAGCCCAACTACTTCTGTTCTTTTTGGGACATAGAAGCAGAGATTCCACGAACCAGATAAACTCGCCGGCTCACTAAGACTTGACAAAATGGTCATAGGCATACCCCGCTTCCAGGATACTTTAGTCATATCATCACCATCGCTGACCGTGATCTTGTGCAAACCCGTATCGCTTGCCTGAAGCGTGATCAATCGCTCCACTCCATCGGGCGCACTCTCGCCGTGATCGACCACTGTTTCGGTCTTTGCTGCATCAAAAGGTTCTCGGATCTTCCACAAATCAATTTTGACATTGCCACGATTGCGATAATGAACGATAAGCCCACCGGTTATTCTCAGTTCTATCGTTGCCGGAGCATCGTATATCCATGTGTAGAACGTCTGCACACCCCTTCCGGTAACACTGGACGAGCCAGCCTCAGTCTGCGACAACTGCAGTGGAGTTGTGGGCACCAGATCTTTGCTGTACTGCACGGATTCGAAACCTCTCAAACGATGGCCGGCGATGCCTTGGTTGAGATAGTCAATGATTTCGACCTCAGTGTACGGCGCGCTCGACTTCCATGGATTCTTGGATTCCGGAACGGACCACAACGCATCTTCGGGAATGTTTACCCTCTTGTCACGTCTCACAAGGTCTCTGTATAGGGCTTTAGTGTGAACCATCATGGTCTCGCGCATGCGATAGCCATGGCGGATCAATCGTTCAAAGGCGGCTTGACGCTGTGGTTCGTCAGCGCTGCTGTAAGCATGGTACAGTTCAACGTACCGGACATAGAGAATCAAATGACGAATTCTCTGAACCACCTGTTCTGTATCGGCTAAACGCCAGGCCATTTTCAACTGGCGATACAGTCTGCCTATCAAATCATCGCACAATGGAGGTTTGCCTACTCCGTCTATCAGCTCATAGAATCGTGCCATTGGTATCTTGGCCGAACGAAAGGCTTTCGTCAAAAAATCCTCAATAATATCGTTTACGTCTTTCGCCTCACGGGTATCCCATAAGAGCCGAGATGCGACATAGTAGCCCAAGCCGTTACACCCCCAATTGTCACTGGATTCGGCCGACATGAACCGTGCCCCCTTGACATAGAATTCCGGAATCGTGTGTTGTAAGTAAGTCAGGTTGGATCCTCTGGACTGGCCGGGCAGATCATGATCCCAGGGAAAAACAGCGTAATACTCACGCATCCCAATGGTAGCTCCCTGTTGTGACCAGCCGGAGATGAGTTCATCCAGACTATGGCCACCTTTGATAAAGGCAGTAGCTATGCTTATGATCACATTGGGGCGCACACGAATGGAGGGCGGCGGTGAATGGTAGTTATAGGCGTACATGCCGACATATTTGTTATCGAATCTACTGTTTACTGCACCAGCCACCTGGTTAGCCAGAGTCAAAGCCCTATCGCTGATGCTACCCAGCGCAGCACAGCGATCGCATTCGCACCAGTCACCACCATCGCTGGGATCCATTGGGATGCTATCGCGATCAGGGTCATCCTCGAAGTACCTGATCGCATGATCGATCACCAATGCTCGTAGATGAGGATTGCCGATACACAACTTGGAGGAGGTCCGTTCACCGTTTAGGAGGCCCATGTATTCAGGGTGAGCCTCAAATGTAGCCTTGTTCTGCCGAATAATTGACTCGTAGGCATGTGATATGTTCAGGACAAAAGCAGATGCCGTCCGATTCCGCTGACACCACTGGGTATAGGGTTCGGCATTGTAATCCCAGGTACCAAACCCATACCAGATACGCCGATTGAGATAGTCCGGACGCTCTGTCACATCAACGGCTATGTCCAAGGTCTTCTTCTCAGGAATAACCTCCCATGTCTGGCCGGGAAAAAACTGTCGATAACCCAGCCGATACAGAAGATCCCATACTGCATGTTGAACAGCCAATTCGGTCGCACCAATAACATACACCCCTCGCGCATGCGACCTGAGCACGTAAGCTTCACGATCTTCTATCGTCCTGACCTTGAGCGTCGGTCCAAAATTTAATAGCGGAAAATCACTCGGCAAACCGACGGCTATCCCTTCTCTACCGTCACCGGTTCGTATCCTGAATTCAGTTCCGCTGATCTTTTCTAGATATAGAGATAGGTCCGCAGCGACAGCCCGCACCCGATCCGACGTGTGCTCGGTCAAAACTACAGATAGCTGCGTCTTTCCATCTTTGGCAAGTTCCACCCGATTTTGAGCAACAGCAGGCACATCAAAACCAAGAAGGTTTATGAAGAAGATTGTGATGCCAAGATATGTCTTCTTTTGTATCAAAGACTCCATGTTGTGGTCTCATCAAAAGAGAGTTGTGGTCGAGACACTATTGACTGAAATATGATATTCATTCTATTCTAAGTTCCTATTGTTGTCTACACGGCAAGAGCCTTATTCTGTAATTCAACAGCACTGATTCAGCCCCAATCAACATATGTGGACTGTTCCTGGCTGTTTCTCTTGCCATAGACCATATGAGCGAATTATACTCTGGGATATATAGATAGGAGGCGAAAATATGAATACATACAAGAATACGAGCAGATTCAATCGGTGCTACGTAATTATAGTCTGTACCTTGTTATGTTTGAGCATCGTGAACACTGCCAGTGCCGACCGTACATCGGTACAAGCGGGCGATATGAAACTGGTGCTGGAAAAGACCGAGCAGGGCATGAGCATGCTGAGCCTGTTCGACAATGCCACAGGTCAGGAGTTTCTTGCTCCAAAGGGTCCTCCGCTGTTCAGCATTGAATTGCGCAATGCCAAAACCAAGGAAAAGGTGACTCTGGCGGCAGATGCAGGTTGGTGCCGGGTTGACATGTCGGACACAGTTGTTTCTGGAGAGCGTATTCTGACCTTTCAGGAACCGGCGGATGGACGTTTGAAAGACATCAGCGTCAAAATCGAGCTTCTTTCCGACGCCGGCGAAAGTGCCCTGACTTGGGACTTACAGGTCACTAATGACTGCGAGCAATGGGCTCTTTGGCGCGTCATCTTTCCCCATGTCTCGGTGAAATATCTCGGTGAAGGTTCGAGAGTGTTTCTACCGCACACGGCAGGCATCGAGCGTTCAGACCTTTGGGATACTACTGAAAAGAAAGGCGGGACCTACCCGAGCGGCTGGACGTGTATGCAGTATATGGCAGCCTACGATGCCGCTGGAAAAACGGGTCTTTATATCGGGGTGCACGATCCGTTTGGCTCCACCAAGGATATCTTTGCCCAGGGGTTGGCTAAGCGGCGTGCCGTGGCTTTCAGGTTCGAACACCCTGTTCCTGATATGGGCAAACCAGGCGTTGACTTTGAACTGCCCGGGCAGGCGAAGTGGCAATTATTCCGCGGTGATTGGTATGATGCGGCGACAATCTATCGTACGTGGGTTAGTCATGAGGCAAAATGGTGGCCGTCGCTCGGGGTGGAGGGCCGTATGGATACACCGGAATGGATGCGACAATTGCCGGCATGGGTCATGACAGGCGGCGCCAGTTCTGATTGTGTCCCACGAGTGAAGGCGTTTGCAGAAGAGTTGAAAGTGCCTGTTGGATTCCACTGGTACAACTGGCACCAGATTCCTTTTGACAACGATTATCCTCATTATTTTCCACCCAAGGATGGATTTGCCGAGGGTGTGGCTGAGCTTAAGCAGGCCGGCGTCTACCCTATGCCGTACATTAACGGACGGCTCTGGGATACAAAAGACAAAGAAGCAGAGGATTGGCAATTCACTCAGGTAGCCCTAGCGGCTACGACGAAAGATGAAAAAGGAGATCCATATACCGAGAGCTACGGCAGTAAGGAAACTGACGGCAGTAGCGTCAAGTTAGCGGCGATGTGTCCGTCAACCTCGTTATGGCAAAGCCGTATAAGCGATATTGTGCTTCGGCTCTTTGATGAGTGTGGTGTAAGCGGTGTATATATCGACCAGATTGCGGCAGCGCGGCCACGCCTGTGTTTTGATGCGTCCCATGGTCACCCCTTGGGTGGCGGTCACTGGTGGACGGAGGGCTACTGGCAAATGCTTGATTTGATTCGCGACGCGAAACCTGCTGGTTGTATGATCACTACCGAATGCAATGCCGAGCCATACATCAAGTGGTTTGATGGCTACCTGACCTGGCACTGGCAGGAGCAGAATATGGTTCCGGCATTCTCCGCTGTTTACGGCGGCGCGATACAGATGTTTGGGCGGGCCTATAGAGGCGGACCGAGCCAAGATCTGGCTAATCGCATGAAGGCCGGACAACAACTGGTATTTGGAGAACAGATTGGCTGGTTCGGTCCCGAGATCATCAAACGCCCTGATTGTGGGCCGTTCCTACGGGATTGCGTTGAATTGCGTTGGCGGCTGAACAAGTACTTCTACGCCGGCCAAATGGCCCGGCCACCAAAGTTAATCGGCGACATTCCGACAGTCAAGGCAGATTGGCAATGGCACGGAGAATGGCCCATCAGAACTAAGGCGATCATAGCTGGCGCGTGGCGACTTACAAACGAGCAGAAGGTTGTGCTCTTATTTGCCAATGTTTCCGATGACTCCCTTTCTGGGCATATTGAATTCGATTCCAAGGAATACGGTCTTCTCGGCAAAATGTTTCAGGCCACCAAGGTGACGCCGACAGGGTCACAAGATAAGTTCGTCATTGAAACCGTTGGCAAGACCGCTGTTGAGTTCGTTCCGCGAAGTGTTTTCGCTTGGGAGTTGGTGGCAACACAGGGTAGTTAGTTCCCTGTCAGGGAGGTGAAGGTTATCTTGAACAAGCTGGCTTCTGGACAGATCTTGAACAATCTGTACACTTGATCCAGTGTTAACCGCGTGATCCTTTACAGAATACAGCCGGACCCGTGTGGTGTGATGAGCCTATATATCGATGGTGGACAAACGAGAGGTGGTTTATAAGGGATAACACGACGATGAACAGGGATGCTCAGGATAAACGCATAGCTGCAATTCTCGGAGAGATCGAAGACGTAGATTTCGAAGAGACAATTGATATTTTTTTCGAATATCTCAAAAACAACCTATCGCTACCTTGCGAAGTGACGGGAATCGAAGACTTCCGGTGGGAAGAGATCTATGTTTTCGGTCCTGGGGATCAGGCCGAATATGACCATCTGTGTGTTTTCGGCAAGCGTGAAAAAAAACAGAATTTCTTAGGAGGTTTGACAAGTCTGGGAATTAGTGACATCAGTCTCTTGGAGCATCTGACGGTAGTTCCAAGGCATCCAGCGACCGGGATGTAAGGATAATTCCTTGGCGTGTTTTTGGAGTTCGGTGAGGTAGTCGAAGGGATTGACGCCGTTCAATTCGCAGGTGTGGATCATGCTCATGAACAGATCGCCTACTCGGGCGCCGTTCTGGGTTTTATAAAAATAAGAGTTTTTCCGATGAAGAATTGCTTTCTTGAGTGCTCGTTCACAGATGTTGTTCATCTACGTCGTCAAATACACCCGGTGTGAACGATCCTGATGGATCTTTTCAAGTCACTCATCCCTTTCATCCTTTACGGGGCCGCCGTTTTGCGCTGGTGGTTTATCAGAACAATTGGGG
>Ga0272441_10011381_pt1 | contig 13226 bp, 16 predicted proteins | sample SSMProp6N_FD_193582 | JGI IMG/M metagenome (GOLD analysis project Ga0272441, IMG submission 193582) | Marine sediment archaeal communities from Little Sippewissett salt marsh, Falmouth, MA, United States - SSM-Prop-6N | ecosystem: Environmental > Aquatic > Marine > Wetlands > Sediment ... | reverse complement strand
GAGCTCAAGGCTTTTCAAATACCAAGCACCTCCTGAAATTAATGAACATTATTTCTATCAAGAATATACCTAAGTTTAGAGCATCCCAGCAGGGGAGTCAATTTATCGTTATCATTGCGATGACGATGATCAAGGCTGATAACATTCTGAACATCGGGCCATATAAACCCTGAGTCAGAACTCTGATCCATCTGGGAAAAAGGGGACCCAAGGGGCTCTTGGGCAGGATGGATATTCAGGATGAACCTGCAGGGAAAAGATCTATACGAATTACTTCAAGAATAATTAGCAATAATCGATGACCCGGAGGTGATCCTGGTAATGGTGAATTAACATGTCTCTGTTGTTGTCGGGGCTTCCTCTCCAGGACATATGAAATAGTGCAGGTGCCCATCTGACATAGGTAATTTGCTGCTCCCCAAGGTAACCCTTTTATAGAAGGCGCCCGAGCTTTGACCCTTGGAAAAGGTCCTGTAATAAGAAACCTATTCAAGAATAAGGTGGAAATAAGGGCGGGCAAAACCTGAATGGAATGATCAGGAGAAACGAATAACTCCCTCTATCTCCTTTTCAGAAAGACCCGTTCTTTCTAAAAGTCTTTTCAGGCCGTATCTATTATGTCCGAACAGGAGGGAACGTTTGTTGGAGGATACTATCCAGGGCCCATAAGGCTTGGCCTCCAGAAGAGAAAGGATCAGACTTTCTGCTCTGGCCATTTCTCCCAATGCCGGGTGATGAGGTCCCGCAATGAAAGATTTTGCAAGACTTTCTGTTTCCTGAAGTCCGATTCTCTGTACAGGGAATCCAAGCGCCTCTGCCCGGTGCAGCATCAGACCTGCCCATTCTGCTGCCTGCTCTACAGAGAGGGGTTTGTAATTTCCCTGGTCCAGCATGGTACTGAGCTGAGTGCCATCCAGGACCAGACAGGGATATATCCTCAATGTTATTTCCCCCCCGTCCGATAGAGAAGCAAGCTTTTCAAGGTCTTTCATGGAACTTTGAACGGATTGTCCGGGAAGGCCAATCATCAATTGCGCCCCTGAACGAAAACCCCTTGCGTGAATAAGGGATAATCTGTCAAGGACCTCCCTTCCGGAATAACCCCTTCTGCATGTCGTGAGAACATGATCCTCCAGGGAAGATACTCCCAGCTCTATCATGGAAACTGGATATGCACTGAGAAACTGAAGGATGTCCTCATCGATGCAGAGCGGATGGGTAGAAAATCTGACTTTACTGTTAGGTGGAGCAGCGTATATGGTTTCCAGGTAGGCCTTCTGTAATTCTCTGGGAAGACAAGTAAAGCTCCCGCCAAAATAGCAGATCTCAACCTCACTGGTGATGGTTTTCAGGATATCTGTTATTTCTCGAGGGTCGGGAATGGATGTCTCCCCAGTGATTGCTCTCTGGTCGCAGTATATGCATTTTCTTGGGCAGGATAGATGGGGCAGGAAAAAGGCTCTTCTGTTCATTCTACGCTTTCCTTCATCCATTCCCTGAGAACAACGGCCCATGCGAACATGTCGGCCTGGTGTTCGAAGCTGTTCATTGGTGTTGCAGTTCTGGACCAGAAAGAATGACCTTTTGTATGGTGTAGAAGGTGGTAAAGTTCATGAAAAAGGGCGAACCTTTTCCAGAAAAGAGGTAGAGCACGGTTTACATAGATCATGACTCTTTTTCCCCTGGCTACATGAAGCCCCCAGAGATTAATGCTCATGGATACATATTCTATCTCGATAACTCTTCCCGTTATCTTCTCTGCCTGGACGAGAACATCAAAATCATCCAGGCCGATCCAGGATAATGCTTCCTGATCAGCCCATCCCGGGATACTTTCAGGGGGATAGGGAAAATCAAATCTTTCTTCCATGATCCTTTCAGCTATCATTTTCACCCTCTTCTTCCCATTTAGTGAGGGCTGCATCTATTAGTCTCTGAACCAGGTTTATCTCTCCAGAGCTCAGTTTCTTGCTCCTGTACCATACCTCGACTTCGGCCGTATTATCCAGAACTTCCTCCAGATGAAGTCTTCCCCGGTTGTCAGAGGGCATTGACTGAACGAGATCTGTCACGTCCACATCAAGGGCATCGGCCATCCTGTTCAATAGTTTCATCGATGGAAGTCTCCTGTTGCTTTCAAGGGCCTGGATATATATTCTGCTGACAGCGGTCCTGTCAGCAAGTTCCTGCTGGGTGTAACCACTGGCTTTTCGGAGTGTTTTGATCCTCATACCTAAACTCATGGATATACCTCCTTTCTGCCTTGATATCTTAGAATATATATCATTAGTCTTTTGTTGACAAGTTGTGATGGGAAATTTGTCCGAGGGGATGAAAAGAATGAAGATGGGGCTATAATGGTTTCGTTACTATTTCATATAGGGGGTAAGTGGAATGTTATTTCGCCAGCTGGAGAGTTTTATCGCTATCCTTGAAAAAGGGAGTATCTCTGGAGCCGCTGCTTCTCTCGGTATTTCCCAGCCGGCAGTAAGTAAACACATTGCCAGGCTTGAAGAGGAACTGGGGGTAAAGCTCTTTAAAAGGGGCCATAAATGTTCTGTCCTTACTCCGGAAGGTGAAATAGTCTACAGGTATGCAAAACAGATACACAAATCCCTTCAGGATGTTACAAAAGAAGTGGCTGAAGCTTCTGACCAGGTTGTTGGAGAAGTCCGTATCAGTGCCAGCTCTATTCCCGGAGACTTTGTTCTTCCTGGAATGCTTGTAGAATTTGCAAGAGATTTTCCCAGAGTGGCGGTGGATGTGGTTATATCGGATTCGGCAACGGCCCTGGAGAGTGTGGTATCCAGAAAGGTGGACATTGCAATTATAGGGCAGGAAAAGCATCCTGTCGGTTTTAAGATACATCCCTTTTACAGCGATGAACTTGTACTGATTGTCGCTAGGAACCATCCCTATGCACTGAAAAGATCCATTTCCGTACAAGACCTGGAAGACATTGACCTGGTAGGAAGAACTTCAGGTTCAGGCACAAGGAAGGTCTGGGAAAAGTCCATAGGCCCATCGGTTCAGAGGAACAGATCTATAAACCTCAGGTTCGGACATGTCAGTGCCGTGGTTAATGCTGTTGAACATGGAGCAGAGGGTGGGATTGTCTCAAAAAAATCGATCAAGGGTCACGAAGAGATAACAGGTATTCCCTTTGAGCCACCTCTGAAAAGGCATTTCTATCTTCTTCACGGTACTGTTTCTACCAGTGCTATGGGATTACTCCTTGATTTCCTCCTTGAAAAGGCCAGAGGGCAAGGTCTGAAGTAAATCTGTTCGTCTGGGGGAGAAGGAAATCTATATTTTGTCAGGAGAGTTATCATGAAAGAAACCGAAGTTCTCAATTCCAAAGAGGTAGAAAAGGTAAAGAAATTTCTCGAAACCCGACAGTGCGATACTGAGATCTTTTATACGGGTGAATCTATTTTCACTGTGGAAGATGCCTCCAGAGCAGTGGGTGCACCTCATGAGGAGATACTCAAGAGTCTTCTGTTAATAGTGGATGGTATTCCGGTCCTTGCTCTCATGTCAGGAACGAACAGGGTAGACCTTAAAAAAGTCAAGAAGCTGCTTGGTGCCCGAAAGGTCAGCATGGCCAAACCTGATTACGTTTATGAGTATTCGGGTTTCAGGATAGGAGGTGTTCCCCCGATAGGGTATAAGGAGCAGCCAATGACATTACTTGACCAGGACCTTTTCAAATATCCAAATGTATGGGCGGCTGCCGGGAACGACCATTCCTTTTTCCCCATATCTCCCTCTCAACTTGGGGAGATCACCAATGGCAGGAAGGCAGAGATACGAAAATAGATCTGGCAGGGATATAAAGAAAAGGAGCCCGAAAGGACGGGCTCCTTTTGTTGTAGTTGAAGGGAGGATAGAGTTCACCGTTTTTCAGGTGCGAGCGCATCGAACCATCCGTCGAACTGGCGGCTGAGGATGATTGAAGTTAGCGGGAGAAGAAACAGCTCTGCGTTATTATGGATCTTTGCCTGAAGAATATGCCCGGACAGCACGCTATGATCTGGCCTGTTGAAAGTAGCGTGAAGATGGGGATAGAGCTTGTTCTCCTTATAGCTGACATCGCCGCTCATAGATACAAGTTCAAGGGTCTCATTGAGGGTCTCAGTGAGATACTCACTTCCTGTGAACCACCCGAAGGTGACGGAACTTACCATTCCAAGGGCACTTACAAGTACAGCCGAATCCACACTATTTTCGCTGCAGACCTGTGAGATGGCCTCATGGATATCATCACCCTCCGACAATCTTATGGCTATGATCTCATTGCTTGCAGCATATCTCATTTGCTCACCTCCCACAGATATCTAATTTAACACATCATTATTGTACCACTTTCTCAAAAGACATAGGGATCCGTTTGTATGATACAATCTCGAAGGTTCTGTGAACCCATATATTCTTCATTTCCATGATCGGAGCGGTATATCTGATGGATCTTCTGCATATATGTATTATCATGCTTACAGGCGTGGCGGCAGGCTTTCTGAATGTTACGGCAGGTGGGGGCAGTCTCCTGGTGCTTCCGCTTCTTGTTTTTACAGGATTAGAGGTCTCTGTCGCGAATGCAACGAACAGGGTGGCTATACTCCTTCAAAATTGTGTTGCCATATCCAGATTCAGGAAAGAAGGGATCCTGAGTTTCCGTGAAGCCCTGATCTTTGTAGTCCCTGCCTCACTTGGATCTTTCCTCGGGACTTTTCTTGCCATAAACCTTGACGAAAAAATACTTAAGACCGTCATTGCCCTTCTGATACTTGGTATGGCTTTCATGCTTATCTTTAAACCCAAAATGTGGGAGGAGCAGCGGCAAAAGCATATTCCACGCTGGTTAGTGATCTTGGGTTTCTTTTTTATAGGGATATACGGTGGGTTCATCCAGGCAGGAGTTGGTTTTTTCCTCCTATGGGGACTTGTGGGTTTAGCAGGGAAAGACCTACTTCATTCAAACGCCCTGAAAGTTACCATAGTGGCGGCCTATACCCTTATAAGCCTGACCATGTTCATTGCCAGGGGTATGGTGAATTTCCCCATAGGACTGGTCCTGGCTGCAGGATCTATGACAGGTGGCTACCTGGGAGCCAGATTCAGTATAGCCAAGGGGAACACCTGGCTTAGATGGATACTTGCCATAGTGGTAATAGTGAGCGCTATACGGATGCTGATCAGTGTATTGGCATAAAATGGGCCGGTATGGAAATACCGGCCACTGGCTATTTGCTGAGGATGTAGTCTTGAAGGGCCTGCCCTTTAAGTCCGGCCCCAATACCTACTGCCAGCTTTAATCGGGCATGGGTGGGGCTCAGATTGCCCCCGTCAAGGACCCCGCTTTCAAGGAGCCTGTTAACACTGCCTTCATATGCGAACATCTTTCTTACATGTCCTGTCATGCATCTTGAAGTCAAAAGTACAGGAATACTCTTCTTGAGAACTGCTTTCACGTGAGGTGTCCATGATGGAGGAATATTACCGTTACCAAACCCGGCAATTACAATTCCATCCAGGGCCTTATCCTCAGTCTCTGCAAGATCTTTTATAACTCTCGGAGCCGCACCAAGGCATACCCACAGAAGTTCGACATCCTTTGCAGGAGAAAAGGAACCCTCCAGGACCTTGGGACGTTTGTAGATCCTCATGATCTCCACCCTGTCGTCTATGATCTCACCCACAGGCCCCCTGTCAGGAGCAACAAAAGCCGCTCTCCTGTGGTTGGCTATCTGGGTGATTTCTGAAGCAGCAAAGAGCTGATCCTGAAAACATACCATTACACCAAGGCCCCAACAGGCCTGGGACCTTATTGCATAGACAGCCTGCCTGATATTTAAGAATGCATCCGAACCAGCTATGTCTGGAGGAAGTATTGCACCTGTAAATATTACTGGCTGAGGATAGGCCCAAAGAAGGTCGGTGAGATAGGACATCTCTTCAATGCTGTCCGTGCCTGACACCACGACTATACCCGGGTAACCTTCAATTACAAGGTTATGTAGTATGTGTATCATATCTGTGGTCATTCTTATTGAATAATGACTACTTGGCTGTCTGCTCCAGTCTATGACCTCAATATGATCCCTGAGGTCCTCAGGAAGGTACTTCATTATCTGGTCACCCTTGCTGACAGGACTGTGACCTTCCTGTTTATCATTGAATTCCATTCCTATCTGGCCCCCTGCTATAACAAGGGCGATCTTATCTCTCTTTGTAGGCATTCTGACAACTCCCCGATAGATATGACCTATCGATGTTTACAGGTATCAGTTAAACGATATGGAGGAGATACCTGGTTTTTCAGCTTAAGACCCCGGGACCTTTTTGACCCGGTTCAGGTTATGGCATGCATATGTCTTAGTATCCCAGTCTTTCCCCTACCAGGATAACATGGATATCTCTGCCCATGGTGGCTCTTTCAAGGATAAGCAGTGCCCTGCAGACCCTTTGAGATCCCTTGCAATCCATACAATGACCGGTTTTTGAGCAGGGAGTATCGATGTTCAACCTGATCGCATTTGGTGGTGTGGCTTCATCTCTTACTCTCTGTATGGCGGTCTGAACATCGGGAACCAGCTTGTTGATTCCCACGACAAATATAAGCCTGCCTGGTCCCCAGGCCATTCCGCTGACCCTGTTGCCTATCCCGTCGATGTTGACGAAAATTCCGTCATAGGTCAGTGCATTGGTGCTTGTCAGAAAAACATCAGCGCTATTTTCGTTTTTCAGTCTTTCGGGTTTTTCCTCGGGTTTAAGGGAGGGGTCCCAATGATGAAAGATCTGATTACCCCTTTCCTTAAGAGCCGCCATGGCTCCGATCTCCCTTATGGTTACACTTCCGGGAACACCCACTGAAGCTCCTTCCGGTATAAGTGCCATTACTTCTCTCAGGGCGTCTTCACGATCTTCCACATATTGAGCTGAGTACCCCTTGTCGGACAGGGCTTTTACAATATTTTTTCCGAGAAGCCTGTTTTTTTCTTCCTGGGCTTCCTGTAAGGGTGAAGGTCTGTTCTGAGGCATCTGATGGAACCTCCTTTTCTTATTCAGTTCAACATCATGAACTCTGAATATGATTACAAACATGGAAGAATTTGTCTATAGTCTGAAGGGATTAGATGGGTCTGCATGAAGAGTGTACATCATTGCTTGCCATTATGAGTGTATGTATGGAAAGAAGATGTAATACTGTCAAGTATGTAAGCTTGACAGTACCTGGGTCTACAACTATAATCTTCTTTGCTGTTTATTCTGGAGGTGATCCAGGTGAGCAATATGCCTTCCCTTGAAAAACGGATAAATCTTACGCAACTTTATGATCTCTATGCTCCGGCTCTTACAGAGCGACAGAGAGAGGTTTTCGAGCTCCATGAGATCATGGATCTTTCTCTCGGCGAGATATCTGAAAGAATAGGCGTTTCAAGGCAGGGGGTCCATGATTTCCTGCAAAGGGCCATGGAAAAACTGGTATCCATGGATGAAGAACTCCGTTTTTCAGCCAGGATCCGGCAATATGAAGCTATGTTAGAGGATTTGAAAGTTCTTATAGTCAATTACAGGAATATATTACCGGGGGAATTTCTGGAAAAGGCAGAACAGACTCTGGGATTAAAGGGAGAATAAAATGTTTGATGCCCTAAGGGAGCGACTGGAAACCGTTTTTGAAAACCTTCGGGGAAAAGGGAAACTCACAGAGGAAGATGTTACGAATGCCCTTCGTGAGGTCAGAAGAGCCCTTCTCGAAGCAGATGTTGATTACAAAGTGGTCAAGACCTTTGTGGCAAATGTAAAAGAAAGGGCTGTAGGCCAGGAAGTTCTTGGATCCATCACACCAGGACAGCAGGTCATCGCGATAGTCTACGAGGCCCTGGTCGAACTGATGGGGAAGGAAAGCAGTTCCCTCAGTATTTCATCCAATCCTCCCAGCATATATATGATGGTCGGTCTTCAGGGAAGTGGTAAGACCACTACTGCTGTTAAACTTGCCAACCTCCTGAAAAAGGGACATAAACCAATGGTAGTAGCATGCGATCTTCGAAGACCTGCAGCCGTGGAACAGCTTCGTATCCTTGCTTCTCAGGCAAAGGTGGACTTCTTTGGCCCAGAGGATATCAATACAGATCTTTTCGTTCTCGTGAAAAATGCCCTGAAACATGCCCGGGAACATCTTATCGATGTAGTCATTTTTGATACCGCGGGCAGGATCCAGGTGGATGAAGAACTGATGGAAGAGGTCGAAAAGCTCTCCGAAGTCCTTTCTCCACACGAAAGCCTTCTGGTTGTTGATTCCATGACTGGACAGGAGGCAGTCCGAGTGGCTTCTGCCTTTCACCAGAGACTTACAATCACGGGATTGATCCTGAGCAAGCTGGATGGGGACGCCAGAGGAGGTGCTGCCCTTGCTATCAAGGAAAGCACAGGGCTTCCAGTCAAGTTTGCAGGTACAGGAGAGGGAATTTCTGCTCTTGAGACCTTCGACCCAAGACGGATGTCGCAGCGTATCCTGGGTATGGGAGATGTAGAAGGACTTGCGGAAAAAGTAAAATCCATCACATCACCTGAAGAAGTCGATAAACTGAGCAGAAGCTTCAAGAAGAACAGGCTTACCATGGAAGATCTTCTGATGCAGTTCGAACAGATCGAGAAAATGGGTCCACTGGACAAGGTGATCGATATGATCCCTGGTGCAGGGAAGATAAGAGAATTAAAAAATGCTGATGTGGATACGAGAAGGATAAAACAGACCAAAGCCATAATCCAGTCAATGACGGTTGAAGAAAGAAGAAACCCTCAGATCATCAAGGGAAGCCGTCGCAGGAGGATCGCCAAAGGGTCCGGAACAAGCGTCCAAATGGTGAATCAGCTGCTTAAGCAGCATATTCAAATGAATAAATTATGGAAACAGTTCGGTAAGAACAAGAAATTCAAAGGCATGAAAATGCCAGGCAGTTTATTCTGATATCCCTTGCAGGGATATATGGAGAATAAAAAACTCAAGTATCGTATAAATTACAGGAGGTGTTTGTTTTATGGCAGTAAGAATCAGGCTGGCACGACACGGCCGGAAGAAAAAACCCTTTTATCGTCTTGTAGTAGCAGACTCGAGATCTCCCAGGGACGGGCGTTTCATTGAAATGCTCGGTACCTATGATCCCATGATAGAACCTGCTGATATAAAAATAGACGAGGAAAGGGTCCTGCACTGGCTCAGCGTAGGTGCTTCTCCTTCAGATACGGCAAGGGGTCTTCTGAAAAAAGCCGGTGTATGGGATAAATTCCAGGACAGTAAAAAGCAGGCTGAATAGCCATGCCGGACTACAGTTCCCTGGTAGAGTTTATCGTTAAGAGACTTGTCACTCATCCTGATGATGTCCAGGTAACTTCATCTTCTGACGGAGAAGGTGTCATCAGGATACTTATCAGTGTCCGCCAGGAAGATATCGGTCGCGTGATCGGTAAAAGGGGCGCCACTATCAATGCAATAAGACTTGTTACGAAAGCCTCTGCTGTCAAGAGCAGTGAACGGGTAGATGTAGACATTCAAGAGTGAGGTGTGGTTTTGTCGATCCAGGATCTGGTAGATATTGGTAGGATCATTGGGCCCCATGGCATCAATGGAATTGTCAAGATTCACCCATTGACCGATTTCCCGAAGAGGTTTGAGGCCATGGACATGCTGGATGTGTATGAATCCGAAGGACACTTTTATGCTCATTTCAAAGTCCTTGAAATGAAATATATTCCGGCCAAGGGCTATTTCTTCGCCAGACTAGGCGAAATAAACTCCAGAAATGAAGCAGAATCCCTGAGAGGATTTCTTGTCAAGGTACCTGCCGGACAAAGGGTTCAGTTGCCGGAGGATGAATATTGGATCGATGATATCATCGGGCTCGAGGTTGTCGATATGGAACAAGGTACTGTCCTTGGAAATATCAGTGGTGTTTTCCCGTCAGGTGATACAGATATATATCAGGTTCTGACAAAGAATGGAGAGACACGTTTCATTCCTGCAGTATCAGAGTTCATTCGACTGATCGATATTGAGAGAGGGCTGATCCAGGTAGTCCTTCCTGAAGGATTATGGGAATAATGAAGATCACAATTATTACTGCCTTTCCGGATCTTATGGATTCTTTCGTATCCACCAGTATACTGGGAAGAGCAGTTAAGGATGGTCTTCTCGAGATAGAGATCAGGGATCTCAGAAATTACGCCGAAGGCAGTTACAGGCAAATAGATGACTATGCTTTTGGCGGTGGCGGCATGGTGCTTATGGCAGAACCCCTGAAAAGGGCGATCGATCATGCCCTTTCTTCAAGAGGAAAGGGGAAAGTGATCTATCCCAGCCCCCAGGGAGGGGTTCTGACCCAGGAAACTGTTGAAAGCCTTGCTTCAGTGGACCATCTTATTTTCATCTGCGGTCACTATGAAGGTATCGATGAGCGAATTACAGAGAAATATGTGGACCTTGAAATTTCCATAGGTGACTATGTCCTGACCGGAGGAGAGATCCCCACCATGGCGATCATAGATGCCGTTTCCAGGTTATTACCGGGTGTAGTCGGTAAACAGGAGGCCGTTGTGGAAGATTCATTCTACAGAGGTATGCTCGACCATCCCCATTACACCAGACCTTATTCCTGGGATGAGACCTCCTCGCCTGAAATTCTTATATCCGGCAACCAGAAAGCTATCGAGAAATGGAGAAGACAAAAGGCAGCCGAAAGGACCCTCTCTCGAAGGCCGGATCTCCTGAGCAGGGCAAATATCCATCCTTATCTCGATAAGGGTGTCTATGTTGCCCTTGTTCATCATCCTGTCCTTGACAGGAAAGGGGAACGTTCCACAGCAGCTGTCACGGGCCTGGACATTCACGATATCAGCAGGACCTGCCGTACATACGGGATAAAACGTTTTCTTATCATCACGCCTATAGGCAGTCAGAGGGATCTTGCACGGGATATAACCCGTCACTGGACCGAGGGATATGGGGCGACCTTCAACCCGCTTCGTGGAGAAGCATTGAGGCTGGCTAAAGTGTTCCCCTCGATCGATAGATCCATTGAATGGGTTAAAAGCAAAGAGAAAAAGGAGCCTTATGTGGTTTCCACAACTGCCCAGTTACGACAGGATTCTGTCCACTGGATGGAATTGAAAAAACTTTTCCTCACCCTGGATCGACCTGTAATATTGCTTTTCGGGACTTCCTGGGGACTGGAAGAGGAAGTGTTTCAGAGAAGTGATTCCGTCATGCAGCCCATAAAAGGCGGAATGAACGACTATAATCATCTATCTGTAAGAAATGCTGTAGCCATAACCCTGGACCGTTTTTTGGGTTTCAGATGAAAAGACCGGGAACGACCGGATCTAACATTATTTTTGCAATAGGGAGGTATATTTAATGGACCCCAAGATCAGACTTGTGGAGAATAAGTTTCAGAAGGATGACATCCCTTCCTTTGGACCGGGTGATACAGTCAGAGTTCATGTCAAGGTCACCGAGGGGAGCAGAGAAAGAGTTCAGGTTTTTGAGGGTGTAGTTATTGCCCGTAAACATGGGGGAGTCAGCGAGACCTTCACTGTGAGGAAAATATCCAGTGGAATCGGAGTTGAAAGGATATTCCCTCTACATTGTCCTTCAATAACCAGGATCGAAGTTAAGAGATTTGGCGATGTGCGTCGTGCCAAGCTTTACTACCTTAGAAAGAGAAGCGGTAAGGCTGCAAGGATAAAGGAGAAAAGATTTTTTTAAGATCCAGTATTGACGCTTCCTTTCAAGACTATTATAATAGCCTTCGCTGCGCGGGGGTGGCGGAACTGGTAGACGCGCTAGACTAAGGATCTAGTGGCCACTTACGGCTGTGGGAGTTCGAGTCTCCCCCTCCGCACCACCGATCACAAGAGGGAACGCTAATTGCGTTCCCTCTTCCTTTTTTGGGGAAGAAGTTCAATAACACTGAATCAGTGTCCTCCAGCCTGGAGTTTAAGTTATAATCAAACAAATTCAACTTACTACCAATATAGATTTAACACTTCAGTCTTTTGGAAGGGGCACCGTTCATGGGACCAGATAACAGGCTTAATGCACTGTTTGAACCGGAAAAGATAGCAGTCTATGGAGAAGCGGGTTCCCAGAGCAGTTTCTTTTCCAGGTGCATTATGTTCCTCAAGTCTTCTCGCTTCAAAGGCAGACTTTTCCCTGTTAATGAAGAATACAGCCAGGTTATGGGCGTGAAATGTTTCAGGGACATCGCTTCCATTCCCGAAATTCCCGACCTGATACTCATTGAATCCTCCATGGAGAACCTTTTGGAAATAATAACTGCCTCTGCGGAAAAAGGAATTCCTTTCGGGATAATTTTTTCAGCTTTTCAGAATCAAGCTTTTAAAGAACAGTTGAAAACTCATGCCAGGTATCTGGGGATGAGGCTACTCGGGCCTAATTCACAGGGCATACTGAATCTCGCCCTGGGAATTCCCCTGACCTGCTCTATCGATCTTACTCTGGAACCGCAGCAGGATTCTCATATTGCTCTTGTCTCACGGAGCGGATCTCTCGCTTTTGCATGCTTTACAGCAGCCCGTGAAAGGGGAGTAAAGTTTCGCTATCTGGTTACGACAGGTGATCAAGCCGATCTGGATGACCTTGAAATAGCGACGGGGCTTCTGAAAGACAAACACATTGACCTTATCATCCTTTATCTTGAAGATGTGACTGAAGGAAGCAGGCTTCTGAACCTTTTTCAGGAAGCAGGAAAACATGATGTTGCTCTGGCAGTTCTCAAAGCTTCATCTCAACAGCTTTCCTCCCTGTCATCAAAATATGAGATTTCAGGATTTATCGATGAGGAGGAAATCTGGGAAGCTGCTTTCGAACACTATGGGGTCATCAGGTTGAGAGATGTGGAGGATATCCCCAATCTTGCTTCTCTATTTTCACTTAGACAGAAACCCCGAGGCCCACGGGTCGGGTTATTAAGCTCGTCAAGAGGAGCAGGAATCCTCATGTCAGATCACTGCAGAAATTACGGTCTCCAAATGGCGGATCTTTCACCGGATACCAGGGAGAAACTTGAGAGGATCCTGCCGGCTCATGGTTCCTCCAAGAATCCTGTCAATCTTACATCTCTGACCATGGAAGATCCGGGGATCTTTGAGAAGAGCCTGGAGATACTACTCAATGCGGATGAAACCGATGTGATCATACC
>Ga0272441_10011380_pt1 | contig 13226 bp, 7 predicted proteins | sample SSMProp6N_FD_193582 | JGI IMG/M metagenome (GOLD analysis project Ga0272441, IMG submission 193582) | Marine sediment archaeal communities from Little Sippewissett salt marsh, Falmouth, MA, United States - SSM-Prop-6N | ecosystem: Environmental > Aquatic > Marine > Wetlands > Sediment ... | reverse complement strand
CAGCCTGACCGCTACGGGACGCTCCCGATGATGCGCGATACGATCACCGTCCCCATGAACCCCGAGGCGGCGGCCCGGGCGCTTATCCCGGAGGCCGACGCCGAGGTTCTGGCGCTCCTCGTCGCCCACGCACCACGGGTTGCCGGGAACCTCAACCCCGCGGACTGGCAGGCCCTGGGCCAGGCGCTCCGCAAGCACCCCGAGGCCGCGCCTACTCTCCTCAAGACCTACATCACTGACGGCTGGCAGCGAGACCTCATCCTACGCATGTTCAAAGAGGCCGGCCCGGCGATGCTGCCGGCGCTGCACGAGGCGCTCGCGAGCCCTGATCGCGTGACGCGTTCGAATGCCGCGCGGGCCTGCGGCGCCGTTGGCGACCCGACCTCGATCCCACACTTGATCCAGGCCCTCGACCTGGAGAGTGGCCTGTCACGGGCGTCAATTGTCTGGGCGCTCGGGGAACTGAAGGCGGCGGCGGCGATGCCGATGTTGGCGAAACTCTACGTGGATGCGCGCAACGACGAGGAGCGCCGCCGGGGCGCGGGGTTCCGCGGTGCGCAGAGCCAGGCCGAGATCCGCGCCCAGTACGATACAATGGCCTCGCTCGACAGCGTCGGCGACGATTGGGACGAACTCAAGGCCGCCCTCGCGCCCGAACCCGTCAACCCCAGGCGGAACGAGGAACTGCTCGACCCGGGTCACATCCTCGATGCGGTGCGCAAGATCGGCCCCGCCGCCGCACAGGACTTCTACCGGGCCCTCGCCGGCGAGAAGGACACCCGCGCCCGCGGGGAGGCCGCCGTCGGACTCGCCCAGGGCGCCAAGGACGACCTCCACAAGAACCTCGTCATCCTCAGGAACCTGCTCGGCGACGCCGAGGTCTACGTCCGCATCCGCGCGGCGGTGAGCCTGCTCCTGCTCGGGCAAGACGATGCCCGTCAGCCGATCTTCGACTGGCTGAAATCCGACCGGGAGTGGGAGGTCCGGCAGACGCTCGACCAACTCGCCCGCGCCAAAGACCGCGGGAAACTCGCCTTCGCGCGGCCTCAGATCGAAGCAATCGCCGCGGATCCCGCCATGTCGGACGACGTGCGTCGCCTCGCGAAAGGCCTCCTGGAACGGTGAGACGCGCCTCGTGACGGCCCAATGTGCTCAGGCCGCCACGGGGCTCAGGAGTCCCCGAAGGGCGTAGCCGATAAAACTCTAAAACTTTAGAAGATTTTCCTTGAACCTTTCTGCGGCATGTGGCATCTAATCAATTAGACGCGATGGCAATCCTGTTGAGGAGGGAACCGAATGGCACGACGGGCATCGAAACATCCGACCGAACTCGAACTCGAAATCCTCAAGGTCCTCTGGGAGCACGGGCCGCTGACGGTCCGCCACACGCGCGACGCCCTGGCCGATTTCCGCGACCTGGCCTACACCTCCGTCATCACCGTGATGAACATCATGGTGGACAAGGGCTACCTCGCGCGGAAGAAGGAGGGCGCGAGTTACATCTACCGTCCGCTCATCACGCAGACGGCCACGCGGAAACGGATGCTCAAGGACCTGGTGAACCGCGCCTTCGACGGCTCGACCGCCGCGGCGATGGTCAACCTGCTCGAATCCGCCGACCTGGACGAGGCGGAGGTCGAGCGCATCCGTAACCTGCTGAATGGGAAATCAGGGGGAAGCCGACCATGAATCCTCTGGCTGTCCTGGACTCGGTCCTCTGCGCCCGGCTGGTCCTGACGCTGGGCCATCTGCTGTGGCAGGCCGCGGCCCTTGGCGCGTTGGCGTTTGCGGTGGTGTGGCTCCTCCGGCGCGCGTCGGCCAATGCGCGGTATGCCGTGCTGCTGACGGCGCTGTGCCTGACGGCGGCCTGTCCGCCGGTGACGTTTCTGCTGGTGGACGTGGCGCCGGAGCAGGTCCCGCGGCCCAGCCCCGCCCCGGCCGTGGCCCCTCTCGAACCGGCGGCCGCACCGGCGCCCCGCGCGGCCGACCTGTCCGATCCGCCGGGTCTGTCCGATCCGTCCGGCGCGTCCGATCCGCACCCCTCTCCCTTCCAGGGAGACCCACACGGTACAGGTGGGTTGAGGGCTGCGCTCGAGGTGCGGCCCGAACGGCTGACTGTCCCCGGCCGCGCGCCGGCCACGCCTCCTGCCGCTCCTTGGTGGCACCGCTTCGCACCGCACCTCACGCTCGCCTATCTCGCGGGCGTTCTCGTCATGGCGGTGCGCCTGTTGATCGGCGTCGGCAGCGGCCGGCGGCTGCGCCGGATGTCGGAACCGATTGAAGACGGCGATCTCCTCGCCCTGATCATGCGGCAGGCCCGGCGGATCGGATTGAAGTCGGCCCCGGCGGTCCGCTGGTGCGCCAAGATCGCCGCGCCGACTGTGGTCGGCGTCTTTCGCGCGACGATCCTCCTCCCGCTGGGGTTGGCCACCGGCCTCTCGGCCGACCAGATGGCCGCCCTCCTCACGCACGAACTCGCCCACGTCCGGCGGTACGACCATCTCGTCAACATCCTCCAGCGGCTGATCGAGGCGGCGCTGTTCTACCACCCGGCGGTCTGGCTCCTCTCGCGGCGCATCCGCATCGAGCGCGAGCACTGCTGCGACGACGCCGTCGTAGCCGCCGGCGGCGAACCGGTCGCCTATGCCGATTCACTGGTTCAGGTTGCGGAGAGGTCACTCTCGGCTCGCGCCCGTCGCCGCGCCTCCGTCGCCTCAGTCGGCGCCGCTGACCGGCCGTCGCGCCTGCGCCGCCGTGTGCTGCGCCTCATCGGGGGGCCGGGCGGCTGTTCGGCGCGGGTGTCCCGGCCGTTGCTGGCGGTGGCTATCCTGGCCACCTTCGCCGCCGTTGGTCTGGCCGTCTATGGCTGCTCGCTCATCGGTTCGCTTGGTCCGCCCGAGGACGCATCGGCCTTCATCAGCGCCAAGGTCGTGCAACGGCAACTCGTTGGCGTCGAGATCAAGGAGAAGACCGTCGTCGTCACGGACGCTGAGCAGATCGCCCGGCTGGCATCGTTCTTCCCCGGCCTCGGCCAGGGGCGTGCGCCGCTCCCGCCCGCCGGGTGGGTCGGCCGCGTCTTCGTCACCTTCACCCGCAACGACGGTACCACGCTCGAGATCCTCAGCACCTACGAGCGCTGGTCCGCCCTCCGCAAAGGCGACTGGCCCGTCAAAGGCGACTTGAAATCCTTTATTGAAGCCCTGTTCTCCGCCCCCGCCACGCGGCCCGTAGAGGCCTTGTCGATCTCGTTGCACGCAGAGCGGGACACGCTGCTCGTGGGTGAGCCGTTGGTGGTGTGGATGAGGATCACCAACGTCTCGGATCGGCCCGTGATGATTCCAAGCACGTGGGGGACCGGCAAGTACATGCGCCTGAAGATCACGACCAACGGGACGGAACGAACCGAGACGTTCGCGAGGCCGGGAGACTATCTTGGCGAATCCGCGCACGAACTGCAGCCGGGCGAAGTGTATCCGTTGGCGGCGACGTCCGATCTGTACCCGTTCATGGAGCGACCGGGCCGTCAGACGTTCGTCGCCACGTTCCGCTCGCCGGGGCATTATCCCCGCTGGAACCGTGAGGCCCAGCAGACCGAGGATGTGCCCTGTTGGGCGGGCGAGGTGACTTCGGGACCGCTGACGATCACCGTCCGGGCGCTCGAGAACGCCGACGACATCGCGGCCTGGAAGGTCATGCAGTCGGAGACCGCGCCCGAGTGGAGCGCGACGTTTGCGGTCGGCGTGAAGTTCGGTGAACGGGAGCCCTCCGACAAGCGGTTCCACACGGTCCTGGAGAGGTTCCCGAAGAGCATCTTCGCGCCGTATTGCGCCTTTGCACTGGCGAAGGCCTGGGCCGAACGCGTGGAACTCTCCACCGACTACCTTAACAACACCGTTCGCCACGCGACGCAGGCGATCGAGGGCCCCCGGCCGTTCCCGTTCAGCGACGACGCCGAACTCCTTCTCGCGCGCACCTACGTCCGCTGGCACAAGGTCCGCCCCTTCGAGGGTGCGAACCGCAAGGCCCAGACACACCTGAAGCACCTTCTGAACACCTGGCCGCAGAGCGACTCCGCGGAACCGGCCAGGGAACTGCTTGCCTCGGTTGCCGCACGGGCAGCGCAGCCGACGGCACCAGTGGAGGTGCTGCTGAATCTCAGCAGATTCAAGGAGGGGGCGCAGGTCGATATCTGGGTGCTCAACACATCGTCAAAACCTATCGTTCTGGAAGATATCCACCAGCCAAGTTGGGGCGTTTTCACCTGGTTTGATTTCGCGCTGGATGGCAGGCCGGTTCAGGCTGCAAGTCGCGGCTCCTACACACTGCTTCAGCCGCGACCGACGCGGACGCTTGAACCCGCTCAGCGGCTGCTGTGGGGGAGCGTCCTGATCTGCTCGTCGCACGCGCAGATTGAGGGGCACGACGGCTACACGCCTTTCATTGTGGCACCGGCCGGCCGACACACACTGACCGTTTCCCCCCGGCCGAAGGCCTGGGGTTTGGCCGGCATCGAGCAGGCGGTCTCCGCACCGGCCGACATCATCGTGAACCCATCCCCGCCCGCCACGCGGCCGGCCGATCCGGACGTGTCCCGGCTGATCGAGCAGTTGGAGTCGCCGGACATGACGGTGCGCCTGGCGGCGGTGGACGCGCTGGCCGAGATGGGGCCGGCGGCGAGCGTGGCCGTGCCTACCCTCATCGGTCTGCTGAAGGACGAGGAACGGTCCGTCGCCGGGTGGGCGGCGCGAGCGCTCGGGATGATTGGCGACAGCCGGGCGGTGATGCCTCTGGTCGCGCTGCTGGCCGACCAGCACGTTGGGGCCCACCGCGCCGTCGATGCGCTGATAGAACTTGCCCACCCGGATGCCTGGGATCCCCTGCAGGCCAGCGCGTCGGCGACGCTCGATCCGAACTTCCGCAGGAAGATTGAGATCGCCCTCGGCGCCATCGCAGAGCGGGACATGGACGCGGTCTTTCCCAAAGTCTACCGGATCGACCTGCGCAATCTGGACCCCAAGAGCGGCGTGACGGGAAAGGCGAACGTCACCGTCCGGGAAGGAGACGGCCTCCTCTTCATTCCGAAGGAGATGCCCGTCCCGCCGATGACCTGGATTGAGGCGCGAGGCAACCGGTGGTCCAGTGAGCCCCTGCAAGTTGATTCGGCGTTCCTGAGACCCTTGTGGGAGACCGCCGGCGAACCGCGCCGGCACGGCGAGCCGCGCCGCGGGTGGGTCAGGCGCTTCGTGGCCGATGCGCCAGGCACCGAGACGGTGGACGTGTTCTACGTGAGCGGGGTCATTCCCCAGGGCATCGTCCCGTCGATCATGGTCAAGGTGACTATCAAGCCGTTGGCCGGCCCCGCCGCCGAGGCCAAGGCACGGCAGCGCGCCCGCGTGGCCCAGCAGATCGCCGCGCTCGCCGCAACCCCGGCCAGCGCCCCCGACTTCGTCAACAACCTCCTGTGCCTACCGAAAACTCCGTTCGCACTGGTACACAAGGACTTACGTCGATTCTGACCACAGGGGTAGCTGATCGGAACCATCACCGCTCCGTCGACCTGAGAGATCCGTGAAAGCGTAGCGGCAGCATTCGGGCCTGCTTGAGCGCTGTCAGCGGGCCGTGCTGGCTTGCTGGCCGAGAACCTGACCCTCCCCGGCGGCAACTCGCCTTCCTGGAGTGATCAGTCATTCAGTCCTGTCGACTACTGCTCTGACCATCGCGAGGATGCCCGCCTTGACAGGCCGTGACAGATTGGGCCACGCCGCGACAATGGCCTGCAGGTCGGGAGCCATTGGAGCCGCAAGTTTGCCATTCGGTGCGTATTCGGTGCGCGAATCAGGTGAGCTTCCGCAACTCACTGATTCACTTGACGTTACGGCATCGCCCCGACGGTTTGCTAAACCGTTGAAGGGGCATATACCTCTTCCGCGGGTTCGAATCCCGCCCTCTCCGCCAGATTTATCGCATCTTCCCTAAGATATTTATTTGAAACACTTTACACGCACGGCTATAATACCGATGTGCCGTTTGTGGAATCTCATGTGGAAGAGTTTCACATGCGTTGAGGAGGTCCAGGTGCCCCGATCCCGCTCATCAGCCCCATCCAGGGCCGCCCGTGGCCCCGTCAGAGACGTGAAGGTCGATCGCATCGGACGGGTCACGATCTACCGCCGGGGGCCGTCGTATTGGCTCTATTACCGGGAAAACGGCCGAACGGTGCGCCGTCGGATCAGCGGAAACCTGGCCACGGCGCGGGCAACCGCCAGCCGGGTCAACGCCGCCCTGGAGGAGAGCCGCCCCACCCCGTTCGCCTTCGAACGCCGGCACATCCCCGGCTTCATCGAGGAGTACCTCGACCACTGCAAGCACGTCAAGGGCCTGGCCCCACGGACGTTGGACCGGTACCGCGCCGCCCTCGACCACTTCGTGGAGTTCGCCGAAGAGCAGCGGGGGCTTGACCGTCTGGACCAGGTCACCGACCGAAAGGTGGAGGATTTCGTCCGCTACATGCGGAAGAAGACGCGGGTGCGGAGCGGCGCGAAGCGCGGCCAGCGCAGGCCCTACACGACCCGCGGCATTCAGTTCATCCTCGCAACCTGCCGGACGGCTTTCAACTACGCGCGCAAACGCCGGTACCTCCCGCCCTACGGCGAGAATCCCTTCGCCCAGTTCCCCATCGAGAAGATGCGAGGCGGACAGGCAGCGCAACCGCAGATGATGACGCCCGATGAACTGAAACGGTTCTTCGAGACCTGCGACGACTGGCAGTTCCGCGTCTTCTTCGTCCTGGCTCTTTACGGGCTCCGCGTGGGGGAGTTGACGCATCTGCTGATCTCGGACGTCGACCTGGAGCAGGATCTGATCCACGTCCGATCGAAGCCGGACATGCACTGGACGGTCAAGACCCAGCGTGAGCGCGTGCTGCCGATCCTGCCGCAGGTCAAGCCGATCATCGAGCAGTGCATCGGCGACCGGCAGGAGGGGTTTCTGTTCCTGCACCGGGGCTTCGGTGCCGACGGGGCGAAGAGACCGAAGGTCTTCCGGTCCCGGGCGGAGCTTCGCCGCCATCTTGAGAGGACCATGGCCGAGGCGCAGGCCGGTACCGACGAGGAGATCGATCCTGTCAGGACGCTTCGGCCCGTGCTGGAATCGATGGGCAAGATCCCCGACAAGCGCATCCGCCAGGAGTTGATGAAGGTCACGAAAGCGATTGGCTGCCCTGAGGTCACGCGGGCCCACTCGCTCCGCCACCTCTTCGCCACCCTCGCGCAGGAGAACGGCGCCAACCCCATCACCGTCCAAGGCATCCTCGGCCACAGCACGCTCGAGATGACACGGTACTACACGCATGTGACCATGGCGGCCAAACGCGGCGCACTTGGCGATTTCCTGGCCGGCACGCCCGGCCTCTCGGACGTGGTTGCCAGCCGAGGCGCCCGGCGGTAGCATCCTTCCGACCAGGTATCCATCGTCCACCATGAATTTCTGAGGCCCGGGACCCGGGGCGATTTCCGCGTCGCCGATTAAGGTCCATCGACGCGACCGGTCAGGCCCTCGCCTGCCCCTGTCGAAGGCGGTCAAAGAGGCGCGCCGCCGCGTTCTGCTCGAGGTGGGTGTAGACGTCCAACGTCGTCTCCACGCTGGCGTGGCCGAGCAGGAGCATGGGGGTTACGTAGTCGCCCGGGTTGTCGGCGATGTAACCGGTGGCGCCCATGTGGCGGAACGCGTGCGGATTGATCGACATGCCCAGGTGCCGCCTGGCCGCCCGCGAGATGAGGTCCCAGACGTCCGGGGCGCGAAGCGGCCTTCCTCCACTCGTGACGAAGAGGTATGGGCTTTCCTTTCCTCCCAGCAGGACCGGCCGATGCACGGTCACGTATTCCTCGAGGAGATCCACGACGTCGGCCGGGAATGCCGCAAGGTAGGGCCGTCGCTGTTTCATCTGGTCGGCGGGGAACGTGAGGATCCAGCGACCCTCCGCGTCGCGCTTGAGATTCTCGCCCAAGCGCAGGTTGCGGACGTTGATCTGGCGCAACAGTCTGGCCGCGAACAGGCGGACGGCCAGTTCGACGCGCGCCAGCCGCGCAACCCTGATGGCGTAGGACCCACCCCGGCCCGGATGCGCCGGATCGATCGAATGCCGCTCCTCACGGATGGCGTCGGCAAGCCGCTCGGCGTCGCTGAACGGCAGGCGATCGGCTGGTCTATCCGGATGTGTGGGCGCGAGGGAGTCGCGCATTTCCTCGAGCGTCGCGGTCGCCAGGTGGAAGTAGTGCCGTCGCACGCGGATGGCCCATCGCAGCCAATCGCGATGTTCCTCTGTAACCCGGCCATTCCGGTCCACATGCCAGTTCATGAAGGCGGCCAGGTGATCGGCGTCCGTCAGGTCGGCGAAGACGAGGTCGGTGAGCCGCCGCCCCTCGACCCGGACGAGAAAACCGACGAGGCGGCGGGCAAAGGATTCAATCCGCTGCTGGCCGGCGGGTCCCAGGGGGCGGGCGACAGCCCTGCCCGTGCCCGCACCCGCCATGTCCCACGCCAGGTAGTCTTCAAACTTCCTGCGCAGGGCCGGAGGCCAGTGGTCCAATGGGATTCCATATGGCCGGCGCGGGGCCGGAGGGGCCGGGAACACCAGCTCGGGAACGAGTCCCTGCTCGGCGGCCTGGTGCCACGCATCTGTGAGCGCCTGATACCGCCCGCGCCAGCGTCGGCCTGATGGGCCCTGCTTCAGGTACTGCTGATACGCGAGGAAATCGGACGGGCGGACATCGCCCGGTCGAAGTCCGCGCAGCGCCGCGAACTCGCCGAATGCCTTGAGTGCCCCCGGCACGCGCCGGCGCGGGCCGGTCGTCGTGGCGTACGTGCACACTAGACCATACCACGTGGCCAGGACCGCCGGGTCTGGCCGCCGTGCCACAAGCCCCGCCGTGACGGCCCAGGCCATCAGACGACGAAGGGCGCTGAGGTACGTGGCGACCGACTTCGACGCGAGGCCGCGACGATTCAGGTGCCGCTCCAACGCGCCGAGGCGCCCCTGCCAGTCGGAAAGCGGTACGGTCTCGGCGGAGGCGGCCTTGCCGGCCGCCACCAGGTGGCCGACCGCGCTCTTCAGCGTTTGGATCCGGCCGTCGCTCGCCCCGTGCGCCCCGCAGAAGGCGTCGAGCAATTGAGCCAGATTGGTGCACGCGCGTGTCATCGTCCCGCCTCCTCGGCATCCGTCCGACGCCTTTTCGGTCGGCGCTTCCGCTGCAGGAGCCGGCGCTCGGTGGCGCCGTCATCGTCGGGCCGCGCGTCTGGATCAGCGCCCGACGTGCGCTCCGTGCGCCAGGCGTCGAACCGGCGGGCGGCCGCGGCGATATCCAAATGACCGTACGTCTCGAGCGCCGTCCGGATCGACCGGTGGCCGAGGAGCGCCGACACGAGCGGATAGGCGCCCGGTCGTTCGCGGAGCATGTGGGTCGCCGCCACGTGGCGGAAACGGTGCACGGTCATGTCCTGCCCGGCGTACTGCTTGCAGACGCGCTTCACGAAGGTCAGCAGACTCGCTGCGCTCATCTGTCGGCCGGTGCGCGTCGGGAAGACCAAGTCCGTGCCGGTCTTGGCGCTCAGCAGGGGCCAGTGATTGTCGCGGAAGTCCTCCAACAGCGGAACCAGATCCGGCGGGAATTCGAAACACAGCCGCTCACCGTTCTTGACGTCCTCGCCCGGTATGTCGACCCACCACGTGCCGTCGCGCTTGACGAGGCTGTGGTCCCACCGGAGGCCCCGGACATTGCGGCTGCGCAGCGGCCGGGCCAGGAGAAACCGGAACAGGAGTTCCTTGCCCACCTCCATGGCTTGCCACCGCCGCTGAGAAAGTGTGGGCCGGCCCCGGTAGTTCGACTGCGCTTGCAGCCGGGCGCGCCTGATGGACTCCGGCACCGACAGCAGCGCATCGTAGCCGGGCAAATCGCTCAGCGACTCCGTCGGCGGCGTTTCAGAGATCTGGCTACGCAGGTCTCGGATCCAGCGGCACGATTCCGGGGGGTGTTTGAGAAAGCCCTCGACCAGCGTCTTGATGGCCGTCAGGAAGTGCATGTGCCCTCCGTTCAGCCGGCCGTCACGGGAGCGCGCCACGAGCCACTGAATGTACCGCGTCACCCACGGCTCGGTGAACAGATCCTCGAAGGCGATTTCCTCCAGCCGCACATGCTCCTCGCATTGTAGGTAGCCGACGTAGAGTTCAAGGAGCCGGCGCCGGTGCGCCGCCGTTCGCTCGTTCTGCTTCAGCCGACGTGGTCGCCCGGGCTGGATCTCGGCCGTGGACCACCGGTGGTACTCCCAGTACCGGTCACGGAGGTGCTCGGGCCATGTGTCGAGTCGGAGACCATACTCAGAGGGCCTGTTCGTGGGAAGGTCAGGGATGGCCACGGGAGGCAGGTGGCCTCGGGCCGCCTTCTCACCCCAAAACCGCTTCAGACGGCGGTAAACCATCCGCCAATCGCTCGGGCGATCGGTCTTCACGTCGTTCTCCAGCCACTCCGCGAGGTGGCACGGCCGCACGTCGATCGGCCGCAGGCCTCGGGCGATCGCCCATCGCCTGAACCGCCGGTAGGCCGCGAGGTGGCTGTATGCCACCCGGTCCTTGCGCTGGGCGATTCCCTCGTAAGCCGGCCAAGCCTTTTCGACGTCGTCCTCTTCGGAGCCGATCAGCCTCTGCTCGATGCCCCACCGGAGGAGTCGACGAAGGTAGTAGACGAACGTCCGAACTGACGTCGCCTTGAGCGGGGGATGCCGTTCCCGCAGGTACTGGCGCAGCCGCTCGGGCATCTCGCGGTTAAGCGTCAGGGGAACCTGCTTGGCATCGTGTGCGCCGTAAGCCCGAACGATGTGGCGAACCACGCTCCGGACCATGGCCGCCGCCGATTTCGGTGGGCCAGAAGCCTCCCAGGCCTGCGCCAGGCCCTGGAGGTCGCTTACTCGATCCATATCTTTCTCCTTCGCGCCTTGGGTGCCGGCCGAAACGGGCTCGGCACCACAGCCATTGTAGCGTGGTTATGTATACTAGTCAAGTCTCTTCAAGGACCCTGTAGATAGCACACGCGTCACAATATGCCGTCCAGCAAGGTGCAGATCGCGACTGTTCACGACCTTACGATACCCGTCGATGCACACCGGAATCACGCTTCGCGTCAATACCGTCATGGATCAGCGGCATGCCACAAACGTCTGTACTCCAGTATCTTACGTCGCCCTATCTTTCTCGTTCCGTCTGGCTGGTTCCCGCCTTTCACGCCCGTCCATGACACCGGTCGTCTTCAGCGCCCTCTGCCAGTCTGGCGGCAGACGGACAGCCTTGCCCAGTTTGACGGAAGGAAGCAAGCCGTCCCGACACAGCCTCAGAACGGTGCGCCTCGACACGCCAAGGGTATTCGCGACCTCGGTGGGCGTTGCCCAAACTGCGCCGAGGTCAGGGCCCAGCCGGCTGGCTGATGTTGACATCGCGTTCCTCCGTCTACGGTGGCGACGGTCCGCCACAGACTCGCGCTCTTACTTCTTATACCGGCGAGCCTGGAGAAACGTCGGACTTCGAAAGACCTTCCAGAACGGCGACGAAATCGGTCGTAACCATCCACATGCCAACAGGTTGCGTCTCGACGCCAGATCCATGCGACCGGGATGCCCTGACTTTTTTTCGGGTCTTTTCTGCAGGACCGGGTCCAAGGGCTCCCGAGGGCGCGGCCAAAGATCGCGAATGTTGACCTCTAGATGTAGATCCGCTGGCCGTCGGATGCGGTGCCTTTGCGGTCAGCACCAGCGAGATCTGGACCGGAGGGCGGCACGCGCGAGCGGTCGCCTTCGGCCACCGAGCGGCGTCGAGCATCACCGCGGTGGGGGACGCCGCTATGACTAGTCAGTCAAACAGCACACCCACGACGCCCTGGCTGACGGCCGAGCAGGCGGCGCGGTACCTGCAGGTGGCCCTCGGCACGCTTCGGAACTGGACGTCCATGAAATACGTCCCGCACGTGAAGCGACGCGGCGTCGTGCGATACCACAAGGAGGAATTGGACCGGTGGTTGAAGGCAGGTGCGTGCAAAGGCCGTCTGACCCTGGCCGATCTGGAACCGAAAAGGGAAATCAACTGACGTGACGTCGGTTCACGAAACGGTTGCAGGTTTGGGGCTCCCCGACTCTCGGTCGGCAGAAGATCGACTCCACGAAGTGGGCCCGTTTCAGGAGTCGCCTTCGGGTCGCCCAAGCTGGTGGACGGTCTGCCGGGCTCGGAGGTGGCGAGACTCCGGCTGCGGCTGATTCTGGAGACAATTGCGGGCGACCGGTCGGTGGGTGAGGCGTGTGCGGCGCTGGGGATCGGTGAAGCGGCGTTCCACAAGCTGCGCAGCCGTTTTCTGGAGCAGTCGGTGGATCTGCTGGAGCCGCGTCCGGCGGGTCGTCCGGCGTCATCGTCCCCGGCCGACGGATCGGGCCAGGGGGCTCTGGAGGCCGAGATCGGTCAGCTGCAGATGGACCTGCAGGCAGCCCGGGTCCGTGCGGAGCTGGCCCTGGCCATGCCGCACGTGGTGCAGCCGGCGGCGCCTGCATCAAAAAAGGGGGTCTCGGCGGCGTCGGAGGCGCGGCCGCGGCGCCGGCACCGGCGGCGGGCCCGTCGCCACGCCCGGCAGCTCTGGCGGATCTGGCGAGGCCGGTCGAGACCGACGGGACGACGGCGGGGCTGCCGATGGCAGCGGGATCGACGGGAGGCGGAACGGGACGTGAGGAAGCACGTGGTCAGCTACTGTCGATGGGCCCGGCGGCACGGGATGCGCCGCAGCGAGGCGGCGCGGCACCTGGGGCTGTCGGGACGGCTGGTGGCCGCGTGGGAGCGACGCTGGCGGACCGACCGCCTGTCACCCCATCCCCGGGGCCGGCCCCTGGGCCGGTCCGGCGTGGACCTGCGCAACGCCGTCATCCGCACGATTGACATGATGGGGCCGGGCACCGGTCTGGAGCGGCTGCGGCCCCTGTTTCCAGGGGTCGCCCGCCGCGAGCTCACGGACCTGCTGGACCGGTACCGGGCGATCTACTGCCGCCGGCACCGGCCACTGGTCCACACGCTTCAGTGGCGCCGGCCGGGGGCGGTCTGGGCCATGGACTACACCGATCCCCCGCACCCGATCGACGGGGTGTACGAGCAGATCCTGCTGGTGCGCGACCTAGCCAGCGGCCAGCAACTGCTGGCGTTGCCC
>Ga0272441_10011379_pt1 | contig 13227 bp, 19 predicted proteins | sample SSMProp6N_FD_193582 | JGI IMG/M metagenome (GOLD analysis project Ga0272441, IMG submission 193582) | Marine sediment archaeal communities from Little Sippewissett salt marsh, Falmouth, MA, United States - SSM-Prop-6N | ecosystem: Environmental > Aquatic > Marine > Wetlands > Sediment ... | reverse complement strand
TCTTTCAGGAAGATATTTTTTAAAGTATGAACACCAAACCATTGTTTTACCAGCTCTGGTAATAGTCTTACCTTTGTATGTTTGTTTAGTCATATGTGTAACCTCTCCTTTAATAATTAGAATAAATTATCTCTGATAATTTCTGGTTCATTGGCTAAAGAAGCCAATTCAAATCTATGTTTATTTAAATATACAGTTGGACTATCTGCTTCAAAACATTTATCTATAATTTCAAATATTCTCATATGATTAGTATTAAAAACTGTACTTAATAAATCTTTATTTTCCAGAGATATTAAACTCTCTAATTGTATTTTATATTTTAAGAAATTATTTAAGTTATGGTTGCCTAACATTAAATACCATTCTGATTTAAAACCTCCTTTATTATTTCTAAGGCTTAATAAATCCTTAAACGTTAATCCCTTACAAACATTACAATTACAAGGTAACTCACCTGATAAATTAACATGTTGTTCTTCTTTAAACACATCCATATTAAAAGTAATGTATGTTACACCTTCTCTTTTTGTAAATAATGAATAACGTCCATAACTGGATTGTAAATAAGGTGTTGATGAGTCATAAGACAATCTTATTTTATGCCCCAAACTATTTAACTTTTGTTGTAAGTAAATTAAAACAAATAATGAACTAGCTTTACTATATCCAAGAATATGAACTAATGCACTACCATTATCTACTCTATTAACTTCACCTTTTTCATATAAGAAAAAGAATGCTTGTAGTGTTCTAAAAATATTAATTGCAGAACCACCAACACCCCACCCACCTTCAAAATGAAATTCTTTTACTTTGTCATACCACTTATTAAGTTGATCAAGATTAGTCCCTTGTAAAACATTCATAAATTTTGTTTTACCTGTTTGATTCTCATAAAAATATTTATAATTATCATAGCTAACACTTAATCGTCTATCAAACTCATCTACCTCTGATATTGATAAATCCCATGGTGGTATATCTAAGTTCATAGCATAATTAGTATTGTCTTCAAGCCATCTAAATATTTTTTCTCTTACTTCATCATTAAAATTCATTACACCAGTGGCTATCTGATATCCACCTGAATCACCTAAACATATACCATTGTCAAAATCAAACATCTCATTAGTTATGTTTAACTTACGATCAATAGCATGCGCTGCTGATATTAACATATGCTCATAGTTAAATAGTGAATTCTTACCTACCGGTCTAAGCATAAATTCAGGTTTATATGGATGAGGATAATCTCTTGTAAGTGCAGAACCTTGGGACCCACCTCCTATTGCTGGAAAATATATAGTATTCAATTAGTCACCTCTTTTATCTCATGTTTAAACACATAATTTGTAATGCTCGCTGGTATCTCTTAATATAATATGTATAGTTAGCATATGACACTGGATTTTCTAATAGATATTCTATTTTTGATATAACCTCATCTTCGTCATTATATAAAAATTTCTTATCTTTCATTAACAGTTCAGGATGACTATAAGAATTAGGACATAAGGGAGCTGTTCCATATATACATGCTTCTATAACACAATATCCAAAATTTTCTTCTATAGTGTTAGTTAGCATTACAGAACTTTCAGCTAGATGTTTGTGATACTCATCTTTACTTAACCCTTCATAAATAGTTAATATGCCATCTTTCTCTAAATTTCTGGCATAGTCAACTAACCATTGTTTATTTGATCTAAACTTAGGTCTAGATGTAGTGATAATGATATTTAAACCTGGATGTTTTTTCTTTAAAAGATAAGCAAAATCTAAACTAAGATTTGGTCTTTTTTCCCAATCAAACCTATTAGATATTATTAACTGTTTTTTCTTTTTAATGTCAGGGTAAGCTTTATATTCATTCATATATATAGGGTTGCCTGTTACTTCTATCTTATCTATCAACTGTCGGACATCTAATTCATCAGCAAAAGGTAGTATGCGACGTTCTACTACCGCTGACTTATGATATTCTGTACCTACGAAAACTTTATCACAAATCTTTAACCATAACAATTCAGCGTATTTACCATATGGAGCTGCTGGTTCAATAAAATCACCTTTTGTATAAGATGCGGCATGAAGAAATCCATATATTTTTACTTTAATATTTTGTAAATCAGCTAAATATCTAATACTTTCAATGCCCCAAAACTCTAAATCAGCAACAAAGAATACATCACCATCTTTTATTTTCTTTTCATAAAATAATTTTGATATAACTTTTAATTGCTCAGCTTTATAGTGAAGTGTTGAATTAATATCTAAAAAAGCTCCTGTTTCAACTACATCACTTAAAGGTTGACCATCAATAGTTACAACTTCATCAAAGTACTCTTTGAATATTTTAGGAAAGTTTCTATACCATTGACTACTATAACGTTCTTCAAGTGGTTCTATAGGTATATAATATATTGTTTTATTCATCAATTAGTCCCCGTTTTATCATTTCTTCTTTAACAGCTCTATATCTAGTATCATGCTCATCTGATAATTTTTCATATGTCTTTCTATTTAAATTAGCTAAATCTTTACCTTTAAAAAAATCAGAGCATTCAAATAGATAAAAATTATTTAATTTTTCTGATGCTTCAGCCAACATTCTTAGTTGACTAATTAAATCGTTATCTTTTAATAGCCTTGGATCAGCATGAAATATTTTCTTTTTATTATAATTATCATATATAAGCATTCCTATCGTACCTACAATAAGAGTTACTACTAACCACAGCATAACTATTCCTAATCTGTTTCTTCTTGCGACAGTTTTTTCATAAGGAGAACTTGACAATTGTCTCCTTTTGATCTGCCTGAAGTAGAGCAAATCCTACCTTTTTCTTTTTTATGTTGTCTCTTTGTTAATAAACCATATTTTGAGTTCATAATGTCCTCTTATAATTTTATGTTAATATCTCCTTCAAAATCAGACGGTTTTGTTGATTCAAAATTACTTTTTAAAGTAGCATAAACATTAAGATTTTTCTCAAATTTAATCTGATCTGTTTTTTTCAAATGAAAAAAGTTTTCATTTTGAATGTACAGTACAAAATCAATTTCTTTCAATAAGTCATCTGGATATGTAGGTATTTTTGTGCACTCAATAAAAACTCTTCTTTTATAATAATATAAAAGTTTTCCTATCAAGTTAAAATGTACATAGTTAAATTTATTTTTATGATCTGATATATAAATATGACTTATAGCATATTTATCATCTAAAGATTTAAAATTAAATACTAAATCTCTTAGTTCACCAATATCAATGAATATGGTAGGAGCTCCTTTATAAGTTCCTTCAACTTCTATTCCCCATTTCATAAGTTTATCCTCATATTTAATGGTTCGCGGTTGAACATGCCATTAAACTTTTTTGTTACACCATTCTCACCATCTTCACTTACTGATACTTCACAACTTCTATCAGGATATACACCATAAATATAGTGCATTATTATATCTGCTATCATTTCACAACTCATGCTACCTATTGAGTGTTCTTTAAATACACTTACTCTTAAATGTTTTTCAATTTCATTTTTAAACATAAAAAATTCTAATTCTCTATCATCATGAAACACTTGAATAGACACATTTATCTTAAATATATGCCTATGTAAATTTCTTAAAAAAGCTACTTCATCAGGTGCTGCTGGATAGTTATGCAAAGCTTCAAATTGTGTCTTAACAGTTATAAATGTTTCTTCATCTGTTTTTAATAGTGATTCAAATAAAAAATATACTTCATTATTAGCTAATTCTTTTTGAGAAGGATAGTGTTTTAAAAATAACTCCTTCTTTATTTTTGCATATGCAGATGTATTTTTCTTAAAAGCAACGTTCATATCAATACTATAATATAATTTTTTATGAAATAATTGCTTAGCCATCATATTAACTCTTTTATGATCTATATGATAATCATTAATATTAGGAACTAACAATACATCATTATGATCCACATGATTATGTAACTCAGATACGCTATGTGCATCTTTCATAAATACACATTCAGCATCAAAATAGTCACATAACTTTTCTGCTTCTTTTTTTCTTTCAGGTGTCAACTCAAAAAAATATATTATTTTTTTGACATTTGACATTTGATGAGAGCATCCTATATACTCATCGTCAACATGAGGAGCTAGTATAACATAATTTCTACTCATTAAGGTAACTCCCCATTTTCAACATATTCCATAGAATAATCTACATCATATGATCTAATATAGTTATACACATCTTCATCTTCCCATCCAATGATAGGATAGATATGATTAATACCAAATAAACCATTGACAACAGTATCAGGCATATTTTCTCTTGATACAGATACACCACCTATAACCACATCATTACTTTTTTCTGTTCTTGTAAATTCAGATCGTCTTGTTCCATCAATTTGAGTAGTAAAACCATTCATTTCAATGATTTTATTCATATTTGCTAAGGGAACATTATAAATATTATTTTTAATACTTAACTTGTACATAAACTTCTTTGTTAAATTATGAGTCTCTTTTTTTGGATTATGAATAATGGGAACATCAGGATACCACCGTGTTACAGCATCAAATAATACCATTGAATCTTTACCACCACTAAATGCTAAATAAACACCTGATTTATCTCCACCAGTTTTTTCATCTATAAAATCTATTATTGATTGTCTATCTTTCATAATAATCGCTCCTTATTTATTTAATAATGATTGAAACTCTGCTTTTACATCTGGTTTGGTAAACTCACCATCAATAGTAGATGTTAGAGTCCAACTATCTTCTTGTTCAACTCCTCTGGCTGACATACAGAAGTGTCTCCCTCTAACTTGTATAATAACCCCCTTAGGATTAATTACTTCTTTAAATAATTTTACTATATCTTCAGTAAATGACTCCTGAAGAGCAGGTTGTTTAGCCATTAACTTTACAATTCTTGTTAATTTTGATATTCCTAATACATCTTCATTAGGAATATAACCAAAGTTAACGTAATACTCAACAGGTAGAAAATGGTGTGGGCACATTGAAAAACAATGAATATCCTTTGCTATAATCATACCTTTATATGTTGCAGGGAATGAAGTACTTAGTATACCTTTTATTTCATCCTGACAATTAATACCATTAAACATTTCATAATATGCTCTAGCTACTCTTTCAGGTGTTTCCCTGAAATTTTCATCTTCAATATCCAATCCAAACTGATCATAAAGCCCCTCAAGCATTAACTGCATACCATTCTTAACTTTCTCAATTCCAACAAATTGTTCACCAATCTGTTTTATTTGATTTTCTAGTTTACTTTTACATTTACTACATAACAACATGTAATCTTCAACATGTTTACTTATACCATCTTTTATGTTGCCACTTTTAATAACAACTGATAGGTTTTCTTCACTTTGGCATCTTTGGCATTTACCTTCATAATGTTTTTTAACTAAATCATTAAATGCTAATTTACTTTTATTATCCATCACACCTCTAATTATATTTGTCTTAAATACTCATATGCAAAATAGTATTTTTACTGTTTTTTAAATTCTTTTGCTGTTAAAGCTTTAAGTCTCTCCTTATATTATTAATATAAATAATTCTCAGGTAAGTTATACTAACTTTTTATCATCAAAAAGAAGTATATGTTGTCTACTTGAAAAGTTATAGTTTTTTTCAAATGCTTTATCAATACAGAATTTTGAATTCTTAATTATTTCTTCTCTATGAATTCCTAATGGCATTAAATAAATTTTTTCATCTGGTATATTGTATTTCATTTGAAGTTCAATAATAGCATCATAATCAATGTCCCAATTTTCAGGACTTGTAACTACTTTAACAATATAATTCAATGGATGTGGTTCTTCTAATGCAATCCATTCCCAGTCAAATTCTGGTGTTAAACTACCAATTTTTGGAGAAAAGTTATATTGAATTCTTGTATTATGATGTCTTAATGAATTCCAACTAATATGACCAGCTGTTTCAATATGCCAAGTTACTGAGTTTGTTGGATTTATTATTCTCATAAGTTCAAGGATTTTATCTTGTTGTAATGCTGGTTCTCCACCAGTAATTAGAATATTATGTACACCTGAATCTAAAGAATCAGTAATTATCTTCTCTACTTCTTCAAGTGTGTACTCAATCTTTTTTAATTTTTCCCAAGTCTGTGGGGAATCACAATTATGCACCCACATATTATCTATAAGATATGAGTTATATGGTTCACAAGATAAATTATATACTTCTAAAGGTTTTCTCCTATTAGTAATCTTTTTTATAGACTCAACTTCATATCCATTTCTAGCTATAATCCCCTCAGTATGAGCTACCTTACTATCTACCCTATCTCCTGCCCAGAAATTAAATCCTCTCTCATGAATAATACTATGGCATTTATGACAAACACTTATCATATTCTCAAAAGAATCATTATTATGGTCTTCATCAATATGATGAACTTCTAATTTTTTCAACTCTCCACATACCTCACAAGGTAGTTCTTTATCCTTATTTGTCTGTGCTAAAATAGTATAATTTGGATGTTTTGGTCCTCCTCTCCAATTAGGGTTTTTTTCTTTTAACTTACCTTCTGAAAGTTTTGCACTTAGTGCTTCTTTCCCTTCTTCTGATAAACTATCCCATGAAGATATGTATCTTCCCTCTTCCTTCTTTTTATAAATAGTCTTCTTTACTTTCTCAGCGACCTTTTCATAATCTGTATTTTCTGCTGATAACTTTGCAGTTGTTGGGTTAAACATAGGATTATTTCTAAGCATTCTATAGGAGTTTTTATCTTCTCTAGTTGAGTGAAGAATTGTATCTCCTATTTTTAAATCCTCCATCTTTACTAACCCTTCTGTAGTAAAGAAAGGGTGCTCTTGAGTAACATAATATAAGGTTCTATTAATTTTAACTTCATACCATTCATCCACCTTCCGTCTAATTAAATCTGTTACAGTAGTGGTGACCATCTCCTTATTATCATTATATGTTAGAAGATTATCACCTATCTTTATGTCTGATAATTTAGTATTAGGTTTATCCAAAGTAGTTATTCTAGGATTTCTTCTACCTCCTACTATTCCGAAACAACTCTTACATCTAACATTGCACCATGCCAAACGGAGTAATAACATCTTTGTTCCTACATGTGCACCTTCACCTTGTATTACGAAATGTGGTTCTTCTGATAAATAAATTTTACTCATTAGTCCCCTTTTGATAATTGTTTTAATATTTGATAAGTTTGAATAAACTTTTTAGTTATACTATAAACTATAGGTGATAAACCTACAAAAACTCCAATAATTATAGATATATCAATAGCTATCCAAAGACCAGCTACTATAATACATGCACTTAATAAAACTTTTAAAGCTTCAAATGCACTTTGAACCTCAGTATCATTACGAAGGAGATTGATAAACTTTTTAATTTTACTTTCTTTTGTCATTGTTTTAACCTGTAATAACGTCAACTACTTTATTCAATACTATAGCAATAGGTAACCATATTATTAAAAATAATATAGCTGATAAATTTAATATTTTATATTTATATGACAATTTTTATTCAGAAAAGTTACAATGGGCTGTATTTAATATGTCTATGTGAGAACTTAATTATAGTGATATACTTATGAGGTAATACAGCCCATTGTAAAAAGTAACTATTTATTGTTTATATATTTAATATAAAAGAAAATATCACTAGTTATTTTCAATATGCCCTTTTCTCTTCCATTCAGTGATAATATTTTGTTTATCTCGTTCACTTAATATAGGAATTGATTCAGACATATGCTCTATCAATTCATCAGCTTGCTCTTTCGTCATAACAATTATTTCCATACTACACTCCTTTGTCTCTTTTTTCATGAATGGTCAACAAAAAGTTATAATATAAAACTCTAAGTGTACCAAAAAATCCTAAAACATAAACATACCATAATTGTCTGAAAAATTCCATAATTATTCCTTCTTATTAAAATGTTTAACTTCTGTATAATTTTCACCTTTCTCAGGTTTTTTTAAATAATGTATAATGAATGGTACATTATAGTAAGCTTTTGTACTACCACCAGGAAAGTTTATTTTCACACCATTTGATTCTCCTAAATCATAACACCATAAATTAGAAGTATATTCAACTATAGGATTCATATTAACATTATAAATAGTTACTATGTAAACACTTTCCATTCTAACACTTTGTGTTTTGGATGGATCACCATAATTTCTTTTCTTTTTTGACTCACAACAACTAAGAAATGAAAATGATATTATACTTAATACTATAAACACTGATAAAATTCTAAATTTTTTCATTCAACTTCCTCCCAAGGAAATTCAACCCACACATAGTCATCTTCAATTAAAGTATGATAAAGTGCAGGAATATTTTTTTGCTTACTTACTAGAGTAACTGGACAAAATAAACTATCAGGAAATCTTTTAATGATATGATCAATTGTCTTTCCTGTATCATAAATATCATCGCAAAGTATGTAGTTAGATGGAGGTAACTCAGATGATATACCACTAATTAGTTCACCTTGTTTATTTTCAAAAGTATAGCTTGATACTTCATAATAAAACAAAGGTAGATTAAACTTCCGTGATACATAGTCAGCTAAGTACATTCCGCCTCTTAAAACTGCTATCACCCCTGAGTATCTATCGTAATCAATAGCAGGTAATAATACTTTGCACAGGTCTAAACTCATTGTTTTAAAAGTCTTATAATCTATTTTATATTTCTCTAATGACATGTGCACTCATCTTTTTCAGCGATAGCTACACTACCACTATTTTCATATACTTCTATTTTAAATACATCAACATTTGTATCTTGATATAAATGCTCACACGTATTTAATAAATATTGAGCCATATTTTCAGCAGTTGGATTACAATTCATTTCGTATATGTTAAAGTTGAAACCATTTAACATATCTTGTATTAATGAATCTTTATAATTATAAATTAAGGCATGATCCCAGCATCTATCTATCCATTTTCCAATTCCATTCTTTAAATCAGCAAAGTCAATAATCATACCCAGATCATTTAGTTTACCATCTTTATTTCTTGCATACACCCATACAACATAGTTATGTCCATGTATGTTTGCACATTTATTAGGATGATTTAATAATCTGTGACTTGCTTCAAATTTAAATTCTTTTTTTATATAAACTTTACTCATACTACCTCTTTGATTTTTTATATTCTTCAGTATAAATTAATCATTAATGTCTCCTATCTGACCAATACAAATTTTCTGCATCATATTCAGTTTTATTATTAGTGTAACTTTTTACTAGTTTAAAAGTTTCAGGGTCTGGATTTAAAACAAATGATTCAGCAACAAGTCTTCTGATTAATTTATGTTTAGGTACATCTAAATAATTTCTAATAATTACTTGCTCATATCCAGTGCCATTTTTTACAGGAGTTAAAATATTTCCTGTCATTATATTTTTAACTTTTCCTTTACTAGATATCTCATAATTAGGAAACCCTGGTATTTCAATCCATTTTTCTTTCATGCTATCCTCACATAGTAAAAAAGCCCTATTTACATATAATATAAATAAAATAGGGCTTAGTTATTGTTAGCTAATATTTTTAAGTTAAAATTTAACTAGCTTTTCGTCCTTTTTGAAGTCCATGATTCTTGATATGAAGTTTGTATATCCTGACATATCTGTAGATAGCTCCCATCGAGGTATTAAAACTAATTGCAATTTCTCTAACGGACATGTTTAACTTATTTAACATGTACTTAAGCATCTCTTTGTTTGTGTATAGCTTAGATATGGGAACATCTACCTCATTGGATTCAAAGGACTTCTTAACAACTGATTGACTTTGTTTTAGGTTCATAGTTTTCCTCCTATAATCCTTTGTAATCAATACAAATGTACAACAAATGTTAACAAAAATCAATCTATTTTTTGCACTATTTTAGTTTTTATTAAAATATTTAACTTTGTCTTATATACAAAGTTAGATATTTATTTATTAATTATTGATTATCTTTATACTTCACCTTTAAAATATTTTTTCTTAATAAAATATTTTTTCTTAATAAAATTTATTGACTCATTAAAATTATCGAAGTTTACAGGATCACCAAAACCCCAAACAGTTCCTAACTCAACTTCACATTCAATAGGAATGTCATATTCATCTGAATCCATAGAATTTTTTAACAACCAGGACACTTCCTTAATTTCATCTTTATGTATATATAAAACTATTGAATCATGTACAGTTGCAACCAGCTTTGTTTTTAAACACTTCTCTTTTATATAAGTATATATCTTTATTAGTGCTTTATATAACTCAATTGCTTCAAATCCTTGTACAGGACTATTAACAGATACATTAAGCCAATTACTTAATAGTTTACCATCAGCATCTCTACCTGTATATAATAATTGAGGTATATGTCTTCTTGTTCCTTGTACTGAATCTACATATCCATGTCTTTTTGCAAAATCATGTTGTGCTTCAATCCACGGTCCTAAATTTTTATATGTATCAAAAAATTTAGTTCTAATATCACTTGCAACTGTTAATATAGGGTCAGGTTGCTCAGTATGTTTATCACACATTATAGGTAAATCATTCTGTTCTATATATTCATTAATTGCTTCATCTGACCACTCTTTATCAATTGTACTTCTAAAAGTTCTTGCAGCCATTCCAAATAAGAATCCGAAATTCACTGACTTAGCATTAAATCTCATTGATTTATAAGGCTCTTTACCTTTCAATGTTAAAAACTCATCTAAAGTTTTATCTCTTGCAAATACATTCTGAGCAGTAACACTATGTAAGTCACCTCCTCTGTTTATGAAGGCATCTTTCATTGCTAGGTCTTCAGAATATATAGCTCCTATTCTTAATTGAAATCCACTATAATCAGCCTCACAAATTAAGTAATCATCAGGACATTTAAAAACAGGCCTGAATCTTTTTCCTTCATCTCCTTGCTTTGGCTGATTTTGAAGATTCGGAGCATTACTCGCAGATCTCCAAGTATCTGTTCTTGCAGGATTTATATTACCATGAATTTTACCATCATCCATTAAGAATTTATAGATACCTTTATCATCTTTTTTCTTTAATGATTCAACAAACAGTACATCATCTGGTATCTCTTCATTATCTTGTGATCCAACAAATGAGTTATCAAGTTTTTCTAATACCTTATATTCTTTTATTATTTTAGCTAATTCATACCCTTCAACTTCCCATTTCGATAGTTGAGGATCACCAACTTTATAAAAATTATGAGCTACCCCTTGATCATCTATCCAAGATCTTACTCCTTTACCATGGTCAGGCCAGCCCCTTAACTCAAGAGCTTTTCCTATTTGCTCATTTGAATTAATGTTATTTATCTTCAACTCCTTTTTAATTTGTTTCTCAAGTTTTGTTTTTTTGATGGTTAATTCATCATGTAATTTAGCTACATATTCAAGATTAACTTCCAATCCATTTATTTCCATCTCTTGAAAAACAGGTAATACTGGTATATAAACTTCCCTATATGTTTTATATACCTTAGGTTGTTTTTTAGCTAATTCACGACCTAATTGTAATACTCTAAAAGTTACAATAGCATCCAGTGTAGCATATTCAAATAATTGAGAATGTGGAATATTTCTCCAAGTCATTCCTCTATTTCGTTTCCAATATTCATCTAAATATTCATCATATCCACCAAGACCAATAAACCAAGCTAATACCTTTAGTCTATTTGACATTCTTTGTGTATTTAATACATGAAATAAAGCTATAACATCATCTTCAACCTTTGAATTTTTTACACCTAACTTCTCAAATACTTTACAATCAAATTTACCGTTCGCATAATATTGTTTTTTACCTTTTAGAAATGAACTAAGTAATCTTTTGTTTATTTTTTCAAAAGGCAAATAATACCCTTTTATACCATCAAAGGACATAGTAACACATCTAATATTAAAATCATCATTAAATATATCTAATCCAGTAGTCTCTGTATCCACTGCAACTTCTAGCTTATTCATATGTTCCTGTAAAAATGCATTAGGATTATCTACAAAAATACATTCATAATCAGGCATCTCAAATTTTTCTTCTTTATAATTTTGAAGATGCTCCAAAACAAAGTTAATTTGTTTCTTAGCAAAGTGTTTATCAAAATTATCTTTTTTATACCAATTACCTATATTAGGTATTGGATAAACTCTTAATTTTTTATCCCAGTTATAGCCTGTATAAAAATAAGTAGGATTAAAATTATATTCTGTAAAATCTAAGAATGATGAAAAGTCAGATGTTTGTGTAACTGCATGTATAGCTCTGCCTAATGTCATAATGACAGCGTAATCTTGTTTTTGTAAGTCAGTGTTTATACAATTACAATTTTTAAATATAGCTGATACTGGATTAGGTAGTTCAGCATTAACCGCTGAACATTGTAAAGCTGACATTATAGTAAAATGGTGTAAACCATTTGATTTAAGAAGTTTGATTAATTCAACTAAATAGCTATTGTATTCAATTGCTTCTGTAATAACTAATACATCAGTTCCTAATCCTTCAACATATACTTTTGATTTATCACTTTTTTCATTGATTAAATCTTTTGTATATAAAGTACATTTATCACATTTTGAAGGTAACTTTCTCTCTTCAAATAATCCGTTAAATAGTTCACTCATACTCCTCTAGTTAAGTTCATTAAGTATTATTAATATTATAAATACAAAAATTAAAAATTTCATATTCTATTTCTTAGAATTCATTTATTAAGTCATTTGTTTCTAATGCATCTTTAAAACTTGTTAATGTTTCAATTGCCTCTTTGACTTGTTTAAGTTGTTCATTATCAGCAAGTATATCTTCTAGTCTGATATAGCCACCATCTGTTAAATCATACCAAAACCCATTAGAACTACCTACTGGTTCAATATCATCTTTTAAAATCCAATCTATCATTAAAAACATACCTCATGTTCTTTTTTTAAAAAAGAACCAGCTTAAATAATTAAGCTGGTTTTAAAAGAATTTAATGAAAAACAAATTTAATGAAAAACAAATTAATTATATATAAATAATATAAAAAATTTCTATGTTAGTTATTTGTCTAAACTATTAATAAATTTTTTAACTTTAATAGCTTTTTCATATTCTTTTTTTCATGTTCATAGTCA
>Ga0272441_10011377_pt1 | contig 13227 bp, 13 predicted proteins | sample SSMProp6N_FD_193582 | JGI IMG/M metagenome (GOLD analysis project Ga0272441, IMG submission 193582) | Marine sediment archaeal communities from Little Sippewissett salt marsh, Falmouth, MA, United States - SSM-Prop-6N | ecosystem: Environmental > Aquatic > Marine > Wetlands > Sediment ... | reverse complement strand
TCAACAACATCGTCGCGTGGCTGCTGCGGTACCGCAGCAACATCGACCGGTTCATCGACCAGCTCCCCGGCGAGGTCAACTCTGCCCTGGTGCAGGCCAACCTCCGCAACCAGTCGGAGCGGCCCCGGGCCTTCCTGACGCCCGGCGAGGTGGGCACGGCCCTGGCGGCGTATAGCGACAAGGTCCTGGTCGACCGGCGGGTGGAGGCGAACTACGACACGCTCCAGAAGCGGTCGGACTACGTCCACGTCCGCAACGCCCTCTACCGCTCCATCGCCGACAGCATCTCCACGCGAAGCGACGTGTTTACCGTGTACGTCAAGGTCGTCCACGGGGCGGCCGAGCGGTACAAGTGGCACTATATCGCCACGTTCGATCGCAGCAACGTCCGCAGGAAGGACCAGGCCCCCGCCCTGCTGATGTTCGCCCCGGTCCTCACTTGGGACGACGTCGCCGACCAGAACAACTGATATGGGAAAGCCGGGGGGGAGAAGAGAAACCGCTGAGGGCGCAGACAAGACATAGGAGTAGAAGGCAAGGCAGAGGCGAGTTCTCTTCGCCTTCCGCTCCTCGAACAGTCAACAGCCGAGGATGCCGCCCCGGACGGGCGCCCTCGGCTGTTGGCTGTCTGCGTGTCGGCCGCGGGGTGGCGAGCTGTTCTTTCTTTCCCCCTCTTTTCCTACATGGTATCTGTTGGGGGCTCTTCCGTTCTGGGAGTGGCGGGATTCTAGATCGCCGACCATTCGCTCCGCCGACGCGGGGTCGGCGGGGGCGGGAGGGGGCGGAGATGAAGGAAATGGTGAATCACGAACGCTGAATGGTGGATGATGAAGTTCGGAGGCTGTCGCCCGGCTTCCGTGTCCCTTCATCAGCCATCGCGGTCCTGCCTTCTTCTCTGCGGCTTCGGCGTTCTCTGCGGTTCCTCCGTTCTTTCCGGCTGACCGTACCGGCTACCACTTCGGCTCGGCGAAGGGGTGGCGGTAGCCTTCCTGCTTGGGCTTGGGGAGGGTTTTGATGACGGCGGCGGCGAAGGCGAGGTCGGCGGGGGTGGTGATCTTCACGTTGCGGGGGTCGCCCTCGACGACGGTCACGGGCCGGCCGAGCGCCTCGACCAAGGCGGCGTCGTCGGTGGCGCTGTCGCCGGCGGCCGCGTAGGCCTCGACGAGAAGCTCCCTGCGGAAGACCTGGGGCGTCTGGGCCTCCCAGAGGCCGGCGCGGTCGACGGTCTCGGCGATCGCACCGTCCTCGCCGACGCGCTTCAGCGTCCCGTGGACGGGATAGGCCAGGATGGCCGCCCCGGTCTTTTCGGCCGCGGCGAAGACGTCGTCGATCCACGGCTGGGCGATACAGGGGCGGACGGCGTCGTGGACGCAGACGAGCTCGGCCTCGTCGGCCAGGTTCGCCAGGGCGTTGCGGACCGATTCGGTGCGGGTCGCCCCCCCCACCACGATCTTCACGCCCAGGAAGCCGAGGTTGCCCCCGAACCGCTCGCGCATCTCGTCGACGTCGGCCTCGGAGACGACGAGCTGCGTCTGGCAGACGTCGTCGCGGGCCGTGAACGCCTCCAGCGTGCGGATGAAGACGGGCTGGCCCCCGCCGATCCGCTCGAAGATCTTGTTCCGCTTGCCGCCGAACCGCGTACCCGCCCCCGCCGCCGGGACGATCACCGATACCTTCGCCATCGCACGCCTCCCGTCCAGACCGAACCGCCGCATCGTACCGGCAGGGCCCCGCCGCGACAACCGTGACGGCATCGGCGGCGATTGCACGTTCTTGCCCTGCCGGGCGAGTCGCCGGAATCAGGCGGTGGGACAGCCGCACCGTCTCCGTATACGGTTCGGACGGCGAGCCGCTGACTCTCCGCGAAGGCGACACGCTTGACGGCGGGGACGTCGCGGGTGGATTTCAGTGTGCCGTCCGCACGATCTTCGCGCAGGGCCGCCACGTACTACTTCCGGTGAGCGCGACCGCGCCCAGGGGAAAAGGGACGCCGTCGTGCCGGTTGGTTTGTGCGCCCGCGCTGCCCCCGCCCGATGCGCCGATGCGCGATTGTTGGCGGAAACGGCTTTACGCGGCGCGGCCGTATCGCTATCATACGCGATTTCTCGTGCCCCTACTGGCCGGTTGTGCCAGATTGAAGGCTTTTGGTAGTGCAATGACCGACGCGACACACGATCCGGATCGCCCCTGCGGATCGGGCTGCACGCGGTGCGGCCTGCACGCGGCGCCGCCCGACGTGCCCGTGCTGCGCGGCTGGCGGCTGACCGTTTCGGCCCTCGGCGTTTTCCTCCTTCCGCTGGTCCTGGCCGTGGCCGGGGCCGTCGTGGTCGGGGGCGAGGGCGGCAGGCAGTTTCTCGGCGCCTTGGCGGGTCTGGCCGTGGGCCTCGCGGGCGGCGTGCTGATCGGCAGGTGCGTCTCCCGGTCGGCGAAGGGGGCCGCATGACCGCCACCGCCACCGACCGCCCCGGCGCGACGTTCCCTCGCGGCGTCCATCCGCCGGAGCACAAAGAGCTTTCGAAGGACGCCGCCGTCGAAGTGCTCCCCGCGCCGGCGCGAGTCACCCTCCCGCTGATTCAGCATCTCGGCGCGCCGGCGAAACTGACCGTCCAGCCCAAGCAGGACGTCGCCCTGGGCGACGTGATCGCCGAGGCCGGCGGGTTCATCTCCGCCGCCGTCCACGCCACGATCACCGGCAAGACCGCCAAGCCGACGAAGGTCACCCTGCCTAATGGCCGGCACGTCCCGGCCGTGCCCATCGCCGCCGGGGATGCCGAGCCGCTCGACGGCGAGGCCTTGCGGGCGGACGTCTTCGGGGGCGACTGGCCGACGGACCCGGCGGCCTACGAGCCGAAACAGATCGCCGAGGCCGTCAGCAACGCGGGTATCGTCGGCCTCGGGGGGGCGGCCTTTCCCACGCACGTCAAGCTGCTCCAGAACGACAAGAAGCCCATCGACACGCTGCTGGTCAACGGCTGCGAGTGCGAGCCCTACCTCACGGCCGACTACCGGCTGATGGTCGAGCACCCCGAGCCGATCGTCACCGGCGCGCTGCTGGCGGCCCACGCCAACGGCGCCGAGCGCATCCTCGTCGCCATCGAGGACAACAAGCCCGAGGCGATCGAGGCGATCCGCAAGGCGGCCGGGGGCACGGAGATCGAGGTCGCCGTCGTCCGCACCAAGTATCCGCAGGGCGGCGAGAAGCAGGCGATCCTGGCGATCACCGGGCGGGAGGTCCCCACGGGGGGCCTGCCGCTGGACGTGGGCGTGGTGGTGGTCAACGTCGGCACGGCGGCGGCGATCGCACGGGCGGTGGTTCGCGGTAAGCCGCTGACGCACCGGATCGTGACGGTGACCGGCGCGGGCATTGCCCGGCCCAAGAACCTGCTCGTGCCGATCGGCGTGCCCTACGCCGAGCTGATCGAATTCTGCGGCGGGCTGACCGCCGACGCCGTGCGGGTGATCGCCGGCGGGCCGATGATGGGGTTCGCCATCGGCGACCTGTCGGCCCCGGTGACGAAAGGCACGAGCGGCGTGACCGTTTTGACGGCCGACGACGTCCGCCGGGCGTCCGAGACCGCCTGCGTCCGCTGCGGGCGGTGCGTGGACGTCTGCCCGTTGAACCTGGTTCCCACGCGGATCGCCCTGGCCGCCAAGCACCAGGACTGGGACCTGGCCCGCAAGTACCACATCCAGGCGTGCATGGAGTGCGGCTGCTGCGCCTACACGTGCCCGGCCTCCCTGCCTCTGGTCCAACTGATCCGCATGGGCAAGGCCCAATTGCCGAAGGAGTAGCGGCCCAGCCCAGGACGTTGCCGATGCGATCGCGTTCCGCGGCGGGTGGCAGACCCGCTTGAAACTCAACACAACCGACCCGCACATGACCGAAATTCCCGCACAACCCGCACGCGAGCAGGAACCCGCACCGGTGATCCACGTCGCGCCGGCCCCGCATGCCTATGACCAGGCCCTCACCACGCGGCGGATGATGCTCGACGTGCTGATCGCCCTGCTGCCCGTCGTCGGCGTGGCGCTGTACGTCTTCCGGCTCTACGCCGCGATGCACATCGGGATCTGCATCGCCTGTTGCCTCGCCGCCGAGGTGCTCTTCCACACGGTCATGCGGCGCAAGCCGCTGAGCATCGGCGACGGCTCGGCCGCCGTGACGGGGCTGATCCTCGCGCTGTCCCTGCCGGCCGCGGCGCCGTGGTACGTCAGCGCCCTCGGGGCGTTCGTGGCCATCGGGATCGGCAAGGTGCTCTTCGGCGGGCTGGGGCAGAACATCTTCAACCCCGCGATGGTCGGGCGGGCGTTCGTCCTGCTGGCGTTCGCCGGGGCCGTGGGCGCGTCGGGCTACAAGCTCGCCCCCCTGCCGGACCCGTCGGACAAGACGGCCAAGCCGGTGGGCTTCCTGCGGCGAACGGCGTCGGACACGATGACCCACGCGACGCCGCTGACGGTCGGCAAGGAACTGGCCCGGAAGCTCGCGGAGGGCAAGACGCCCGAGAAGGACGAGGAGATGCCCTCGCTGGTGCCGCTCCTGCTGGGCAACACGAACGGCTCGCCGGGCGAGACCAGCGCCCTGGCGTGCCTGGTCGGCGGGCTGTACCTCCTGATCCGGCGGACGGCGTCGTGGCAGATCCCCGCGGGGGTGATCGGCGCGGTGATCGTCATCGGCGGGCTGATGCACGCGCTCGGGCACCCGCGGTTCACCGTGCTGCACCACCTGCTGGGCGGGGCGCTGCTGTTCGGGGCGTTCTTCATCGCCACCGACCTGGTCACCAGCCCGCTGACGCCCAAGGGCAAGCTGATCTTCGGCGTCGGCGTCGGGGCGCTGGTGATGCTGATCCGCACGCTGAGCAACTACCCCGAGGGCGTCATGTTCGCCGTGCTGCTGATGAACGCCCTCGTGCCGCTGATCAACCGCTGGACCATTCCCAGGCCCGTCGGCGGGCCGGTACCGAAGAAGAAGTAGTAGTCCGCCCACGACACCGATTGGACGAAGGCGTCTGCCGTGCGACGCCGATCGCGAACAGCCGATGGCCATGAAAGCGAAGTACATCAAAGAAGCTTGGCTCGTCTTGACGTTGGCGCTGGGTTTCGGCGCGGCGCTGGCGGGGGTGGAGACGTGGCTCCGGCCTCGGATCGAGGCCAACAAGCTGGAGGCCACGCTTCGCGAAATCCCGAACCTCGTCGACGGCGCGGACCCGAACGCCAGCCGGCAGGTCGCGGTCGACCCCAACCAGGGCCCGGTCATCGTCACGGCGGGCGAAGGCGCCGGGCAGGAGCCTCACGAGGCCTTCCGCGCCATCGACCGGAACGGCGAGCAGATCGGCTGGGTGGTCAAGGCCGGGGGAAAGGGCTTCGCCGACCGGATCGAGGTCCTGATCGGCCTGGACGCCCAGGCGTTCTCCATCACCGGCCTGAGCATCCTGGACCATAAGGAGACGCCCGGCCTAGGTAACGAGATCGAGGAGATGGGCACGGAGCAGAAGCGGGGCTTCCTCTGGCAGTTCCGCCACTACGGTTTCGAGGCCGACACGCCCCTGAAGGTCACGAAGGCCTCGCCGAAGTCGCAGGAAGGCAACAAGGTCAAGGCCGTCTCCGGCGCGACGATCTCCTCCCGAAGCGTCTGCGACATCATCAACGAGGCCCTGAGCCACGAGTTGCTGAAGAAGCTGGCAGACGCCGCGCGGGACTACAACGCGACGCAGTAAGACGAGTAGAAGAACCACAGAGGCTCAGAGAACGCAGAGGATGAACACGGAGCCAGCAGCCAACAGCGAACACGCAACAGCCAACGGCTTGGGGCCAGGACACTTGGTTGGTGAATGTCGGCTGTTCGCTGTGCGCTGTTGCCTCTCCCATTCTCTGAGCCCTCTGAGCCTCTGTGGTACAACCTTCGGATAGACGAGCAGACGATGGCATCTGACGGACCGACACCCCTGGAGAGATTTCTCAGCGGCATCCTGCCGGAGAATCCGATCTACCGGCAGTTGCTGGGCATGTGCCCCACGCTGGCGGTGACCAACGGGATGCGGGAGGCGGCAACCATGGCCGGCGCGGTGATGTTCGTGCTGTTCTGCGCGAACGTGATCACCAGCCTGATTCGCAGCCTGCTCAAGCCGCACCTGCGGATCCTGATCTTCACGCTGACCATCGCCACCTTCGTGACCATCGCGGACCGCTTCCTGGCCGCGTTCCTGCCCGACATGAGCAAGCGCCTGGGGCCGTATATCCCCCTGATCATCGTCAACTGCGTGATCATCTGCCGTTGCGAGGTCTGCGCGAGCAAGCAGGGCGTGGTGACCGCCGGGGCCGACGCGATCGGCCAGTCCCTCGGCTTCGCCCTGGGGCTGGCGAGCATTGCGACCGTCCGCGAGGTGCTGGGCAGCGGGACGTGGTTCGGCCTGCCCCTGCTGCCGGAAGCGTTCTGGCCACGATGGGGCATCATGCTCCTCCCGCCGGGCGCGTTCCTGACACTGGGCCTGCTGTTGGGAGTGGCCAACAAGATCGCCTCGACCTTCGCCGCGAAGCCCGCGGCCAAGGCGGCGGCGGAATAGACGGACTCGGGAATCGCAAGACATGGAGTATATCGCCGACCTGATTCTGATCGCCGTGGGGGCGGCCATCATCACGAACTTCGTGCTGATCTACTTCGTCGGGATCTGCCCGTTCATCGGCGTCTCCCGGCGGGTGGACATGGCCTTCGGCATGGGCTGCGCGGTGACGTTCGTCATCAGTATCGCCGCCCTGCTGAGCTGGGCGTTCACGTACTTCATCCTGCGGGAGGGCGCGCCGCTGACGACCGCGATCGTCGGCCACCCCGTCGACCTGACGATCCTCAGCTACATCGTGTACATCTTCGTGATCGCCTCGTCGGTGCAGCTCGTGGAGATGTACGTCCGCAAGTTCTTCCCCACGCTGTACAAGAGCTTCGGCGTCTACCTGCCGCTGATCACCACGAACTGCGCGATCCTCTTCGCCTGCCTGAAGATCATGGCCAACGTGATCGACCCGAAGGAGGCCTGGGGCCTGGACAAGGCCCTCGTGCTGGCCGTCTTCGGCGGCGTGGGCTTCACCCTGGCGATCGTCATCATGGCCGGCATTCGCGAGGAGCTGGACCAGTGCGACGTCCCCGCGCCCCTGCGCGGCGCGGGCATTACGCTGGTCGTCGCGGGCATCCTGGCCATGGCGTTCCTCGGATTCGCCGGCGTCGACGCCAACCTCGCCAAGATGGTCCACGCCAAGGAGAAGCCCACCCCCGCGAAGACCCAGCCGGCGGACGTGCCGTCGTTCACCGAACGACCGCCCGCGAACGATACGAGCGACACGCACCCCAGAGACGAGAGCTTCGGCGGCTCCGGAAAGCAGCTCGTGAGAACCGTGCGACCCGCAGACCCCGTTCTGGCAGAATCCCCTCAGTGACATGACCGTACTGATCATCATCCTGGCCGCGGCGACGATGCTCGTGCTGGCGGTCTTCATGGCCTACGTGCTGGGCTGGGCGAACGAGACCTTCCACGTGGACGTCGACCCGCGCGTGGAGCAGGTCACCGAGGCCCTGCCCGGCGCCAACTGCGGCGGCTGCGGGTTCGTCGGCTGCTCCGAGTACGCCGAGGCCGTCGTCGCCGGAAAGGCCCCGCCCGACCGCTGCCCCGTCGGCGGGACCGCCTGCGCCGCCGAGATCGCCGAGATCCTCGGACTTGATCTGGGCGAGGCCCTGCCCTACCGCCCCGCCGTCCATTGCAGCGCGACCCTCGAGGACCGCCTCCAACGCCACGAGTACCGCGAGGGGGAGCGGACGTGTGCGGCCGCCAACCTCGTCTCGGGCGTGCAGGGCTGCACGTACGGCTGCCTGGGCCTCGGCGACTGCGAGCGGGCGTGCAACTACGACGCCGTGGCGATCGTCGACGGCCTGGCGGTGATCGACTACGAGAAGTGCATCGGCTGCGGCGCCTGCGCGCGGGCCTGCCCGCGGCACGTGATCTCCATGGTGCCCTTCAAGGCCGAGCAGATGCTCGTCGTCGCGTGCAACAACAAGGACTTCGGCAAAGCGGTCAAGGCCGTCTGCACCGTCGGCTGCATCGGCTGCGGGGCCTGCGCGCGGTTCAGCAAGCTGTTCGTGATGAAGGACAACCTCGCGCGGATCGACTACGATAAGTACGACCCCGACAACCCCACGCTGACCGCCAAGGCCGTGCAGAAATGCCCCGCCAGCCGCATCGTCGTCATCGGCAAGCCCACCGACGCGGACCTGGCCACCCTCGGCGACGAGCAGATGCCCGGCTACGTCGAGGGTCAGTACGAGAGCACCGTCGATAAGACGAAGTGGCAAGGGTAAACCGCCCGGGCGTACGCTGCGCTGGGGCTCGGGGACGGATTGCCGCGCGGCATGCGGCGGGGGCCCTGCGGAGAGCGTTGCCTGTCAGTTCGCGCCCCCGCGCCACAGGCGATTCGCCGCCAGGCCCACCAGGAAGATCGTCAGCGTCCCGACTACGATGGTCATGTGGGCGTGGAAGGGGTTGTGCAGGACGGGCGGCAGGAACGAGCCGGGGGAGAACGTCAGCCAGAGGATCACCAGCACGCCGACGAGGACGGCCACCGCCCCCGCCGCGCCGCTGCGCGTGCGGCTGCCGCGCGTGGCCAGGCCCAGCAGGAACAGGCCCAGCATGCCGCCGGCGAAGATGCCCGACAGCTTCCACCAGGCGTCCAGAACGCTCTTGACGCCGATCATGCCCAGGGCCGCCCCCGTGCCGAGCCCCCCCACCGCCAGCGTCGCGCCGCGAAGAACGCGCATGGCTTGCCGCTCCGTCGCGCCGGGGTGAACATAACGTTTGTAGACGTCCGTAAGGAGGATCGTGGCCGAGCTGTTCAGGCTCGTGTCGATACTGCTCATCGCCGCGGCCAGAATCGCCGCGATCAGCAGCCCCGCCACCCCGCCGGGCAGCTTGCGGACGATGAAATCCGGCAGGACCTTGTCGCCGATGTCCGCGTCCGTCAGCGCCTCGGCCTCCCGCGCCAGCATCGCCTCGTACCCCTCCTCGCCCTCCCGCGCCCCCTGCCCCTCCTTCCCCGGCGCGAAAAAGGTTCCTGACACCTTTTTCGCCGCAGAAAAGGTGTCAGGAACCTTTTTCGCTCGCTCGGCGGCGACGTGGCGTTTGACGCGGGCCATCATCTCCGGCCGGGCCGTGTAGTAGGAGAACAGCGACGAGCCGATGAAGAAGAACAGCAGCGAAATGGGCACGTACAGCAGCGCCCCGCACCACAGCGACCGCCGCGCGGCGGCCTCGCTGGAGGCGGTGTGGTAGCGCTGGATGAAGCTCTGGTCGATCCCGAAGTTGTTGAGGTTGATGAAGGTCCCGTACAACAGGACCACCCAGAACGTCGAGACGGTGAAGTCCGGCGCGAAGCTGCCGAGGCTGAACTTGCCCGCGTCCGCCGCGATGGAGACCGCCTCGCCGGGCCCGCCGGGCGTGCCGAACACCAGCATGCACGCGACCACCCCCGCCCCGCCCATGAGGACGATGCTCTGGACCACGTCCGTCCAGATCACCGCCTCGATCCCGCCCAGCAGCGTGTAGAGCGTCACGAGCGCGCCGGCGGCGAGGATAATCGGCGCGATCGGCCAACCCGTCAGCGCCTGCAGCGCCAGCGAAACGCCGAACAGGATCGACCCCACCCGCGCCAGTTGCGTCAGCAGGTAACAGGCGCCCGCGTACGTCCGCGCCCACGGGCCGAAACGCTTCTCCAGGTGGTGGTACGCGGAGATCTCCCCGCCCCGGCGGTAGAACGGCACGAAAAACCGCGACGCGAGAATCACCGCGATCGGCAGCGACAGGCTGAAAACGAACGAGTTCCAGTTCGATCCGAACGCCTTGCCCGGCACGCCCAGAAACGTATTGCTGCTGAGGTACGTTCCGAAAATGCTCAGCCCAACCGCCCAGCCGGGCAAGGCGCCCCCCGCCGCCATGAACTGCCGCGTTGTCCCGCTGCGGCGGACGAACCAGCACCCGAACGCGACCACGGCCGCGAGATAGACCAGCAGAACGGCAAGGTCCAGCGTGGGCAATGTCATGGGCGTCGAGTCCTTCCAAGCTCGAAAGGGCAGCGGCTTCGCGCCTCGGTTGCACGATCCGGACGGCTCACCGTCCCGCGGTCCGCAGCGCCAGCCGCGCCGCGTTGTCGGAGGCGGTCCGGCCCTCGGGAAGCCGCAGGCGATCGGTCAGCTCCAGCAGGGCCTGCCGGGTCTCCACGATCCAGCCGAGGTCGTCCAGCACGTCCAGCACGGCCTCCCGGACGGCCCCCCGCCGGCCGTGCCACGGCATCAGCTCGGGCACGAGGCGCCGCCCGGCGAGGATGTTCGGCAGCGACAGGTGCGGGGTCTGAATCAGCCACCGCCCCACCAGGTGATACCGCAGCGGGCCGACCTTGTAGACGTTGATCATCGGCAGGCCGAACCAGGCGACCTCCAGCGTGACCGTTCCGCTGACCGACAGCGCGAAGTGGCTGTCGGCCAGGACCTCGCCCGTCCGCCCGGCGGCGACGTCCAGGTCCGGCTCGCCACAGGCCTCTCGCACGGCCGCCGCGGCCCGCTCGGAGGGGGCGGCGACGGTGACGCGGGACTTCTTCCAGCGGCGTTGAACGGCGCGGGCGGCGTCCAGGAACGCCGGCGCGTGGGCGCGGATCTCCCCCGGGCGGCTGCCGGGCAGGACGGCCATCCGCCACGCGCCGCGGGCGTAGGCGTCGAGCAGGTCGGGCAGCGGGTCCGGCCGGGGGGGCAAGGCGTCGAACAGCGGGTGGCCCACGTACGTCGCCTCCACCCCGCGATGCCGCAGGTACCGCTGCTCGAACGGCAGGATGCAGCCGACGTGGTCCGTCAGCCGCGCGACCTTCTTCACGCGCCACGGGGCCCACGCCCACACCTGCGGGGCGATGTAGTAGAAGACCTTCGCCCCCATCGACTTCGCCGACGCCGCCAGGTGCCAGTTCAACGCCGGGGAGTCTACCGGCACGTGGAGCTGCGGCCGGAGGTCCCGGATGGCCGCCTGGGCTTCCCGAACCACCCGCCGCCAGTACCACAGATCGAACAGAGGCCCGCTGGTCATGCTCGCGCGTTGGGTGGGGTCCAGGAGGATCTCGCAGCCGGCGGCCGCCATCTCGGGCCCGCCCACGCCGACGACCCGCACGTCCGGGGCCCGCCGGCGGATCGCGCGGATCAGGTGCGCGGCGTGCTGGTCCCCGCTGGCCTCCGCGGCGGAGACGAAGACCGTCCAGCGGGCGCGGCTCATGCCGTCTCCCCGGCCGCCGCCAGGCCGATCGCCGACGCCACCGCGTGCGTGGCGATGTGCGTGATCGAGATCAGCACCTCCCCGATCCCCCGCCCGTCGGCGACCGCGCGGCACGGGCCGGTCAGGCGCACGTGGGGTTGGCCCGACGGGGCGTTGGTCACCTCGATGTCCCGCCAACTGATCCCCTTCCGCCAACCCGTGCCGAGGACCTTCAACACGGCCTCCTTGGCGGCGAACCGGCCGGCCAGGTGCTCGATCTCCCGCTTTCGGCCGCGGCAGTAGTCCAGCTCGACCGGCGTGAAGACGCGGGCGAGGAAACGCTCCCCGTGCCGCTCGACCACCTCCGCGAGGCGGGCGCAGTCGACCATGTCGATCCCGTGGGCCACGACGTTGCTCATGGGCGCTGTCGCTTCCGTCCCGTGCCCGGCGCCCAGGGTCTCGCCAGGTGCCTCATCCAGTCTTCTTGCCGCAAAATGCCCATCCTACGCTTTCTCTATTGCCTCCCGAAGTTCCGGGGGCAGATACCGATTCTCTATTTCCGCGCGCCCCCGCAACGCGGCGGCCACCACGGCCATCTGGTCGGCCGGCGGGGCCGTGGGGTCCAGGAAGAGCATCTCCTTCGTCCCCAGGCGAACCAGCGCCCCGCCGGGGTGATCGCCGCCGTCGCCCGCAGCCGGAACGCGGCGAATGGCAATGCCCGCCTCTTCGGCGAGGTCCAGCAGAAGACGCAGGCGCGTGTGAGCTTCCATGTCGCCCGGCCCACCTCAAGTTCCGGCCGGTCCCGGCCGATATCAAGACAGAACGGTTGTACTGTCTCTGTTCATATCCTCCGGTGGGTCATCAGGCAAGAGGACACCGAACCGTGACCACCATGCAAGACACCGCGGTCGAGACGTTCGAGGAGCACCTGGCCCGCCTTCAGGCCGAGAACCACGCCCTGCGACAGAGCGTGCGGGAGGCGCAGGAGGTCCGCGGGCACGCCGAAAAGCTCGCCCTCCTCGAGGCCCGCAACCAGGAGCTGGAGGACCGCCTCGGACGAATGCACCGGCTGGCCTCCCTGGGGACGATGGCCGCCATGGTCGCCCACGAGTTCAATAACATCCTCACGCCCGTCGTCAACTACGCCGAGCTGGCGCGGAAGAACCCGAAGATGACCGACAAGGCCATCGCCCGCGCCGCGGACTGCGGGCAGCGCGCCACCGATATCTGCGCCGCCATCCTCAACCTCGCCGGCGGCGACTCGCCCGAGCCGGTCGAGGTCAACCTCGCCGAGCTCGTCTCCGAGACGGTCCTGGCCATGGCCCGCGACCCCAAGCGGGACGGCATCGACTTCCGCCTCACCGCCGCCGAGGACCTCGCGGTCACCACGCGGAAGGTCGAGCTCCAGCAGGTCCTGCTCAACCTGCTGCTCAACGCCCGGACGGCGGTGTTGAAGCGGACCGGTCTGCGGCGGATCGAGGTCACCGCCGAACGCGACGGCCAAGCGGTCCGCCTCCGCGTGCGAGACAACGGCGTGGGCATCCCCCCGGAGAACCTCTCGCGGATCTTCGAGCCCTTCTTCACGACCCGCCCGGACGATGACGCCAAGGGCAAGGCCGGGCACGGCCTGGGCCTGGCCATCTGCCGGGAGATCGTCGACTCCCTGGGCGGCCGGATCGCCGTGGAGTCCCAACCGGACCGCGGCGCGACCTTCACCCTCCACCTGCCCACCTAGCGCGTCGCTCCGCGCGACAACCGCTTTCTCACCCCCCCCGCCCCCGCGCATGCGCAACCCTCCTTGGCGTCGGCCGATGCCTCCAGGGCAATCGCATCTGATCTTTCTTGATGGGGGCCTGGGATATCATATTCGCAAGAACAGATACTTGCGCTTTGCGCTCCCCGCGTGTAGCCTTCTCGTCCAGTAGCAACGAGGCCTCATGGACCATCCCAACTGTCGTCA
>Ga0272441_10011376_pt1 | contig 13227 bp, 11 predicted proteins | sample SSMProp6N_FD_193582 | JGI IMG/M metagenome (GOLD analysis project Ga0272441, IMG submission 193582) | Marine sediment archaeal communities from Little Sippewissett salt marsh, Falmouth, MA, United States - SSM-Prop-6N | ecosystem: Environmental > Aquatic > Marine > Wetlands > Sediment ... | reverse complement strand
CCCCCTCCATTACCGCCGCCGTTGCCCCCTCCGTTGCCCCCTCCGTGGCCCCCTCCGTTACCCCCTCCATTGCCCCCTCCGTTGCCGCCGCCGTTACCCCCTCCGTTGCCCCCTCCGTTACCGCCGTCGGGCTCCGGGGGCTCCCCCTCGGACCAGGTGCCCTCGACCACCGACACGTTGGGGCCGGCCACCATCACGCTGACGCTTACGGTCGCCGTCTCCCCATCAATCGTAGACGAGCATGTGATCAGCCGCCTGTTGCCGGACTCGTCAGCGACGGAGATGGTCGCTGTCTCGCCACCGGCGTACACATAATCGACCGGCGCCGAGATGCCCCAGTTCGCATCGTCGGCCAACTGGTTCGCCGCGAACCCCACGCCGCCATCGGCCGCCTGCAGCGCCCGCATTCTCGAGAAATCCGACGCCACTACGCGCGATGACGTGGTGCCCAGTCGCAGCATCGCCGTGGCCGTGGCCGCGCCCAGGAGAACCGCCGCAAGCACGATGAGCAGCGCATTCCCGCATCGGCGGATCACGGCGCGTTCCTCGGCACGGCAGCTCCCCGGAGGCTCAGGCCCGAACCCTGCGCATCGATCACCAGCGTCACCGTCACCACATCGCCCAGTGAAAAGACGGTCCCGGACGGGGGCGGGAGCAGATCCCCACCAAGCACCTCCCCATCCCCGTAAGTCAATACGCCGCCGGACAGCCAAGCCGACCTCAACTGGTAGCCGTCGAGGTCATATCCGGGGTTCGGCCACTGCTCGTCCTCGTTATAGAGATAGAAACACATGTCCCCGGCAGCCGACGTGCACACCAACGTGCCCGGCGTCGAGTCGTACTCCTCGACCGACTCCGACTGCCTGACCTGCTGGAGGATCCGGCCGATGGCCGTGCGGCCCCGCTCGACCCCGCCCGCCGCGGACAGAGAGGAGGATGAAATTCGCATGCCCGTAACGTTGGCGACGAACGCCACCGAGGCCACCATCGCCAGTAGTGCCGACGACAGCACGACCTCCAGCAGCGTGAGACCGGTCCTCCGACCGAGTGCGCTTACCATGAGCGGACAAGACTCCGACCCGAGATGGAGAGCACGCCTCCGCCGTCGGTGTAGCTCACCGTGACGGCGATCTCCTTCAGGCCGTCCTCGACCACGGCAACCTCGAGCGTTCTGGACACCACGACCGCCATGCCCACGTCCGCGCCGCTCTCCGAAGTGTCTTGCACGTCGTCGTAGTCGGCCGACCGGGCCTGCTCCAACCCCTCCTCGACCAGGAGCGCGGCGACGGACCGCCTCTGGGCCGAGCAGATCACCCGGGAGGAGGCGGACAGGGCCCATAGCACCGCCGTCAGCCCCAGCGCGAGCAGAAGGCTGGCGACAAGCGCCTCCAACAACGTGAATCCACAGCGGCTTCGGCGCACTTGGCGGCCCGGGTCTAGAATCCACTCCCGTTGGTGACGAAGAGATCGTCGTCATCGGTGCCGTTGAGGACACCAGCGTTGCTCACGCCCGTGACGTCGCGACCGCCGTCGAACCCATAGGAGTAGATCACGTAGTACTGCCCGTTGCCCGACCGCTGATAGCGATACTCGTTGTTCGCGCGGAACGGATCGAGCATCACCTCATCGATTATCGCGGGCTGAGCGCCGTTGAGATAGCTGGCGCAGACGGTCTGCGAACTCGGCGGATACTGACTCTCGTGTATGCGGTAGGACTCCACCGCCGCCTGAAGTGCGCGCAGCTCGGACTGAGCCTTTGTGTAATTGCCCTCGTCACGCATGCCCTTGAACTTGGGGATGGCGATGCCGATGAGAATCGCTATCACCGCCATCACGATCAACAGCTCGATGATCGTGAAACCCCGGTTCCTGGCAACCATCACTTGCTCCTCCTCTCGGGGGCGTGCCGCCCCGCTGCTTCCATCTCTACTGGGCTACCGACCTCATAGCTTTGGCCATGTCAAGCATGGGCAGCAGAACCGAGGCCATGATCATCCCCACTATAGCGCCGAGTATCACCAGAATAATCGGCTCCATCACCGTCATGAGCTTCTTGACCGACCTGTCGACCGCCTTCTCATAGAAGCCGGCCGCGGTGTCCAGCATTCCGTCCAGGTTGCCCGTCTCCTCGCCGATGGCGAGCATCTGCACCACGTCGGGTGGGAAATGCCTCGTGCCGGACAACGACGCCGACAGGCGAACTCCTTCGCTCACCCGGCCCCTGGCGTCATGCAGTATCGACGCTATGACCCTGTTCCCCGCCACCGACGCCGCCGCGGCGAGCGCGTTCAGCAGGGGCACTCCGGAAGCCACCATCATCGCCAGCGTGCGACATACCCTGGCCACGGCCGTCCTGTGGAGGAGCGGCCCGACCACCGGCAACCGCAGTCGCAGGCTATCCCAGGTCAAGGCGCCGGCCGGCGTGGCCAGCACCATCCGCGCAGCAGCGACCGCGGCCGCTAGGCCCACGGGGATCAGATACCAGTACTCCTTGATCCACATCCCCAGGCCGTACATCAGCCTGGTGGGCAGCGGCAACGGTACGCCGGACTTGGAGAATACCTCTACAAAGTTAGGCAAAACGTACGTTACGACTCCCAGAACGACCACGAGGCCGACCGACAGCAGAATGGCCGGGTAGATCATGGCGCCCTGGATCTTCTTCTTGAGCTCGAACGATTTATCGGCATGCGCGGCCAGTTTCTTCAGCGCTTCTCCCAGATGACCGCTGGACTCGCCCGCGGCAACCGACCGGACATAGAGGTTGGAGAAGCAGTCGGGAAACTCGGACAGGGCCTCGGAAAGGGGCCGTCCCTCACTCACCGATGAGGCCACGCTCCGCAGGACATGCCTGAGGCGGGGAGACGAGGCCTGCCTCTCTATGGTCTCGAGGGATACCAGGATCGGCAGACCCGCATTGACCATGTCCGCCAACTGCGCGTACATCAATATGAGCTCTTCGGCCCGCGCGCGCATCCACGGCAGGGGGAGGCGCGTCCTGGCGGCGGGGGCTCGCTCGTGCAGCGAGGCCTGGCGGACCTCACTGACGTAATGACCCGTTCGGCGTAGCTGGGCCGCCACCTCCGCCGGGGACCCGGCCGCAACCACACCGCTGAGCTGGCGCCCTCGGCGGTCGCGGGCCCGGTAGACATACGCCGGCATCAGCAGCGATCCCTCGCCGTTGTGCGTAGAACTTCGTCAACCGTCGTGATCCCCGAAGCCGCCTTGCGCAACGCATCCCGCCTCATGGTCTTCATGCCGGCCCGCACAGCAGCGGACCGAAGGTCGGAGGAGGGAGCCTTCTGCATGATCATCTGGCGGATATCCTCATTGGGCACCATCCACTCGAAGGCTCCAATGCGACCCTTGTAGCCGGTGTTCTTGCAGGCCGGGCATCCGCGGCCGCGGACGAACTCACCGTCCGCCAGCTCGCCCATCTCTTCGCGTATCTCCGCCGGCAGGCCGACGGGCTTCGCGCAATGGGGGCAGACCGCCCGCAGAAGCCTCTGCCCCAGGACGCCGAGTATCGGCGAGGCAACCAGGAACTGAGGCACGCCCATATCGATAAGGCGGGTCGCGGCGCTGGGGGCGTCGTTCGTGTGCAGCGTCGAGAGAACCAGGTGGCCCGTCAGAGCCGCCCTGACCGCGATCTCGGCCGTCTCCAGGTCCCTGATCTCACCGACCATGATCACATCGGGGTCTTGGCGCAGTATCGAGCGCAAACCCGACGCGAACGTCAAGCCGGCCTTCGTGTTCACCTGGATCTGTTGAACGCCCGAGAGGCGATACTCCACGGGCTCCTCGATGGTCGTGATGTTCTTCTCCGGCGAGCGTATCTCGCGCAGGGCAGCGTAGAGCGTCGTCGACTTGCCGCTGCCCGTCGGGCCCGTGACCAACACAATCCCGTGGGGCTGGTGCACCTCCGACCTGAAACTGGATAGCACCCCCTCATCCATCCCGAGTGACCCCAGGTCCGTCTGAGCGTTCGTCGGATCCAGCAGGCGAAGCACGGCCTTCTCACCATGGACCGTCGGGATCGTCGACACGCGTATGTCGATTTCACGATTGTCCAACTTGGCCATCATGCGCCCGTCCTGGGGGACGCGACGCTCGGCTATGTCCATGCCGGCCATGATCTTCAGGCGCGATATGATGGACGCGTGGGCAAAACGAGGCGGAGACGACACTTCATGCAATACACCGTCCACCCTCATTCGAACGCAAACCTTCTTGGGATCGGGCTCTACATGAATGTCACTGGCCCGTTCAGCCAACGCCTGCGAGATGAGCGCGTTCACAAGCCGTACGACAGGCGCATCGTCCTCGACCGCCTGGGCCGCCGCCTCTTCGTCCTGCGCCTGACGCGGATCGTACTCGATCGTGTCGATGATCGCGTTGACCTCGGCCGAGCCGTAGTGCTCGGCCAGGGCCCTGCGGATCTCGCTCTCCGTCGCGACCGCAGCGTTGATCGAGAGACCGGTCTGGCGCGAGACGGCGTCGATGGCCGGCACGTCCTGAGGATCGGCCATGGCCAGCACAAGCCGGTCGCCTATGCGCAGCAGAGGCACTACTTCGTGAGAGCGGGCCAGTTCCTCGGAAACAAGCTCCAGAACGTCCGGCTTGAGGTCGTAAGTGGAGAGGGTGACATGAGGCGCGCCCGTGATCTCACTGAGATGGGAGGCCATCTCGGATTCGGTCACGATCCCCATGCGGGTCATAACCCTGGGCAGAGAAGCGGCCGTGCGGTCGCTCTCCGCCTGAGCCGCCGCCAACTGCCTCTCCGAGATCAGGCCCTTGTCAAGCAGACGTTCGGCTAGGGAGTCCGCTGCCTTGCTCGGCATCGCTGGACCGGCCCTCCAGAAGTGAGCTGACCGTGCTGAGGAACGCTGCCGCGTCTACGGGTTTCACCAAGAAGGCGTCCGCACCGGCCTCCAGGCCCATCTTGCGGTCCTCCGTCGAGGCGCGAGCCGTCAGAAGAACCACGGGCATATCACGGAATGCGCTGTCGAACTTCAGAAGCCCGCACACCGTCATGCCGTCGATCTTGGGCATCATGACGTCCAGGATGACGCAGTCGGGCCGCTGCCGCCTCGCAACCGCCAGGCCCTCCTCGCCGTCGCACGCCTCCATGACTTCGTACCCTGCATGCTGCAGGCGCGCCCGCAACAGCTCGCGGTTTACCGGGTCGTCATCCACAAGCAGGATGCGTCCAGAGGCCATCGGTGCACTGCTCCCTTCCCGCCGCAAGACGGGCTAATGCAGACCCCCTTCCTCGCATCTTGTATCGGCCCGGGACAGCAGGCGCTGAAGGGGTTTCACCTCCCTGGGCCAGCGCCACGCAGCTATACCACAAGCAGTATTAGTACAAGTGAAGACACGGGGCCTGCCCGAAAGCGCCTCTAAACGCGTACATCCGGCGGGCTGCCAGCATCAGAAGTGAGTCGTCATCATCCGTGACCTTGCACGGCGGTGCCGACTGTGAGGTAATAGTCACTACCGTCCTCGGTCCCGCAGCTGGGGCGAGAGGGGTGAGCACCGCGGTTTGCACCAAAGGAGGTGCGCGATGGACACGGAGCAGGCTCAGGAGCTGATAACGAAGCTCCAGGAGTGGGGAGCCGAGTACGGGATCAGACTTATCGGCGCAATAGCCATACTCCTGGTCGGCTGGTGGGTGGCGAAGTTGATCAGGCGCGTTGTCCAACGCATGCTGGACAGGGCCAAGGTCGATCCCATCATCAGTAAGTTCGTCGCCAGCGTGACCTACATAGGCTTGATGACCTTCATCCTGCTCGCCGTGCTGAGCAAGGTGGGCGTCGAGACGACGTCCTTCATGGTGGTCATCGGCGGCGCCGGCCTGGCCGTCGGCCTGGCCTTACAGGGCTCACTGGCCAACCTCGCGGCGGGACTGCTCATAATCCTCTTCCGACCGTTCACAGCGGGCGACTTCATCGGGGCGGCCGGCGAGATAGGGACCGTCGAGGCCGTGCACATCTTCACGACCATTCTCGTAACCCCCGACAACAAGACCGTCATCATCCCCAATGCGAAACTGACGGGCGACAACATCGTCAATTATTCGGCCAAGGGGACCAGAAGAGTGGACCTCGTGGTCGGGGTGGCATACAAGGAGGATCTGCAGAAGGCCAAGACCGTCATCGAGGGAGTGCTCGCCGCGGATGAGCGGATCCTCAAGGATCCGGCGCCCACCGTCGCCGTGCTGGAACTGGCCGACTCGAGCGTGAACTTCGCCGTGCGGCCCTGGACCGAGGTCGCTAACTACTGGGCGGTGTACTTCGATACGCTCCAGGCCGTGAAGACCAAGCTCGATGAGGTGGGCATCACAATACCGTTCCCGCAGCACGACGTGCATATGTTCCAGAACTCCGCTGCGTAGGCCGGGGCGGCGTCCGTTTTCGGTCCGAAGAGAGCGGTGGGGCTGCGCGCCCTACCGCTCCTCCGCGCTCCGGGGGAGATCCTCGACCGGCCTGGGCATGCCGTAGGCGTCCAGCAGCCCCACGCGGTCGCCTTCCACATACACCGGCACCGGCGCGTCGCTGAGGGCTCGCACCAACTCGTCGCTCATCCACAACTGCGATGAGGGGATATGAAGCCCCGACTCGTACCGGGCCAGCCACTCGGGGCGGGCCGTCAGCACCGTGTCCGTGATGATGTCCACCGGCTGCGCGCCGCCATCGGTGAGCCGCCGGTACAGCCCGATGAACAGACCTTCCACCCCTTGGCCCCCCTCCTGCCTGTACGCCGTCGCCAGGCTCACGACTATGGCGCGGTCGGGCTCCACGGGCTGGTAAGGCTCGGCCATGACCGCCATCACCTTCTCCCAAAAGGTCCAGCGCCCGTCACGGATGCTGTCGGCGGGCCAGTTCGCCACCCACAGAAACCGCGCGCCGCGCTCCAAGGACGTCAGGCACTGCTCTAGGCCCATCTCGTCGGGCACTATGCCGGGACCGTCGACCTCGTTGCCCCACATCTTGTCGTGGGCGTGGCCGCGGAGGTAGTCCATCGACATCGCGTGGTCGTAGAGAGGGTAGTCGTCGATGACGACCCAGTCGGTATGCTCGATGAGCGCCCGGGCGTCACGCGTGCCCCGACAGACGCTTATGCCGTCCCAGATCGACCCGAACTGCACCCCCATCGCCGCGCCCGCTACCTCGTGCACGGCGTCCGCGCACGCCTCGATCAGCGCGCTTAGCCTGGCGGTGCGGTAGCTGTTGAAGTCCCACGGGTGGGCCGCCTGGAGCGTTATCTGGTCCCAATCCGCATAGAGGGCCCGCCAGCGGAAGTTGACCTCATCCACGGTGCCGTGACGCTTCCGCAGCCACGCGCGGAAGTCCTTCTGCGCGATGTCGGAGAAGTCTGACCAGCGGTCGTGGGCGTACTCGGTCTCCGCCGGGCCGGAGAACTGAGGCAGTATGCACACCACCGGGTGCGGCTCGACGTGCGCGTACCGCTGCTGCACGTGGGCCGCGACGGCCCCCATCGCGCTGGAAACCGTACCGGCCGTCCGCGGGTCCGCGAACGACAGCATGTTCCAGTTCCCCGCGCCGACGACCTCGCCGCCGCGCCCGCACATCAGTTCAGAGTCCACCCAGCCGGGCCGGTGGTTCTGCGTCGCCAACCTCAGGTGCACCCGCAATCCCGCGTCCACGACTACGTCCAGCCGCTCGTCCAGCCAGGTCCAGTCGAAACGACCCTCCTCCGGCTCTATCGCGTCCCACGGGATTTGCAGGCCGCAGCCGTTGACTCCCCTCGAGGTCCACGCGTCGACGAAATCGCGCATGGCGGCCGTATCGGGTACCCAGCTCGCCCAGGCGTTGGGCATCAAGAGCCGCTGCTCCGTCATCTCCGCGCTTGCCTCCAAGCACGACGACATTCCAGCAACGAGTAGACTCATCAGGCACAGGGCGGCGGGGGCGCCTGCGTACGTTATCACTTGCGATACCTCCGGTTTCCTCGGGTCGCCGAGCGTTGCAGGAAACGGGGATCGCACGGCAATCCCCTGGGCCCTTACTTATTACTTCGACGTGATAACGGAGTCAAGAAGGCATGACAGCGCTTGCCGAGGGATGGAGAGCACACGTGCCTGTACCAGGAGATGGCGCTGCGCATTGTGAGGCGAACGGGCTAGGGCACGTACAAAGTGAGGCCGGCGCCGGATCCGTTGAGGAGCCAGTACGCAAGCCGGGGGTGGATGCAGTCGTCATCGCCGCCTGAGGTCCTGGTGATGCCGTAAGCCGAGCCCGTGTAGTAGAAGATGGAGTCTTGGATCCAGCCGGCCGCGGCCGCTTCGTCCCAAGACTTGACCTCGGCGCCGTCATCGAGACGGCACTCCGACAGCGGCAGGTCGCCGTCCGTCAGCCCAACTAGATTCCAGCCGGCGTGTAGCGGCCAGGAGAACTGCGAGGGCTCTCCAACCTCGGCCGAAAACGGCGCCGCCGCAGTCCAGCGCCTGCCCGGAGCGTAGGACTTGCAGACGAATTCGTAAGCGACGTCGGGCTGCAGACCGGCAATTGTGACCGAGTGGTCGGTAACGAGGGCCTCGTCGAGCTCGGTCAGGCTCGGCGCGATTCCCGTCGCCGGGGAGTGCTCCACCTGGCTCATGGCCAGGGCATCCGTAGTCCAGGAAACGGTGAGGGAGTCCGGGCCTGCGGGGATGGCGCGGATGTTCTGTATAACCAGCGGCTCGAAGCCGTCGTACTCATAGACCTTGCAGTACAGATCGCCGTCGGCGACGACTACCCCGTCGAGCCACATGTCCCCGTCGTGCTGTTCGACAAGCTTCTTGGTGAGAAACGCGGTCCCCGGGGGGACGGGTTCGGCCCGCAATGCGTAGGTCGCGCCGGCGACGGTGGGGACCTCGCCGGCCCTCCAAGCCACCCGGGCGGTGCCGCTGTCGGCCGATGAGAGCGTCTTGGCCGGGCCGACCTGCGAACCCTCGGCCCCGCCCTCACGGACGCTTACGCGAACGGCCGTAAGCTCTCCTCCCCAGAGGGGACACATCGCCCCTACGACCATCCCGCCGCGCGCGACAAACGTCTGCGCGCAGTACTGGCTGCCGCTCACATTGACCTCACCGTCATAGTCGATCGGCACGACGGTGGCGCGAAGCCCGTCGGCGTCGCAGACGATGTACGTGTAGAGGTCGCACTCGGGATACGCCACGCCGTCCGCCCAGGCCGTGCCATAAGGGTAGGTGAGCCTGTCGGGCTTGGCCGCGTAGAGCTGGCACTTCGCGCCCCAGGGATTGACGAACTTCAGGTAGTAGCGCTTGCCGGGAACGGTTGGGACCTCGCCGCTGCGCCAGTAAACCTCGCCCTCCTCGTCGCGCTGGAGATAGGTGTGCCGGTAGGGGCCAATCTCCGCGCCCAGGGGTCCGCCTTCAAGCACCGATACGTGTAAGTCGCGGTCAATCGCGGCGACCCTCACGCTGGCCTGCGTCACGGACGTGCCCGTCGCGATGAAGGTCTGGCCGAACTCGCGGGCCCAATCGTCCGGCCACGGCTCCTTGCTGTCGTGGATGTTTATCAGTCCCCCCACCGTAACGTCGCGAACGGTCGTCTGACCCTCGGTCACCTCGATCCCATCGATCCAGAATGGCATCTTCGACCAGGAGTCGGGGCTGAAGAGGCAGTAGGAGCCGGGGGGGATGTCGGTGTAGCGGTAATCGTAGAACGACCACATCTTGATGACGCTTTGGGCCTCGCCGCCCTGGATCGCGACCATCACGGGGACGGAGGCGTCTCGTCCGTCGCAAAGGAATATATTGCCCCGGAGTTGACCGCCGGCCAGGGCGGCCGCGCTCGACAGAAGTGCGACCGCAGTCGTCGCAGTCATCCTCTGCATGACCGGCCTCCTCATGGCACCAGCAGGCTCAACGGGACGCCGGACTCGTTGAGAATCCAATAGCCGCCGCCCGACAGAAACGCATCGCTGTTGCCGCCCGAAGTCTTCAGCAGCCTGTAGGCCGTGCCGTCATAGTAGAACATACCGTCCTGGACCCATCCCGCCGACACCGCTTCGTCCCAGGTCTTCTGCAGCGCACCGTCGCTGACGCGGCACTCCGAAAGGGGTAGAGACGTCGATTCATCACTGACGTAACCGATCATCTCCCAGCCGGGACCGAGGGCGTAAACCTGCGATCCTCCGGCACCGACCGTAATGCTGTACGGGACGCTCTCGCTCTCCTGCCAGCCCTGGGTCCATGAGCGCGCCACGAAATGGAGCGTCTGGCCAATGGTGAGCCCCGCGATCGCCACGGCGTGCTCGGTGACGTCCGTCTCATCCAGCTCCGTCATGGCGTGCGGCCCGTCCCCGAGCCAGTACTCGACCTGGCTCGAGCAGGCGACGGGGGTCGACCAGCGGACCGTGACCGTACCGGAATCGTCGTTCTCCGCCCGCAAACCGGATATGTCTATCGGATCATGCCCCGAGTGCTCCCAGATGATGCACAGGGCTTCCTTGTCCGGGTGCGGCTCGTCACGGTCCGTCCACAGCATGCCGTCCGGATACTGGTTCACCATCCCGTAGCAGGCGAGGAACCACGTCTCCAGGTACCTGCGCGTCCAGCGTAAGTAGTATGTCTCGCCAGGTGTGAGGGGGCACTCGCCGATGACCCAGCCAGTGCCGTGAACCCAGTCATTTGCGCCGCCGACCGTCTTACGCGGGCAGACCTCGGCGCCGTAGGCATCGTCCTCGAGGACGGAGACTTCCAGACCCGTGGGCGGCGCCTCGGAGCCGTACGTCGCCAGTAGGAAGGCGGCGACCATGTAGTTACCCTGAGCGACGAACGTCTGGGCGATCTCGCGATCGGACTCGCCGTCGCAGCCCCCACTCACGGGCTGGTGCGTTGTCATCATGCCGTGCCGGTCGACGTTGATCTGACCGGCCAAGTCCCATCCGGGATGCTCGATGCCATCGAGACGTAGAGTACCCATGGAGTACGCGTTGTGCTCGTCGATCTTAAGGCGGATCATCGCCCCGATGTCGGAGATGACCTTTACGCAGTAGCGCCGGCCGGGCACCGTGAGTATGTCGCCGTACAGGTACTTGAACGACAGGGACTTGTCGTTGTCGGCATGGAAGGCCTTGGTGGGGCCGATCTGAGCCCCGCTGGGGCCGCCCTCGTGCACGGTGAGCACGTAGACCCTATCGAAGTTTGCTACGTCGATGGAGATATGGCTTATGGACCGGCCCCGGGCTATGAAGGTCTGCGCGAATTCGTGGGAGTCGATGAAGTCGCCGTTGCCCACCCAGTAGTCGGCTTGGCGCCTGAGGTCCTGCCGGATGATGCCGCCGTCAGGGACGTCGATAGGGCAGACATAGCGTTGATATCCGAAGAGACAGTAGGAGCCCGGCGCAGCGCTGTGGAAGTTGAACCACCCGCTGCCGCCCGTGTAGTAGGCCTCGGCCTGGGATGGCCCCTCCATCTGCAGGAATGCATGGCTCTCGCCCCACCCGCCACCGGCGGTGGAGCGCACGTATCCCATCACCCGGCCGGCCGATGCCGCCAGTGTGGATAGCGTGGCAACCAGGAGTGCAGCGGCCAGAATCCTGCCGCCCACCAACGTCCAGGGATGCGTAAGTGGTTGGGAGACAGGAACCCCCAGGAGGTCCGCCCTTGTTCCTCTACCCGCGCCTAGCCCACATCGGTATTCCACGGCAGTCGCCCCCATCGCGTGTGTCTTCAGTAAGTGTGCCACCTAGGGGCATGAAAAGTCAAATCGGCCGCCGGGTCGCCGACCCTAGGTCTGAACCAGCCGGGGGATCCCAGGGGGCGATTCGCGAAGAGACGTCCCGCAAGTCCGGGCACCGCCGGATGCGGGTGGCCCCCGCATCGCCACCGGGCCGGTGCTCTACACGTCCACCGGCAGGAGCTTGCGGACAAGCATGCCTATGCAGAAGCTCAGGGCCGCTATACCCAGACTGATGGCCGCCATCTCGCCGAACCGCTTGGTGAACCGCTCGTCCTTGGCCACCGAGGCGTAGAAGTTGAACACCGCGATCACCACCAGGGCCGTCAGCACCATCACCCCGAGGCAGAGATAGACGTTGGCCAGCAGCAGGTAGGGGAGTATGAGAAGAGCGACGGTTATCACGTAGGCCAGCCCCGTGTAGAAGGCCGCCTTGCCCGGACTGAGCTCGCCGCCCTCGGACCTGGTCGCCAAGTACTCCGACCCGGCCATGGACAGCGAAGCCGATATGCCGGTTATCAGGCCGGCTACGGCGATGAGACGAGGCTTGGCCAGGGCGAATGTGAACCCGGCGAGGGCGCCCGTGAGCTCGACCAACGCGTCGTTGAGACCGAGGACGACCGCCCCCATGTACCGCAGGCGCTCCTCGTCGATCATCGCTATCAGCTCGCGCTCGTGCTCATCCTCATCGGCGGCCATGTCGGCTGCTTGCGGCACCGAATCCGCCATCTGCGTGTAGTTGGCCTCCGCTGCGCCTTCGACCCGCTCCATAAGCTTCACGGCGAACGTGACGCCGAAGAGACGTGCCAAGAGGCAGAAGAAGAGGACCTTCGGCGGGCTGTGACCGACGCGGCGGCCGAGGAGGTCGGCCCAGAATCGGTAGTGGCGCAGCTCGTCTTCCGAAATGCGGGAGAGCACCTCCGCGTTGTGCGGATCCTTGGCCGAAGCCGCCAAGCGCTTGTATATGTAGTGCTCGGTGATCTCGTTTCGCGCGGCGGTTACCGCCGCGCGCCTGTCACTCTCTTTCATGGCGGTCATTGCTCCTCAGGCATTCGGTGCCAGGAGGCGGACGTAGAGCGGGCTGCCCCGTACTCGTCCAGCGAGCCCACGACGTCGCTTTCGCCATAGACCGGCACCGGGCAGCGCCGCAAGGCGTCGAAGAGGGGCTGAGACATCCACACCTGCGATGCGGGCATGAACAGTCCGTCACTGTATTGGTCGAGCCACTCCGGACGGCGCAGGACAACCGTGTCCGTGATGATGTCCACAGGGTTGGCACCGCCCTCCGAGAGCTTCAGCCAGAGGTCGTAGAAGAGGTCCTTGATCTCGCGCAGCGGCTCCTTGTGGTAGATGGTCGCAAGGCTGAGGAGTATGGCCCTGGCCGGCCTGTGCTCCGGCCGGGGCCGCCCGGCTTCCTCCATCGCGGCCGGCCAGAAGTTGTAGGCCGGGTCCCTGTGAGCCTTCGCATTCCAGTTGGCGGCGAAGATGAAGTGGGCGCCCCTCTCCAGAGATTCCACCG
>Ga0272441_10011375_pt1 | contig 13228 bp, 9 predicted proteins | sample SSMProp6N_FD_193582 | JGI IMG/M metagenome (GOLD analysis project Ga0272441, IMG submission 193582) | Marine sediment archaeal communities from Little Sippewissett salt marsh, Falmouth, MA, United States - SSM-Prop-6N | ecosystem: Environmental > Aquatic > Marine > Wetlands > Sediment ... | reverse complement strand
GGAGCCCCCCCAAGGAATTGGACCGCGCATCCGATGGGGAGCGGCATGAACGGCTCAAGAGGAGCCGTTCCAGAGACTGGTTGGGAGTAGTAGACAGGTTTAGAACTCCTCACTCACTGGCGCGGTAGCAGCCGCCCTAGTGTCCATGGGGAACGTGCCTGAATGCTCCAGGGCCTCGGAGAGCGTACGAGACCGCAGCCTGTTGGTATTGTCGTATGATGTCCCGCGAAGATCCTCACCATGTGTTCTTCGGTGAATCGGCTCCTCTTCATGCTCATCACATCCTCCTGTCAAGCCGATTCCCTCCTTATCACTGGACCACTTCGATGGGTGGAACCCGCCCCGGAAGCGGTCAAGAGCACACCAAAGCCCGTCCGAGAAACGTATCAGCACGTGCAGCAGATGGTGCATGGCGTCGATGTCGGAAGCCGGTACGGGGGCCGAATCCGCGCCTCATCTCCCAGGCCTTGGCGGCCCCGTTGCGCCTTCTGCTCCCTGAACATCTGATGTGAAGCGATCTCGCCTCAAGCGGGCCATGCACTGACTGGGTCTCAACGCTCGTGCTCATGTCGCACAACTGCCCGCGATAGCGCTTCTTATCACAAGCGATCACCAAGCCATCTCCACAAGTCTGAGGGACCGATCAGCACGCTGGGTATGACAGGCGGCCATCCAGGGAACGAGTGGGCATCAACTGGCAAGAGATCTGCCCGGCTCTGGTCGGTCGCCAAGAGGGCAAGCCCATCAGCCAGAGCCAGGCCAACAACTCCATCCCACAGCTTCTGTTCTTCCCTGTAGAAGAAGGAGAACATCGGCAGATCGATGTCTGAGAAGCGACTGAGATCGAGAACGAGTCGCAGCTGGTCAAGGCTCTGAGACGTTGTTCGTATCTTGCGCTTCACCCCTCTAGCCGCGGCCATCTCTTCGATCCTGGAGCGTGCTCTCCCAAGGCTGCGCGTCGTCGAAGCAGGTCGAGTGGGGCCCATCCGTACGAGGGGGGCGGGTTGCACGCGTTCCCCATTGACCACAAGGATCGAAGAGTCCGTATAGTACGTAGCCTGAATCGGTGTCTGCCCGATGCCTAACTCGGGGCAGAGCACGGTGACTACGCTCATCCTTCCGCGGTCCAGATACGCCACGACAGAGCAGAACTCGCGTCCTTCCTCGCTCGCGAACTGACGGGTGCCATCGATCGGGTCCACAATCCAACACCTCTTGGGCAGTCTCCAGGATCGAGAGGCAGGCAACTCCTCGGAAAGGACAGCACCCTGCGGGTCAACAGACCTTATCTCCCCGAGGATTTCCGTCTCGATGTGGAGGTCCGCGTCTGTTACTGAGGTCCCATCAGGCTTCGCTCTCGTATTGAGTGGTGTGCACCCGGACCGATACGCACGGAAGATCGGAGGAAGCTTCTCTGCAAGACGATCGAAGACCGCGTTGACTACATCCCGCTTCACCATTGCACGTCGCTAGCCACCATTACCTCGGCTTGCACGGGATCGATTCTCTCCCGTAGGGAGTCTCATATCCACGGCCTCCACGAAGATCCCGAACTCCGCGTAGGCGTAGAGAAACAGAACCGAGATCCCAGCCCCTGCAACAGCTACCCCTCCAGGAATACCCGTGGTGAGCGCCTCAACGCCGAAAATCGCAGGGAAGATCAGATTCCTGACTAGTCGACAGAGCTCACGCCGTCTCCTGATCTCCTTCTCTGTCTCTTCATCGTTCCTCTGAATGGCTGTGCGGAGCGCCCACCGGTATAGGGCGTTCCACCTACCCACTCTGAAAGGCCTGAGCAGCTTGGTCTTCTCATGCTCGAGTTCTTGCCAGAATCCCGCATCATCGTGTGAGACGCGTCCCAGGAGATCCTCGGCCGCAGTGTGTGAGAAGAGCGAGAGCACAAGTGCCCGCGGACCTGCTTCCGACAACCGATCAACCAGCAACCTCGAAGCGGTGGCCGACAGCACTCCGATCGAGTACGCGACAGCCAGCACGACAATTGTGGCGATCCCCGCTGGGAGGCCGGGCACCCTCGAAGCAAGACCAAGATGCGTTTCGAAGATGCCCAGAATAATGACTCCAGGAATCAGGTTCTAAAGATGCTTGTCGATCGACTTCCAGTCCATGGTGGTATCCCCTCGCGAATTCTACCGCAGGGCAACCGCCTTGAGAAGCAGACTGGGCAACCTGAAGGTGAGGAGAAGAGATGGACCCGCTAATCACTGCTCGGACTGCGTTTCCTGCGTTAGTTGGGAGTAGTGGACACGTTTCGCACTCATCCGCTCAAGGTTCAGATCTCATCGTTAACTGTTTGAGCCTTGGGAAGTGGAAGCAGGGCACGTTCGTACGCCGCTTCTGGTGACGGGAGGCTCGACCCATAGGGTTTCAATTCCCAGAAGCCTATGGGCGTGGCCATAGGCCGCTTCCCCAAGTCCACGAACGGGTTCAGGAGTGCCTAGCATCACGATTGACCAGGTTCCTGGTTGTAGCTCATTAGCGGATCACCGCTTGCGCTTGCCCTCTCCGCTGCTGCTTGACCTCAGAGGGTGACCAGCTCTATGATGCTTTCTGTGAGGTGATGCGACGTGACAAGCAGGCAAGACCAAGCCGGATCGGGAGCGCTCGATCTGCGACTTGCGTTGGATCTGGTTCAGCAGCTGGAGGCCAATCTGCAGGCGGAGTCTGTAGGCGATGTCGTAGAGCAAGGAAGAACGAAGCTTCTGGCCCCTCCCTCGCTTTCAGACACGGCGTCGCAGATGAAGTCGCTTCTCAGGCTCAACAGGCTATGGAAGACTACAGAACGCACAGTTGGAGAAGTAGTGGAGAGGTGCGACTCCATTGCTCGACAGTACGCTGGTCTGACGCTGGAAGATGGGACGGATTCTAACGCAGTCAAGGCTCGAGCTCTGTACAACAAGGCTTGGCTGCTCATGGCCATGATCCCGGCCATGAACACTCTCAAGAGGAAGAAGAACTACCGCAAGGCCATCGAAATCCTTGAGACGTCGCTGGCAGCGTACCCGAGCCAAGCTACCTACCTTGCTATTGCTCTCTGCAGGAGCGAGCTCAAGGACCGCCAGGGCGCGGCAGCTGCCTATCAGGCCAGCATTGACTTGGATGATAGCAGCGAGCTCGCGCTTGAAGCTGCCCGACAGCTCCGAAGCCTGGGCTTGAGGTAGGTAGTTGTCAACCGTGCCAAGGAGTCAGCCGTGCTTCTGAGGCGAGTTCAGATCATGGTCGAGTAGGCTGACTCGATGGGGCGCCATCGCGGGGCGCTCGGGGCAGAACAGCACGTTCTCGGATTCTGGAGACGCAACAAGCGGAGGTGAGCATGGCGAAAGAGAAGATCAGATGCGGAAAATGTGGCACGGACAACTGGGTGGATCCCTATCACACAACGTCGTGCAAGAAGTGCGGAGCCCCTATCAAGGGCACCAAGGCGAAGTAGAACCGATAAACAGCGCAGGACTGGAGTCGTGCGGATGCCGTGACCAGCCCCCCGTGGCCGGTCCACTTCTGGAGTTAGTCTAGTCGACCATGAGCCTGCCCCCGTCTTGGACGCAGTTGACCTAGGCATCTTCCGGGTTCAGGATGGAGTACCATGTTCGGGAGATTCGAGGCGGTTGAGCGATGATCATGAGCAATCGACCAAGCGCCGAATGCAGTACAGAAGGCCGAAGGGGCACTAGATGCAGCCATGACGAGGTCATCTGAACCAATATACCCGCACGGCCCGTCTAACGAACCTTCTGTTATCAGAGAGCGAGATATCGAGGACTGGTTCATCGAGAAGCTCCAGGATCTCAAGTACTCCTATCGCGAGGACATCCGCGACCGCGCCGCCCTCGAAACGAACTTCCGCCAGCATTTCGAAGCCCTCAACCGCGTCAAGCTCACTGACGGCGAGTTCGATCGTCTGCTCGACGACATCATCACGCCCGATGTCTTCACCGCCTCCCGCACCCTTCGCGAGATCAACAGCTTCACACGCGATGATGGCACGCCGCTCAACTACACCCTCGTCAACATCAACGACTGGTGCAAGAACACCTTCGAGGTCGTGCACCAGCTCCGCATCAACACCGACAGCAGCCACCACCGCTACGACGTTATGCTGCTGATCAACGGCATTCCAACCGTCCAGATCGAGCTCAAGACGCTCGGCATCAGCCCCCGCCGGGCCATGCAGCAGATCGTCGACTACAAGCATGACCCTGGCAACGGCTACACACGGACGCTCCTCTGCTTCGTCCAGCTCTTCATCGTCAGCAACCTGACGGACACCTGGTACTTCACCAACAACAATGCTCGGAACTTCACCTTCGATACTGAAGAGCGCTTCCTTCCCATCTACCAGTACGCCGCCGAAGACAACACCAAGATCACCCACCTCGACGACTTCGCCGACCAGTTCCTCAGCAAGTGCACGCTCGGCAGAATGATCAGCCGCTACACTGTACTTGTCGCCAGCGAGCAGAAGCTGCTGATGATGCGCCCCTATCAGATCTATGCCGTCCAGCGGATCGTCGACTGCATCGAGCAGAACAGCGGCAACGGCTACATCTGGCACACCACTGGAAGCGGCAAGACGCTGACATCCTTCAAAGCGTCCACGCTCCTCAAAGGCAACCACGACATCCACAAATGCCTCTTCGTCGTTGACCGCAAGGACCTCGACAAACAGACCCGCGACGAGTTCAACCGCTTCCAGGAAGGATGCGTCGAAGAGAACACCAACACCGCCACACTCGTCCGCCGGCTTCTCTCCGATGACTACGCCGACAAGGTCATCGTCACCACCATCCAGAAGCTCGGGCTCGCCCTCGACGAACAGAGCAGGCGCAACCAGAACCGCCAGACGCGAGGCCGGGCCAAGTACTCAGAGCTCCTCGATCCGCTGCGCGACAAGCGAATGGCCATCATCTTTGACGAATGTCACCGCTCGCAGTTTGGCGAGACCCACAAGACCATCAAAGAGTTCTTCCCCAACGCCCAGCTCTTCGGCTTCACCGGCACGCCCATCTTCGAGGAGAACGCCACCGTGAAGCAGATCGAGGGGGATCTGCAGACGCTCCTGACCACCGAGGACCTCTTCCAGCAGGAACTGCACAAGTACACCATCACCCACGCCATCGATGATGGAAACGTCCTCCGCTTCCATGTGGACTACTTCAAGCCCGAGGGCAAGGACGCCCCTAGGCCGGGAGAGTCCCTGGCCAAACGCGCCGTCGTCGATGCGATTCTCGCAAAGCACGATGCCGCCACTTCCGGGCGCCGTTTCAACGCCCTGCTTGCCACCGGGTCGATCAACGACGCCATCGCCTACTACGAGCTCTTCAAAGAGATCCAAGCGCAGAAGCAGGCCGAAGACCCCGGCTTCGAGCCGCTCAAGGTCGCCGCCATCTTCTCACCGCCCGCTGAGGGCAACGCAGATGTCAAGCAGCTTCAGGAGGACCTGCCGCAGGAGAAGGCGGACAACAAGGAAGAGCCAGAGAAGAAGAAGAAGGCGCTCACAGCTTTCGTCGCCGAATACAACGAACGCTACGAAACCTATCACTCCATCAAAGAGTTCGACGACTACTACAAGGACGTCCAGCAGCGCATCAAGGACCACGAGTACCGAAATGAGGACCTCCCGCGCAAGGGGGAGGAGAAGCTCGACCTGACCATCGTCGTCGACATGCTCCTCACCGGCTTCGACGCCAAGTATCTCAACACGCTCTACGTCGACAAGAACCTCAAGCACCATGGCCTCATCCAGGCCCTTAGCCGCACCAACCGAATCCTCAACGCCACCAAGCCCTACGGCCACATCCTCGACTTCCGCAGTCAGCAGGCCAACGTCGACGAAGCGATCGTCCTCTTCTCAGGTGACAAGCCCGACAAGGCCCGCGAGATCTGGCTCGTTGAGACGGCCTCCGAAGTGATCGAGCGATTCAAGAAGGCCAAGACCGACCTCGACGACTTCCTCCAGTCTCAGGGCCTCGAACCGACACCCGAGGCCATCGTCAACCTCAGGGGCGATGATGCCCGCGCTGGGTTTATCAAACACTTCAAAGACGTCCAGCGGCTTCAGACCCAGCTTGACCAGTACACCGACCTCACCGAAGGACAGAGGGACGAGATTGAGCAGATCTTGGATAAGAACACGCTCCGCGCCTTCCGCGGGGCGTACCTTGCAACCGCCCAGCGCCTCCGCGAGCAGCAGGCCAAGCCTGGTGCGGAGGCCAACCCGGCCGTCGATGGTCTCGACTTCGAGTTCGTCCTTTTCGACTCGGTCACGATCGATTACGACTACATCATGAACCTGATCGCGCGCTTCACCGCTCAGGACCCCAAGAAGGTCAAGATGACGCACGAACAGGTCATCGGGTTGATCGCGTCCGACGCGAAGTTCAGGGATGAACGCGAGGAGATCAGCGAGTACGTCCGCTCACTCGAAATCGGCAAGGGCCTTGACGAAGATCAGGTTAGAGCTGGCTACAACCAGTTCAAGGATGAGAAGCAGGCAAAGGAACTCGCGAAGCTCGCGGAGAAGCACGGACTACCCACGGCTCGGCTCTCCAGCTTTGTGGATGGTATCCTGCTCCGCATGATCTTCGACGGTGAGAAGCTCGTCGATCTGCTCGCCCCACTGGATCTCGCCTGGCGGGAGCGGACACGGCGAGAACTCGCCCTTATGGACGATCTCGTCCCCCTCCTCAAGAAACGCGCCGCCGGTCGGACGATCTCCGGCCTGAGCGCCTACGAGAAATGAGTTGGCGCACATGAGTAGAGACAACGCACAACGCGCGCTTGTGCCTCAGCTGCGGTTCCCGGAGTTCCGGAGGGGATCTGCGTGGCACTCGGCCCGGCTCGGTGACTTCGCCACCATTGTGAAGGGGAAGGGCATTTCGAAGGACGACATCACGCCGGACGGGGCTCTACCAGCGATTCGATACGCTGAGCTATACACCCTCTACGATGAGGTTATCCGGGAGGTTCAGTCACGCACGAATCTCGATGCCGACGGTCTCGTGCTCAGCGAGCAAGAAGATGTGATCATTCCGGCATCGGGCGAGACCAAAGCCGACATTGCCACTGCAGCATCCGTATTGATTGACGGCGTAGCGCTCGGAAGCGACCTGAATGTGATTCGGTCACACTTGCACGGGCCATTCCTCAGCTACTACCTGAACGGCTCGAAGCGAGCAGACATCGCCAAGGTCGCTCAAGGTGATGTGATAGTTCACCTATACCCCCGCCAACTAGAGAACATCACGGTGGACTATCCCGAACCCGCCGAGCAGCGGAAGATCGCCGCGTGTCTGGATTCGCTCGACGGTCTGCTGGCGGCGGAGACGCGGAAGCTAGAGGCCCTACGGGAGCACAAGAAGGGGCTGATGCAACGGCTCTTCCCCTGTATAGGCGAAACCCAACCCCGCTCGCGATTCCCCGAGTTCTGTGGGATGAGCACATGGCGTAGGCGCAGGATATCTGACATCCTGGTCAAGGCAGCAATTCCGGTTGCAGTCGACCCAGACACTATGTACCGAGAGATCGGAGTTCGTTCCCACGGGAATGGCATCTTTCACAAGGACCCTGTCAGAGGTGAGAGCATCGGTGGCAAGCGTGTGTTCCAGGTGGTCGAGAATGCATTGGTCCTCAACATCGTATTCGCCTGGGAGCAGGCCGTAGCTACGACTTCTCAGAACGAGGCCGGGATGATCGCATCACATCGATTCCCGATGTACGTTCCGCAATCCGAGGACTGTGAAGTGAGCTTCGTGAAGCTTGCCCTCCTAACTCCGCAAGGGAAGCACCTCTTGGGGGTGGCCTCGCCGGGAGGCGCGGGAAGGAACCGAACTCTGGGACAGGGTGAGTTCGAGAAGCTGGAGCTTCTAGTCCCGGACAGGGTCGAGCAGTCGAAGATCGCCAGCAGCTTCCTAACTATCGATAGCCTAATCGAGTCGCAGGCAGAGAAGCTCTATGTTCTCCGCACCCACAAGTCTGGCCTGATGCAACAGCTCTTCCCCTCTCCTTTGGAGGCCGAAAGATGAGTGCAAGCTCATTCCCCAGCTTGGATGCTCTGGCCACACATCTCCGCGTGGAACTGGAGAGTAAGCGGTTCTTCTTGATCTACGCCTACAACAGCACGGGCAAGACTCGACTCTCCACCGAGTTTCGAGACATCGGAAAGGGTGGGAATGGACGCGACACCCTCTATTTCAACGCGTACACCGAGGACCTATTCTCGTGGGACAACGATCTCGAGAACGACGAAAGGCGTGTTCTTATGCTCAACCGCAGTTCCAGCTTCTTTGCTGGACTGAGCGAGCTGGAAATGGACGTGAAGATTGAGAGCCAGCTCGAGCGATATGCAGACTTCAGCTTCTACATCGACTACGAGGACTGGAGCGTCATCTTCTTTCGGGAGAGGGACAAGGACAGCAACCCCATACCTATCAAAGTCTCTCGCAGCGAAGAGAACACGTTCATCTGGTGTTTCTTCCTGGCCATCGTGCAGCTCGTGCTTGACGGCGCCGAGGCGTATGACTGGGTGAAGTACATCTACGTTGACGATCCCGTTTCCTCACTCGACGAGCACAACGCCATCGCGGTAGCGAACCACTTGGCCCGAATGCTGATCGACTCTGACAAGGGCCCACCGACGGTCGTGTCAACGCATCACGTGCTCTTCTTCAATGTTCTATGCAATGAGATCAAGAAGCGGCGAGCACACATGCGCTTTCTGAGGAAGGAGACTGCCTCAGAGGGCTACGTCCTCCAGGACACTACAAGCAAGCCGTTTCTCCATCATCTGGCGACGCTAGTCGAGCTCAACGAGCTCCAGGAGTCGGGCGAGCTGTACACGCACCACTTCAACATGATGCGCCGTGTCATGGAGCAGACTGCTAGCTTCTTCGGGCTGGAAAGTTGGCACGAGTGCATCAAGCTGCAGGAAGATGATCCGGACAAGACGCTCTACAAGAGGGTGATTGATCTCATGAGCCACGGCGACTACTCGCTCTTTGAGCCGAAGCAGATGATGGAAGAGAACAAGGAGCACTTCCGAGCGGTCTTTCGGCAGTTCATCACCCAACACCCCTTCAATCCCGCTTTGTTCCCGAGCAGCGTTCCAACTGGAGCGACATCGTGACACAAGACGACCAACAGAAGCTTGGCAGGACTCTCTGGAGTATCGCCGACGACTTGCGCGGGTCGATGAACGCCGATGACTTCCGCGATTACATGCTCGCGTTCCTGTTCCTGCGCTATCTCTCGGACAACTACGAGGCCGCGGCGAAGAAGGAGCTTGGCAAAGACTACCCAGAGACGAATGCAGCTGAGAACGGCGGGCTCACACCGCTGTCTGTGTGGTATGAGCAGAACGCTGGCGACATCATGGTCTTTGAGCGGCAAATGCGCCGCAAGGCTCACTACGTCATCGAGCCACAGTACCTCTGGACGAACATCGCCTACCTCGCTCGCACGCAGAGCGAGGAGCTGCTGAACACCCTTCAGGACGGTTTCAAGTACATCGAAGACGATTCGTTCGAGAGCACGTTCGCCGGTCTGTTCTCGGAGATCAACCTGGCCTCGGACAAGCTCGGCAAAACCTACACCGACCGCAATGCCAAGCTCTGCACGGTCATCACGCGGATTGCCGAGGGGCTGGCCGAGTTCTCGACCGATTCGGACACGCTTGGCGACGCCTACGAGTTCCTGCTTGACCAGTTCGCGGCGGGGTCTGGCAAGAAGGCAGGCGAGTTCTACACGCCGCAGCGGATTTCCGACATTCTCTCGGGCATCGTCACACTGGACAGCCAGTCGCCCGAGACGGGCCCTCGGAAGCAATTGGAACGCGTGTACGACTTCGCCTGCGGCTCGGGATCGCTGCTGTTGAACGTGAGACGCCGCATGATCAAATCCGGTTCCGAGAACGGGATCGGCATGATCTACGGCCAGGAGTACAACGTCACCACCTACAACCTCGCTCAGATGAACATGCTGCTGCACGGGCTGAAGGACACCGAGTTCGAGATGTACCACGGCGATACACTCAAGAACGAGTGGGACTGGCTTCGCGAGACCAACCCGGCGAGAAAGCCGAAGTTCGACGCCGTCGTCGCCAATCCACCGTTCAGCTACCGCTGGAAGCCGCGTGACGAGGCCAGCGAAGACATGCGCTTCAAGAACCACGGCGTCGCGCCCAAATCTGCCGCCGATTTCGCCTTCCTGCTGCACGGATTCCACTACCTCAAGGATGACGGAGCAATGGCGATTATCCTGCCGCACGGCGTGCTCTTCCGTCGCGGAGCCGAGGCACGCATACGCACCAAGCTCCTGAAAGATGGCCACATCGACACCGTCATCGGCCTGCCCGCCAATCTGTTCTACTCCACCGGCATCCCTGTTTGCATCCTCGTTCTGAAGAAGTGCAAGAAGTTCGACGACGTGCTCTTCATCAACGCGGAGAAGGACTTCGAGAAGGGCAAACGGCAGAACCACCTCTCGCCCGAGCACATCAAGCGGATCATCGACACCTATCGGGAACGCCCGAAGGAGATCAAGCGGTACGCGAGGCGGGTGGAGATGGACGAGATCGAGGAGAACGATTTCAACCTCAACATCTCGCGCTACGTCAGGACCGCAGAGCCGGAACCCGAAATCGATCTCGAAGACGTCCACAAGCAGCTAACTGAGCTAGAGAGCGCCATCGCGGCAGCGGAAGCAAAGCACAACGAGTACCTCGAAGAGCTCGGATTGCCCCCATTGCCGAAGGCCTAGAACCCAGGATACGAGTAGGTTCAGGGACACGGATCGTAGATAGCTTCTTGCGAGCTTCGTAGCTCGCGCCTCGTTCGCAGATAAGACGACACTACATTGGTTCATTGTAGGACCAGATCGCTTATAGGTCGGCGCATTGCCTGGACTTGCACCCCCGGGCCAACGCATAGCAGCTCTGCAACGCATACTGCCAGCGCAGCCCGCGCTTGAAGATCGTTCTCATCCATGAGCCCTCCCCTGCGCTCACCCACGGAGCGACTATGAACACGTGTCCTCCAGCATCGGAAGCAATCCTATCCGTCTCTGGAAGCCGCGCTTCGAGGAACTTCGCCCACATGGATTCCATGCCTGCCCGTCCATGTCATGCCGCAACTTCGATCTCCCTTGGGCAAGAGCTCTTCACGTGCCGCGACGCAACCGACACCTCGCGAGAAGAGGGTCTTCTCTTCCGTCGCTCATTCGCGTCTGCCACGTGCACCCGCCGAACGAGGACACTCACTCGACGGCGAACACAGCGTTGGGCTCAGCTTGCATGCTGCTGACTGCACTCGATTGCTTGCCGCAAGAGGGCACGTCCTCGGCTTGTCCCGTGTGGTATGATTTGGCGTCAACACACCAGATGTGAGAAGGTCCTTCGCTATGTCCTCTCAACAAGGTGCAGGGCGGTTGGAGCGATACGTTAAGCAGCGACGGACATTCTATGGACACTGCCTCTGCCAACCCGTCAACAACCCCGCAAGCCTCCTTACCGCAGGAGAAGAGCACCTGTGGAACAGCCACTACCCAAACTGGGAGAAGCTCCTCAGCGAAGATGCCGAGTATCCGGTCGCAGGTATAGCGAAGGCAGTCAAAGACGTTGTGAGGGGCGAGGAGGATGTAGACATTGAGCGGTTCGAGAGAGGCGCTCAGTTACTGCTCGGCATGGAGAAGAAGTACAAACCCCGAGACATTCTCACTATTGACACGCTCCGCGAAGCCACAGGATCCGGCACGGGCTTGATCGCAGTAGTCTCAGAGCCAACAGGCCGGAAGATGCTGACCTTCCGATTCGGCAGTTCTCTGTGGTGGAAGGGGTATGGTGACTACGGTGATTGGGACCCTGAGCTCGTCGCGAAGTACATGAGCTTCGACTTCGAAGGACTTCTCGAAACGCCCGAGTATCGAGATGACGAATCCATCGATCGCATTGACGCTGCCTTTGCACGAGACCCAGAGATGGGCGTGTACAGGCATCGGCAGGAGACGAATCCCGAGTGGCTCAAGAGAGTGCAAGGCCTCAAGCAGTGGGAAGCTGGTCAGCCTAGTTGGAATGCATCGACGCGTCTGTTCCTGATCTTTCGCGGCTACCTGCAATGGGATAGGCGCTTCGTTCATCTCGGAGTGTGTCGACAACCTGGCTGCGAGAAACTGTACGTCAAGTCGCGGAGAGGGTGGTCAACGCAGCGCTACTGCTCGCGACACAAGACCTATCACCGCAAGGACTCGCAGCGCGAAGGCAGTCTGTAGTGTAGTTCCCTTTTCATCGGCACTAGCCCTCGGTTCGTCCCGCTACGGCGTCTTCTTGCGGCCAGCGCACAGACACTCCTGTTGTTATGGAGATCCATCAGCGAGGCGTAGCCCAGGTCAACGACACACCATACCAAGTCCCTTGCCCGCTGTGCGGTCGACTGTGTGACGTACGGCTTGCCCGGACCGGGAAGCCGTACGTCACCTGCTCGGCCTGCGGGCTTCGTTGCTTCGTGAACTCGCCGGCGGGTCAGGATCGGCTCGCGAGGATGTGCTCGGTGAGGGAGCGCGAAGATGGCGTATGACTTCCTGAAGCTCCCGGGCGAGCAAATGGTGCCGCGCGCAGCGAGCACGGCCAGTGCGACGGCGCCGGGCCAAGGCAAGGTCTCGTGGTTAGTCGTTGCGCTCATCGTTGCTGGGCTCGCCGTTGGCTACTACCTGTTCAACCGAAGCAAGGCTCAAGCGAGCACCGAGAAGGCATTTGCGCAGGGGGAGGCGCCGTGGCAAGCCGCGTCGCTTTGACGGACAGCGAACTGCCACTCGTTGCCCGCGCGCTCCGTGATGCTCTCGCCGACACGTCGCTCGCGCGCACTGCTGTGTGCGTGTACGCCGCGCTCCTGCTCGCCTCACACCACGGACAGGTGGAGGGTCTGAGCCTCGAAGACCTGTCCAAACGCGCAGGGGTGCCGCGCCATCAGGTTGACCGCGCACTCAAGCAGCTAAGCACCGTCGGGCGGATCCAGGCGTCGCAACCGCGCCCGTATCGCCCAAACCGATATCTGCTCCAAACAGTGCGCGACGGCAATCCAGACACCCGGCCCAACCCGGGGGCGCTTCTGTGCAGCCGGTCAACTAGCGACGACGGAGGGGCCCCACGGGAGGAGCTACGCTCCTCCGTGGGCCCCTCGTCGGCTGCTCCGGGGGGCGGCACAGCGCCGGGTCCGCACTACGG
>Ga0272441_10011374_pt1 | contig 13229 bp, 10 predicted proteins | sample SSMProp6N_FD_193582 | JGI IMG/M metagenome (GOLD analysis project Ga0272441, IMG submission 193582) | Marine sediment archaeal communities from Little Sippewissett salt marsh, Falmouth, MA, United States - SSM-Prop-6N | ecosystem: Environmental > Aquatic > Marine > Wetlands > Sediment ... | reverse complement strand
GTACAGGAAGCCCATCTCCTCGCCCTGATCGTTGCTGTTCTCATCCACGTCTTGCCAAACACGACGGCCGAGGCTCGGGATGTAGGTGTAGAAGTGCTCCGCATTGAGAATCATCGTCTGACCCTCTACGGACGAAGGCGCCGTGTAGACGATCCGCATCCGGTCGGACGGGACGAAGTCAAACGCAAACGAAATCGCCGATGCGCCGCGGCTTCCATGGCGGGTCATCTCGATCGTTGCGGAATACGTCTCGAGTGTTTCGGACGACGCGCGGACCGCGTCGAGCAGCTGCACATCCTGCGCCAGCGCGCTGCACCCGAGACCGACCACGAGGGCCATGAGTAGAAGTGTTGTGATCTGTCGTGTCATGATGAGACCTCCGGTTTTCGTAGCGATCGAAGCAGTAGGACCAACGCGAAGCCAGCCCCGATCAGCCCGACCCACATGCCGAATCGATACACCCGTGCGTACGCGCGCAATAGGTTGTCAATCGCAAAAAGTGAGGTGAAATCGGTCTGCGCCAAGACATAGCCGGCGATCGTCGGACCGATGATCCCCCCACAGGTGCGCGACAGGCTGACGACGCCCGAGGTAACGCCTTCGCGTCCCGCGCCGCCCTCCCGCATGCCGATCACGTTGATCGGCGTCATCAGGCTTCCCAGCCCGGCGCCGGCCACCGCGCTTCCAAGGTAGTAGGCGAGCACCGGTTGGCCGATGGCTGTGATCAAGAAGAATCCAAGCGTCGTCGTCGCGAGGCTGAACGCAAGCGCCTTCTCCGGGCCAAACCGGTCGCTCAGCGCCCCGGTCGCGCCGGCAGCAACGATCATCGTCACCGCCATGACGTTGATCGAATACGACGCCTGGGCGACCGAATAGCCAAGCGAGATCTGGGCAAAGCTGGGGAGGAACGTCTGGAAGACGAACATCCCGATGCCTCCGGTGATCGCCGCGCCGATCACTGCGGCGAACGACGGGATGCGGAAAAGGCTCAACTCAATCGCCGGCTCCTTCGCACGCCGCTCGAACAGCACGAATCCGAACGCCGCCACGCCGAAGCTCGCGGCGTACGGCCACACCGCGAGAGAGGAGAACTGCGATTCGGACAGGCCGCGAAACAGCATCATGAACGCGGCGATCGCAAGGCCGAACGTCACGATCCCGCCGAGATCGAGGCGCAGCGGCTTCTTGTGCTTCAACGTTTCGGGAATGGCGAACGACAGGGCGCATCCGCCAAGCGATAGCGCAAACGTCACATAGAACACGGCCCGCCAGTCAAACGCCTCGTAGATGCCGCCCCCGAGGTTGATCGCGACGATCACTCCGATCCCGAAGGCCGCGCTGATCGCCCCCATCGCCAGGCCCTTCCTGTCGCCGAAGTGCTCGTACGCAATCGTCTGTGCAATCGGCAGCGATCCACTGGCTCCGATCCCTTGCAAGAACCGTCCGACCAGGACCCACTCGAACCGCGGCGCCAACGCGCTGACCAGCAGACCGGCGGCGAACACGCCCATGGCAGTGAGGTAGACCGGTCTGCGACCGATCGCATCGCTCAGCCGGCCGATCAGCGCCATGCCCACCGCATAGCTCAGCATGAACAGCGTAATGATCCAGATGCCGTACGCCGAGGAGACCCCGAAGATCTGATCCAGATTCGCAATCAACGGAACCACGATGGTGATCCCCATCGCGCTCAGGAAGTTCGTGCCCACCAGGGCCAACAGTACGCGTCGTGCTTTCATCCAGCCTCCCGGACGGAGAGATAGCTCGCCATCGATATATCGGTAGCGATATATATCCGATCCGAGGGGTGGGGGCAAGGTTGCGCTGGGTTCGTTTGTGGTTCCCAGCGCAGGCGAGTTTCATCGAGGCGTGAAACTCGCGTTGGGTGCGTGCGACGTCGGCCTTCCTGCGTGGGTTTACGACCTTGCACGCAAGGCCGAACTGCGTTCCCAGCGCAAGAGTTTCATCGAGGCGTGAAACTCGCGTTGGGTGCGTGCGCGAAGCTGGCCCTCCCGCGTGGGTCTATTGCCTTGCGCGAAAGACCGGACACCCGTTTCCAGCGCAAGAGTTACGTATGAGCGTGAAACTCGCGTTGGGTATGCGTGCGAAGCTGGCGGGTGTCGTTCCGATTCGGCGCCCACCGCCGGGTCGTTCTACTTCACGCCGTGGCGTCCGACGACGGCACGCGTTCGGTGATCTCTCCCGACTCGCTGATCTGCACCGCCATGCCGCTGGCCAGCTCTTGGAAATCGTCTGCCGTGAGCTGGACGATCGGAATCGTCTGTCCGTAAAGCTCTTCGGCCACGATCGCGCCAAGCGTGAGGATCGGCGCGAGCTGTTCGATGACGATCGCACACGGCGCGTTGCCGGTACGGATCAGCTCCAGCAGCACGGCGCTGCCGGTGCTCGATCCCTTCTCGGCCGGAAGCGCCAGGACGCGGCCGGCAACCGATTCGCCGTGCAGATCGTGACGATGATCGATGATCCGGCCTGATCCCGGATCTACGCCACCCCACAGGCTGATCGGGGTGCCCGCCCGCAAGACCGACCCTTGCGCCGATCCACGAACCAGCGAACGCCCAGCCCAAACACGGCTCACCATGGGCTCCCTTCAGCGCGGATCCGGCCGGTCCTCGCCGCATCGACACAGGCCTCGAGCGTGCCGAATGCCACGTGAACGTCGAGTTCGCCCGGCGCGTAATAGGCACACTTGCCCGAGTTGGTCATGATCGTCTTCGTCCCCGGCGCCACGACCGGCGAATGAAACGGACAGGTATCGCGAACGATCGTCGCGCCGAACCGCTTGATCGGATCGAGCAGTCCACCTCGTCGCACGAGTTCGATCATCGGGGCTGCCGCGAAGACAAGGCATTGCACGTTCTCGTGCACCTGCGCGTTCTCATGTCGAGCGATTGCCTCGGCCAACGCTTCGAATTCGGCGTAGCTGAAGTGAGGACAGCCAAGAATCACTGCATCGGCAACCGTCCCCGCGTCCGCCGTAGAAAGCTCGTCCCACGCATCGTCAAGCTGCGCTCGCGAGACCGATTCCACCCGCTCCGGGGTACGCCGATGACAGGCGATCTCAAGCGTGGCCGCCTCGGGCGTTACCCCGACCATGTGGAACAGGCCGACCGATCCGGACGACGCGGCCGCCGCGCCGAGCGCCTTGAGCCCATCGTTGGATACGCAGATCCGTGGCACACCGTCGAGAACCGGGACATGCTCCCCGACCCTCCGTCCCACCAGCGAACCCAGTGCTGCCCAGGCCGCCGGCGTCTCCCATGCTTCCGGCTCCATCGGATCGAGATGGAGGTGGAACGTCGCTCGACGGTTCTCGGGTCGATGCAGGCCGGTGTACGGCACACACCCGGTGATTGCGCCACAGATATCGAGGTAGTCGGCGTACCGGTTCGTCCGCGCGCCAAGCACCGAATTGGCGTATGCGACGGCGTTCGATTCCCCCCATGCGATCTGCTGTGCATACCGTGGGGTCAGATATCCTTGGTACGGGGCGCACGTCCACGCCGGGATGCATCCCAGGCTCAGATATGCATCGGCAATCTGCGTCGCCATGTCGGCAAACTCCGGAGCAACCCCGAGCCGTTCCCAGTGTTCAAGGTCGAGTGAGACCATGCTCAGCGTGGTGGGAACGGCCACCCGTCCTCCGTGGTCGGCCAAGTAGCTGACGACATCGAGGCTCGATCGGCTCATCAGCGCACAGGCGTCGATATGCGCCTGCTCGATCGACAGCAGCGCCTCCGCATCGACAGCCTCGGCCATGCGGACAACGATCGCCATGGCGAACCGCGCCGCCTCACCGTGTGCGCCGTCGAGAATCTTCCGATCGTCGTCAGTCAGTCTCAATTCGATATCCCGCCCGAGCCCACAAGCCGCCGAACGGTCGTCGGCGCGCGGTCCACGCTCGATACGTTGTAGATCGTGTCGATGTTCGCTTCGGTCAGCCCCCACGGATCGACTCCGAGCGGCAGGTAGCCGCCTTCGACCGCGGTCTCGGCAAACGCATACGTCTTCCCCTGATACTCCCAGAAGCTTCGATCCGGATGCTGATCGATGAACGATTGCTTGACAGGAACCCACGCGACCATGTGGTCGATTGTGCCGTCGCGATCGGCGTCGACGATCACCATCAACGCGCCGTGTCCGAGCGTTCGCACGAGGCTCGTGTAGAGGATTGCGGTGTCCTCGCAGTCGCCGATCCCATCGACCAATGTTTCGACCGGGTAGCGTGGATACTCGAACCACTGGGGATCGTAGACGTACCGGATGCAGTGCTGCACGAAGAACAAGGCGTTCTCGAGCGCCGCGTGATAGTCGCCCGTGGTCGCGGAGAGAATCTCCTGCGTGATCCCCGTGAGCAGCGTATCGTCGAGCGGATCTAGGACGTACTCATCGTAGTCTCGGCCGGTCCACACGATGCGCGGTTGCGTTCGATAGTAGTTGTACAGAGAAAGCGGAATCTCAAGATCGCAAGCCTGTGCCTGATCGCCGTACATCCACTCGTAGTGCCGCGCGACAGAAGCAGAGCCGCTGGTCTCCACGGTGACCGTCAGCTCAATCGTCGTGCTTCGAACGCCAGCATCGTTGTCGTGAACCGTCAGCATCACGGCGTAGGTGCCCTGCACATCGTAGCGGTACGAAGCCAGCTTCCCAGTTCCGGTCGACCCATCGCCGAAATCCCAGGTGTACGAGACAATCTGGCCATCCGGATCGTACGATGCGCCGGCGTCGAACCGAACCGTCTGACGTGGAAACGCAGGCGAAGGAGAGATTGCGAACGACGCGACCGGCAGCGTGTTCGATTCGCGAACGGTAATCGTGACCGAAGCTGTCGCACGGCCCCGCCGCTGATCGATCACCGTGAGGGTCGCCTGGTAGGTTCCGGCACCGGCGTAGGTGTGTTCGACCCGCATGCCCGTTCCGCTCTCCCCATCGCCGAACTGCCATCGATAGGTGCGGATCGAGCCGTCCGGGTCGTACGAACCCGTGGCGTCGAACTGAACGCTCAACGGCGCGACACCCTCTGTCGATGTAACGTTGAGAAACACGACCGGTGCTGTGTTCGGGAAGAGGAAGCAACCGGTGATGAACAGCGAGACGCATCCCGCCAATCCGACCACCGCCGCGCGTCGGAATCCGCGCCCCCCGAACCCGATCCGTTGAGAAGCTCGTCGTCTCATCACATCCCAAGGATGGATCAAACCGGCTGGAATTCCAAGATTCGAGCCTCCGAGTATGCCATCGATTCTCGCAGTCTGCCGCCACACCGCCTCGATCCGGGGTAGAAGCGATCGACTCGATCATCCTGCCTTCCCGCAGTTGGGATGTTGTTTCTTCGCAACCCAGCTGCTAGTCTGAGCTAGATGCGTATCGATGACGACCACCCAACGACCTAGGATCACAGATCCTTGTTGGGCTGGAGGGAACTCGAGAAGGAGGCAGACTCTGTGACAACGAAATCGCGTGGTCTTGTTTGGTTGGGTTGGCTCGTCTTGGTCGCGGCCGTTGCGCTCGCCGTGCTCCTGTTCCTTCAGAACCGGAACCTTCGCACGAAGATCGGTGAGATCGACTCCGCCGAGCAGCCATCAACCGTGGAGGTCGCCACGCAGATCGAAGATCGTCCGACAGTGTCAGCTCAAACGATGAAGGACACGGTTCTTGAGCGCGGGAAGCTGATCCTCGGCGCCAACGCCGCGCTACCTGGATTCGGCGCCTTGGATGCGTCGACAGGCAAGTTCGCAGGGTTCGATGTCGATTTTGGGAGAGCCATTGCCGCCGCACTGGACGTCGAACTCGAAGTGGTCCCGCTGACCGCCGGAGAACGCTTCACGGCGCTACAGACAGGGCAGGTCGATGTGCTGATACGCAACACGACGTGGACGATGACGCGCGACTCACAGGACGTCGGAGCCAATTTCGGCCCGACGACCTTCTACGACGGGCAGGGATTCATCGTTCGCAAGTCCGACAACATCCGAACCATCATGGACCTCGACGGCGCGACCGTCTGCGTGACGTCGGGAACCACCACGGAAGGAAACCTGGCGGATGCGTTCCGGCTGAACGGCCTCGCGTTGTCCACGCAGGTCTTCTCCGAAACCGAAGCAGCGTTCGGCGCGTACGATTCCGGCGCCTGCGACTGCTACACCAGCGACAAGTCTCAACTCGCCTCGCTCCGTACCACGGCGGACGATCCGGAGGGCCATATGATCCTTCCCGATACGATCTCCAAGGAGCCATTGGGACCGCTCACGCGCCACGGCGATGACGAGTGGTTCGACATCGTCAAGTGGGTTGTCTTCGCTACATTCTTCGCCGAGGAACATGGGATCACCCAAGCCAACGTGGACACGTTCACGAGTGACAACCCGGAGGTCCGTCGCTTCCTTGGCCTGGAAGGCGGCATGGGGAAGAAGCTCGGCCTTTCCGAGGATTGGGCAGTCCGGGTGATCCGCGCGGTCGGCAACTACGGCGAGATCTATGAGAGGCACTTGGGCGCAACCGGCCTGGACATCCCACGGCTCGGGTCGCTCAACGACCTGTGGACCCAGGGAGGCCTCATCTACTGTCCGGCATGGCGGTGACGGCATTGCGTCATGCCAGGGCATGACGCAGCGCGTGGGGAACAGCTCGCAACTTGCGGGCTGTTCCGTATTCCAGTGTGAGTTCACGGGAAGGTACGTGCATTGAGAGGCAAAACCGCTTCATCGCAAGCTGTGGCGTTCTGGCGAGACATCCGCGTCCTGCGCATTGTTGGGCAGATCGTCTTCCTGGCAGCGATTGCCGGGGGCGTAGGGTGGCTGGCTCGCAACCTTCAGGCCAATCTGAGCGAGTCGGGATTGAGTATCGGATTCCACTTCCTCCGTGACACGGCCGGATTCCCAATTTCGGAGGGCCTGGCGTACGATCCAACTCGCGTCAACGGGTACGCATTCTGGGTCGGCATTGTGAACACGCTTCGAGTCGGCGTCGTCGGAATCATCTTGGCCACGCTTCTCGGCACCGTCATCGGGGTCGCCCGGTTGTCCCGCAACTGGCTCATCCGCAAGCTAGCCATGGTCTACGTCGAAACGATCCGGAACATCCCACTGCTTGTCCAGCTGTTCTTCTGGTACTTCGCCGTCATGCTGGCCGCGTTGCCGATGGTTGAAGACAGCATACGCCTCCCAGGCGCTGTGTTTCTCAGCCGCCGCGGGCTGTACATGCCTTGGCCTGTTCCAACGGAAACATTCGGCATGTGGGCACCGTATCTCCTCGGGGGCGCCGTGCTCTCGATCGGTGTCTACATCATGCGCCGCATCCGGCTCCGCCGCGTCGATCGCCCCGGCCTTCCGATCCTCTGGGCGGCGTGTACGTTCCTGGTGGTCGCACTTGCCGGGTGGCTCGTCACGCCCGGAAGCCCCCTAGCCCTGGATCTGCCGGTGCTCCAACGGTTCAACTACGAGGGCGGCATGTGGCTCTCCACCCCGTTTCTGGCCCTGGTGATCGGCCTGGCAACGTACACCGGCGCGTTCATCGCCGAGATCGTTCGCGGCGGCATCCAGGCGGTGGGCAAAGGCCAGGCGGAGGCGGCAAGAGCTCTTGGGTTGAAGCACACCCTTGTTTTGCGCCTGGTCATCCTGCCACAGGCGCTACGCGTGATCATCCCTCCCGTGACCAGCCAGTACCTCAACCTGATGAAGAACTCGAGCTTGGCCATCCTGATCGGCTACTACGACCTGCTGAACGTCGGCACCACGATCTTCAATCAGACCGGGCGTGCGGTGGAGATGATCCTCCTGATCATGGCGAGCTACCTCGTGATGAGCCTACTCACTTCGCTTGCGATGAACTACTACAACCACAAGATGAAGCTGGTGGAGCGATGATGCCGCGATCTGTTCCCCTAAGACACCTATTGGATCGGTTTTGCGATGCATCGCAGACCTCGGCGTTTCATCCGTTGGAACGACAAGGAGATCCACGATGACGGAGCCGCTTCCTCCTCCGACCGAGCGTGTTCCCGTGGTTCGCTGGCTGAAGCGGAACCTGTTCGACAGCTGGTTTAGCACCCTCCTGACGCTGGCCGCGCTCACGCTGATCGCAACCGTATTGCACGGACTGGGTCGATGGGCCTTCACCACCGCTCAGTGGGATGTTATCCCGGCCAATCTCAAGCTCCTGTTGGTGGGAACGTATCCGGCAGAGCAGCTGTGGCGCGTTTGGCTGGTCGTCTTCCTGCTCTGCGTGCTCTCGGGCTTCGCCGCCGGGCGTCGACGGGGAATCTTCCTCCGAATCGCAGCGGTCGTCGCTGCCTCGACGTTCGTCCTCGGGGTAATGCCGTTCCCACTTGCCACGCGGGGCTGGCTGTTCGGCTGTTTCGGCGTAACCGCTGTCGGCTGCGGACTCGGCGCGCTGGCAAGGCACGCCCGGGATCAAAGTTGGATCCGCCGGACCGAGATCGCCTTGTGGGTCGTGTCGTTTCCGCTGAGCTTGATCGTCCTCAATGGGATCGGAGGTATCCTCCCGGTCGTGGAAGGCAGGAACCAGTGGGGGTTCATGCTCAATCTGCTCGGAGCGGTTTCTGGCATCGGGCTTTCGTTGCCGTTGGGCATCCTGTTGGCGCTGGGCAGAAGAAGCCGGCTTCCTGCGATTCGCATTGTATGTACGGCGTATGTCGAGCTGATTCGCGGCGTCCCACTGATCAGCCTGCTGTTCATGGCAAGCATCATGCTTCAGCTGCTGTTGCCCGACAGCTTCCGCCCCGATCTGGTGATCCGCGCGATGATGACGATCACGCTGTTCTCCGCCGCGTATATGGCAGAGAACGTACGTGGCGGGTTGCAGGCGATTCCCAAGGGACAGTATGAGGCGGCCTACGCCGTGGGATTGGGCCCTACATTGACCACGCTATTGATCATCCTGCCACAGGCGCTGCGCGCGGTGATTCCGGCGATCGTCGGGCAGTTCATCGCCTTGTTCAAGGACACGACACTGTTCGGATTCATCGCCATTCTCGAGCTGCTCAACATCTCGCGCAGTGTGCTGGGCAATCTCGAATGGCGCGGAAGGATCTTCGAGCTGTACGTGTTCATCGGCGTCGTATTCTGGGTGTTGTGCTACGCCATGTCGTACGTGAGTCGCTGGGTGGAGAGATCGTTGGGCGTGGGTGAGCGCTAGAAGGAGGCAACTTGGCCGAGGTAACAGACGCTGGAATCATCATCTGTCGAGACGTGCACAAGTGGTACGGAGACTTCCACGCATTGCAGGGGATCGATCTGACAATGCAGAAGGGTGAGGTCGTCGTTATCTGTGGCCCGTCCGGCTCCGGGAAATCCACGTTCATTCGCACGATCAATCGATTGGAGGAGCATCAACGCGGGCAGATCATCGTCGACGGCATCGAGCTGACCCACGACTTGCGCAATATCGAGGCTATCCGGCGCGATGTCGGCATGGTCTTCCAGCAGTTCAACCTATTCCCTCATCTCACGGTACGTCAGAACATCACCCTCGCGCCGGTCTGGGTCCTCAAGCAGAAGCGATCCGAGGCAAACGCGGTGGCGATGCGTCTTCTCGAGCGCGTTGGGATTCCCGAACAGGCCGACAAGTATCCTGGGCAGCTCTCCGGCGGGCAGCAGCAACGTGTCGTCATCGCGCGTGCGCTTGCGATGAACCCGAAGATCATGCTGTTCGACGAGCCGACCTCGGCACTCGATCCGGAGATGATCAAGGAGGTCCTCGATGCGATGAGAGAACTCGCCGTCTCCGGAATGACGATGATCGTCGTCACGCACGAAATGGGGTTCGCCCGCGAAGTGGCCGATCGTGTGGCGTTCTTCGATGCCGGTCGGCTAGTTGAGGAGAACACGCCGGACGCGTTCTTTCACCACCCACAGCATGAACGCACGAAGCTCTTTCTATCGCAGATCCTGCACTAGGAAGAGCTCGGAACGGTCTCGTTCGCCTGTGTTGGGGTCGCAGCCCTATGGCACGGAACACTCCACCTGGAAGTGCCATGTGAACGATAGGCCGAAGCAAGATCGCGTCTCGCCCACAGCCAGCGACAGGTACAGCTGACCGAACGGCGCGCAGCACGGGACGTCGCATCCAACATACGGACTGCACCAGCACCAGCAACCACTGCAAGGCCGACAGCGCTCGAGGATCCGAACCGGGTATGAAACCTCGCCGTCGGTCGACATCACGACAATCGTGTAGAAGCCCGGATCGACGAGGTACCCCGTTTCGTCGTACAGATTCCATTCCATCGGGATCCGGCGGCTGATGGGACCGTTCTCGAATAAGACGGTACGCACGACCGTGCCGTCTGCAGCCTCAACCCGCCATCCCCAGATGCTCGGCGAGATACTCGTGTTGTGGCAAACGAAGTAGTCTACTGGAGCGATCAGCGTGAACTCGATCGTCTCGTTCGACTGGAACGTCATGAAACATGCCGGCGCCTCCGGCTCATAGCAACCACACTGCGCCCATGCGCCAAACGACATGATGGCGACACACAACAAGCCGATCCAAGCTATCGATTTCATCAACGCACCTCCCGTTACCCACCCGCTCCACAGAAGATCCAACCCCATCGCTTCCGACAGCCAACGTACACACGGAGACGCCACAGGTTCCAGAATCTGCTCTGGATCCACGGCACGCAAGGGAGATTCACACAGCTTGCTAGTCCGCATTCTCAAGGCAGGCAATGGCGATCTGCACTTCGTCGTACTCGAGATCTCCGTCCAGTTCCTTCAGGATCTTCATCGGGCGCGCAGTTCCCGTCTCAGCGGCGATCGCTGCCACACGGTCGAACGCCTCCCGGTTGATCCAAGGCTCGGGAGAGGTAAGCTCCTTATCGCGGATGTATTCCAGCAAGTACTTGAGCGCGACATCCGAGCGCTTCTCGATCGCCGAGGATACCGAAGAGATCGACTCTCCCCGCTCGAACCGGCTGAAGGCGATCGCGCGCACCAGATCCACCGTCGGCCGGGACCGCCGTCGCGTTCGCTTCGGCTTCGGGACCGGTCGGATCGTTGGATCTACATCCAGTTCGAGTTCGTGGTTGCGCACGTACTCGCAGATCGTCGCGACGAATCGATCCCCGTACTGCCGTGCCTTGGCCTGCCCGACGCCGCTGACATCAAGAAACCGCTCGACCGATGAAGGTCGTCGACGCGCCATATCACGCAGCGCCGCATCGCCGAATACGATGTACGCTGGGACCGACTTCTCCTTCGCAATCTCTCTCCGGACGACCCGAAGTGTGTCAAACAGTCCGCGATGCACGCCCTCCCACGAATCGTCGGCAGCCGGGCGGCGCGCGCGTTCAGCCGGCTTGAGCAGGCGTGGCGTCTCGTCACCTCGGATCACTTCCCAGCCCCGTTCGGTGATCGCCAGGAGGTTGTACTCCCCCTGCTTCTCGAGATATCGCTGCCCCACCAACTGCTCAATCCAATCGCGTACAAGCTTCTTCGTGAAATCCGAGAGCAATCCGTAGGTCGACAGCCGGTCGTGCTCAGCGTCGAGGATCCGCGCCTCGCGCGATCCAATCAGTACGCCGGATGTGTAATCGGCGCCGTAGCGCTCATCAAGCCGGAACACGCAGGAGAGGATCTTCTGCGATATCACCAACGCGTCGTCAGCAAGCTCCAGATCGCCGAAGCAGACATCGCAAGCGTTGCAGCTCTCACCTTCGAGATCTTGCCCGAAGTACTGCAGGATCGTCCGGTGACGACACGCGACCCCGGATGCATACGCCGAAATCTCACCGAGTTTCGCAATGCCGATCTGCCGCGCGTTGTCCGACGTAGACTGCTCGATCAGGTATTTCCACGTACCGTAGTCGCCCGATCCATACAGCAGGACGCACTCCGCATCGAGTCCATCGCGTCCCGCCCGGCCGCTCTCCTGCTGGTAGTGTTCGATCGATTTCGGCATTCCGGCGTGGATCACTGCACGCACGTTCGACTTGTCGATCCCCATGCCGAATGCAACCGTAGCGACGATCGTATCGACATCCTCGGCGATGAATGCATCCTGGGCTCGCATCCGTTCTTCCGCGTTGAGTCCGGCGTGATATGGGGCGACGCTGTATCCACGCTCTCGAAGCCTGTCGGTCAGGTTGTCCACATCGGCACGTCGGATACAGTAGACGATGCTCGATTCGTTGCGATGACGATCCAGCACATCAGCCACCTGACGAACGACATCGATCCGACGATCGACCGCATAGATTAGGTTCGGACGATCGAACGAACCGACGATCACTTGGGGCTGTTCGAGCTTCAGTTGCGAGATGATGTCTTCGCGTACCTGCGCGGTTGCCGTGGCCGTATACGCATGGATTGCGATCCCCGGAAGAGCACGTTTCAGCTCGCCCAGCTTCCTGTACTCGGGGCGGAAATCGTGCCCCCACATGCTGACGCAATGCGCCTCATCGACGGCAATGAACGAAAGCGACTGCCCTTGCACAAATCGCAGGAACCCATCCATCATCAGGCGCTCCGGGGAAACGTAGAGCACCTTCAGATCGCCGCCGCGAAGGCGACCTATCACGTCGTCCTGCTCCGCTTCCGTCTGGCTGCTGTTCAGGCAATCGGCAGCAATGCCACATTCGACCAGCGCATCCACCTGATCCTTCATCAGTGAGATCAGCGGCGAGGCGATGATCGCCATGCCGGGGAGGCGAACAGCGGGCACTTGGTAGCAGATCGACTTCCCGCCGCCCGTGGGTAGCACGACCATCGAATCCCGTCCTCGAACGACCGCTTCGATCGCCTCTCGCTGCAGCGGCAGGAAACTCTCATACCCCCAATGCTGCTTCAGTATCTCGACAATCCGATCCACTCCGTCACCACCCAGTGCGCGACTCGTCTCTGAGCCGCGTCAGTCAGCCGCCCCTACTGCACATAGATATCCAGGATGTCTCGAAGCATCGTTGAGGCCGACGGAAGCGGGGTCGGCTCGTCGATGACTGCAGTGATCCGACCGAAGATATCCGTTTCGAACAGGATCCCCATGCCTGTCGACCCGAGCTTCGCAAACGGATGCTCGGCCGGAATCGCCTTCGGCTCGACACACAAAACGTAGCTTCCATCCTCCGATCGTTCGGCGCTCGCAAGTAGCCGGACGCAGCCTGCCTGGCTGCTTGCTCGAAGCCAGGGAAGGTCCACGTCGCGGATCCCACGCATCCGGATATCGTCGATTCCGACATCGAGATTAAG
>Ga0272441_10011373_pt1 | contig 13230 bp, 13 predicted proteins | sample SSMProp6N_FD_193582 | JGI IMG/M metagenome (GOLD analysis project Ga0272441, IMG submission 193582) | Marine sediment archaeal communities from Little Sippewissett salt marsh, Falmouth, MA, United States - SSM-Prop-6N | ecosystem: Environmental > Aquatic > Marine > Wetlands > Sediment ... | reverse complement strand
GTCCCTGGGCCAGACGATCCCCTCAGGCCTCAGGTCATGGGCCATGCGAAATAGATTTATTATGTCCCATCTTGTGTTGCCGTTGGCGTACTCACGTTTATATGGGTCGAAAAAATTCCGGTAAAACAGTGCCCTGATAAACTCATCGTCAAAGCGCAGGCTGTTGTAACCGGTTATGCAGGTTTTCGGTACCATCATAAGGGCATTGATTTTTGCGGCAAAATCCCGCTCCCTTATGCCTTCGGCATTAACAAACCGGGGTGTAAGTTTTGAGACTAAGCAGGCTTCGGGATTGGGCAGGTAGTCAGGTGCTGCCGCACAATAGATATTTACCGGCTCCTCAATATCTTCAAACCGGTCATTTGTCCTGATTGCTGCAAACTGGGCTATCCGGTCCCACTGAGGATGCCTTCCGAAGGTTTCTAAGTCGTACCAGAGGATTGATGCGGCCATAGGCATACTCTACCAGAGTTGAGATTTCGAAACAACACGGTTTTTCAATGAACGAGTATGGAATATGCTGTATAGATCAGCAGGCCGGCCATAATGAGGTTTATCCATCGGAGTACCCGGGAATTTTTGACATAGCGAAGGATAATGGAACCGAGTCCTGCCCACAGCGAAATTGAGGTTAAGGCAAAAGAAGCTAAAAGCAGGGCGAAAAGCACCATTGCCAGGGCTGAATTGTAGACTGGAAGGATAAACGCGGGAAATATTGTGAGGCCGTAAAGTATTACCTTCGGATTCAGCATCTGCAGGAAAAATCCCTTTCTGTAGCTGGGTTCCCCGGAAAATTTTCCGTTTTTCACCTCTTTTGTCAGAAGAACCAGAACAGCCAGATAGATGATATATGCTGCTCCGATCCATTTCATGATTCCTGCGTAGCGGGGGAAATAGACGTTTATCCTTTCCGAAGCCAGGCCCGTCATAAGCATCATGATGATAAAACCGATAAAATTCCCGATGATAAATTTTACAGTTTTTCTGAATCCAAAGTTGATGGAAAGGGTCATAGATGTAATATTATTCGGTCCCGGGGAAAAGGTTGTGGCAAATGCGTAGAATAAGAAAGGTAAAAGGGAAAATTCCATGGCGCAGGCTATACTATTTCTTCAATGAAAACAACTGTAATCCCTCTATAACAAATAGGCACCGGGGCTGTACCCGTGATAGTATCCATGGGGATTATGAAGAAAATACCTGTTTCCTGCAACAAGGACTGCGGCGGCGGCTGCCCCCTTCTCGCCCATACTGAAAAGGGAAGAATAACCGGAATTACTGATAATCCCGCGGGCTCCCGGTATATGACCGGATGCTCCAGAGGATTTATGGGATACCTCTCTCTCTATGCTCCGAACCGGTTAACAGTACCACTGATACGAACCGGTGAACGGGGAACAGGCTCCTTCAGGGAGGCATCCTGGGATGAAGCCCTGGACAAAGCGGTTCGGGGCCTTGAATCTTTCCGTCATTCCAGCCGGAAAGGCGGCCTCCTCCGTCTCGGCGGTTCGGGGTCCTGCCAGGGGGCCCTCCACAATACCAATACCCTTACTACGCGTTTTCTCAATTTATTCGGGGATTTCACGGACCGGTCCGGGAACTACAGTGCGGGAGCGGAACTCTTTGCCATGCCCTTTATGTTCGGTTCCGAGCCTTATGGAATTGACCCGAAAACCCTGCTGAAAAGCAGACTGATTATTCTCTGGGGGATGAACCCCGCAGAAACCATATTCGGCTGTGAACTTCGGGGGTATCTCCGTGAAGCCCGGAAAAGAGGGACCCCCATTGTGGTAATTGATCCCCGGAAGACCCCTTCGGTTAAGCAGTTCGCAACCCAGTGGATACCTGTTTTTCCCGGTACAGACAGTGTGCTGATGGCTGCTGTTCTGTATGAGCTGATACATGGGAATACCGGTGCCCGGATAAATGAGAATTTTATAGGGCGGTATACAACAGGATTTGAGAAGATAAAGGAGTATATCACAGGTATTCAGGATGGTGTGCGAAAGACTCCGGACTGGGCGGAAAAAATCTGCGGAGTTGAGGCTTCGGTAATCCGGGATTTTGCAGCCTTTTATGCAGGAGCCTGCCCGGCTGCACTTCTGCCCGGGCTTTCGATTCAGAGGACCCTCGGCGGGGAAGAAGCAGCCCGGCTCGGAGTTGTTCTGCAGGCGGTTACCGGCAACATCGGTGTTCCCGGAGGGTCTTCAGGGGGAAATTCCTGGGGCCGGCTCCCGGACCCCCGGTGCGGAAAGATGGCGAAACTGAGCCGTGCAAACACTTCTAGTGTACCAGAATATCTCTGGGCTGATGCTGTGCTGAAAGGAAGATCAGGAGGATATACTGCTGATATCAGGGGGATCTACTCAGTTGGAGGAAACTTCATCGTTCAGGGAAGCGATGTGCGGATGAACGAGGAAGCCTTCAGCAGTGTTGATTTTGTCATCTCCCACGAGATTTTTATGACTCCTACAGCGAAGTGGGCTGATATTATCTTTCCCGCAACCCTTCCCCTGGAACGGGAGGATATTGTTTTTGCTCACGGAAATTTTCTGCTTTACAGCGGGGCCGCGTCTGTTCCTCCGGAGGGTGTTAAGGATGATTATGAGATTTTCCGCCTTCTTGCGGGAGGATTGGGGTTTGAAAATGCCTTTACAGAAGGAAAAACTCCGGCCCAGTGGATCGAAAAATTCTTATCTGAATCAGAAATAGAGGATACTGAAGCTTTTAAAGAAACGGGCATTTATTTTGCTTCTGACCAGGAAAGGACAGGACTTTCCGGGTTTATACGGGACCCGGAGGATCATTCCCTTGATACCCCTTCAGGTAAAATAGAACTCTCTTCGGCGGAATACGGCAGAACAGGATTTCCCGAGGATCCCCGGTGCAGATGGATGGATATTGCAGAAGATTATCCCCTGCGGCTTGTAACGCCCCACGCCCGGCTGCGGATCAACTCCCAGAACTCAAACATCCCCTGGTTCCAGGACAGGCAGGACAGGGCCCTTTCCATGCATCCCTCTGATGCCGCCTCCCGATCCATATGCAGCGGAGACAGAGTAGAGATCATCAGCAGAACAGGAAAACTCTCTGCAGCAGTGAGGGTAACGGATACTGTGATGAAAGGAGTTGTCTCTCTTTTTCAGGGGGAATGGATTAATCCAGCGAACACCCTCACCTCCGCTGAACCCACCATGCCCAGCAGAAGTTCACGAACCCACTCGACTGCGGTTGAAGTCAGAAGCCGCAATAATAATAACAGCGATTAATACCTGAATTCCTGAGTTGATGATCCTGCTGATTATTCCTCCGTCCATCACAGTTGCCAGGAAAGACAGGGTGAAATTATAGGTGAAGTGATAAAATATCGCTGACCAGACACTTCTGCTGGTCCTCAAATAAAGCCACGTGAAAATAAAGGTCATCCCCATAACGCCGGCAGTGAATATTACAAATTCCAGAACCGGAGTACCGTACTGAAACTGAGCTGTGCCGGGAATGAAAAACAGGGGAAGATGCCAAACCGCCCATAAAATTCCAAGGAGAAAACTCGCCTTCACAGGCTTCTGCATTCTCAGTAAATTTTCCAGAGCGATTCCCCGCCATCCGTATTCTTCGGTTATGGGTCCTAAAAAAAGAATCTGCACGGTAAAACCGATAAGAAGCACAGGCTGGGCAATAAACATTGATTTCAGAAAAGCGCCGTTTCCAAGAGTGTGAAGAGCAATCCGGATCGCCATGGCGCCGACAGGCACGAGAATAATGAAGAGGTAGTATTTCAATCCCAGAGCAAATTGTACGGACCTTTTAAATAATGATTTCAGACCTGTTCTGCCTTCATTAACAGCCGCAGTAATTATCCCGGAGATTGACGGTGAGAATCCCCCGAGCATAAGGAGGATCAGCCCCAGAACTGATGGCGGCGGGGCTTCCGGATCTGTTGATGCCCCGGGAATTTTGAAAACAGCCATTACACCCCAGGTAAATATGGTGATGCCGAAGGTCATGATAAAAAAAAGAAGACAATTTTTTTTCTTGATGTCTGCTGATTTCATGATGGTTGTGATCTCCCTCTATCTCCGTATTTAATCAAAAACATATTCCGCCTGTGTAATTTTTCCTTTCCAATAGGTCAATTTTCCTTCAGGAAGTATCCATTCCACCTCCCCTTCAAGGGGAATCTTCATGCCGCCACGTTCCTGGTAATTCCTGAACCGGCCTTCCCAGGGGGTAAGCTCGTATTTTCCGTTTACTTCCCTTCCCCGGCCTACTGAGTACACACTTTCAATTTCTCCCCTGTTATTGAAGCGGAATTCCATAGAGACCTTTGTTCCGCTGTCCTCTATTTCCGCAAGGGCGGATCTGAGATCCACAGCAGTCCATTGTACTCCGTTTTCAGGCAGCAGGGCTGTGGGAAGCCACACTGCCTCGGCCAGATACCGCTGAAGGGCCGCTGCATGAAGTTCCGGTTTATCGTGCTCATTGATTATTGTAATAAGGGAAACCAGTTTCCCGAACATTGACCCTTTTCCAAGGACATACCCGTCCCTGACCCGTGCATTCATAAGGGGCGCCATGGAGACTTTTGCGTCCCAGATAAAGCCCGGCTGCAGAGCGGAGAAAAACTGTTCTGCTGTAAAGGGATGCCAGTCGTCCTCGCTTGTACCGATCCGTATTTCTCCTTCCTGTCTAAGCCGGGCAGAACGGATCAGTGGCTGATTATTTTTAAGGACCAAACGGAAATATTTTGCTACCGGACCGGGTAGAGAACTGTAATCTGCGGAGCCGATAATTCTTTCTCCTGAAGAGGGTGTTTCTTCAATGATTGTACTGATTAGTGCTGAACTGCTTCGGTGCCAGGCTCCGGTACCGATAAGCACTGCCGCAGTTATTCCGGCTATGAGTATCCCCAAACATATAAGAATTAATTTTAGCCACAGGGCCATAATAAGTACCTCCAGGTTGAAAAAATATTATCAGCTCTGAGGATAAGAATACAATATTTTCTGGAAGAATTTAAATATGTCTTTGGTCTTTTCGCTCTGCCGCCATCTGAGCAGTCATGGGTGATTCCTTTAAAAGAATAACGCAGATGAAAGCCGCAATGGCGAGAATGGTAAACACAGTCATGAATCCCGGGAGAAGCGCATTGTCGCGGATACTCATTCCGGCCACGAAAAGGAGACCGGTGATCTGTCCGGAAAGAAGGAGAAATCCCTGGGATGTAGATTCCGGTGCCGGGTAGCTAACCTCAGCGGCGTATTGGAAACCGATGGGTCCGGCACTCATGACGAAAAAACCAAGTATAAAGGAAGCACCCAGGGCAATAGAATATGCGGCGGCCGGTGAAACGCCGATCCTGCCTGCGAAGGCGAGTCCTGCCGTTCCGGGGATCATTCCGGCAATACAGATGACCAGGAACAATTTTCTCCGCATCATTTTGTCCGAAAGGAGGGGCAGGATGATTGCGCCTATAACCCCGCCGACCAGCATGAGTACACCGATCATTCCATTGGAATCCTTCACGCCGATGTCAGCTGCTATGGAATCCACCATCGAACTGACAGCGTTAAATATCCCGAGGCCGATAAAGAAGAGGATTATCATAATGATCATATCCCTCTGCCGCAGGATATGCTTAATTCCCTCGAAGAAGGGTTTGTGTATAAGCTTTTCCTTTGAATGCGGCGTGGGAGGAGCTTCTCTGATCAATAAAATTGCCAGGACTGCGGCTGCAAGTGTGATGCTGCCGTAGATCATCAGCATTCTTTCGAACCCGGAACCGTAATTTGCTGCATCCGGATTCGTGCCGATCAGGAGGGGTGTGACGCCCATGGCGATGATGATGCCGATATACTGGGCCAGAGCGGACAGCCCGGCAGCGAGCCCCCGTTCTTCCAGGGGAAACCACCTGACTGAAACGGCGGTTACCGCATTAAGGATGAAAGGCTGGGCGATGGACAGGCCTATCTGGGTGATCAGAACGCCGGTAAAACTCGCCGCGAAAATCCCTTTGAGAAGTGCGCATACACCGGCGAGAGAAGCACCGATACTGATGCCTGTCCGGATCCCATAGGTGTCGATGATATACGAAGCAGGAATGCAGATAACGAGGTAAATAAGCATATAGAGCATGGCGAGAAAATCAATGTTTATGATGGATGCCGGGTTGAACTGGCCTGCATAGAATTCCTCTGCTGCTCTGGCAACCGGTGCGTGGGTAAGCCACTGGATCTGGATCATAACGCTGATCAGCATGAATGCCGCGAGAACCACCCACCTGTATCCGTATACTTTTATTGGTTTCTGCATCTTTTTCTCCCGGCTGTTTTCTGAAATAACGGTAGAATATCACTGCATTATAATTACCCTTGGCAATAAATATAACATATCAAGAACACAGGATAAGTTATATGCACCCAATAAGGATACACCGGTATCTACTTCTGAACGATAAATTTTGCCCGGCCCTCTGCCGCAGTGTCTCCTCCCGGCAGAGTAACCCGGGCAAAAGTCTCGATAATTCTGGAGCGGATTGAAACCACCTCTCCTTCCAGGAAAATTTTATCTCCGGTTTTAACAGGGCTTCTGTATTTAACCGTCATTTCTGCGGTTACGGCCATTTCCGCCTTACCCCTGCACGCGTGGGCCATGGTTTCGTCAAGAAGCATTGAAAGAAAACCTCCGTGGGTGATATTTCCCCACCCGCTGAAGTAATCCGGCACCCTAAGGGTGGTCCGGGATTTTCCCTCTTCAGGGTATGTGTACTTCAGGTGTAATCCTTTTTCGTTGTTTTTACCGCAGCAGAAGCAGGTATCGTCGCGTATTTCCTGATCGCTCATACAGGTCCCTCCGGAAATTGGTTACTAATGATAATGATTAAGATTTTTCTTGCCAAGTGGAATCTTGCGGCACACATCAATTTCTGATATAACTACACTTAAGATATATTGATAAAGGGGAGTAACGGAGCCGGTATTCCGGTACCGCCATTCGTCATCACGGCAGAACAGCCCGGATGCGGAATAATTTCGTGAGACCTTATCCATATTTATACGGGGATTGTATGTATGGATAAAGGTCTTTTTTTTCTTTCAGTCCGGGTATAAGGTTCAAGGAGCAAATATGCATTTTCTTCCTGAGACCCTGTGGATCAATATCCTCGTTCTTCTCGGCTGTCTCTACGTCCTCTCTAAAAGTGCTGATTTTCTTGTTGACGGTGCTGTGGGAATAGCGGTCCGGTTTAATATGCCGAAAATGCTCATCGGTATCATTCTGGTGGGATTTGCCACTACAGCCCCGGAATTTGTCGTTTCCCTTCTATCCGCTGTCCGGGGAATGCCGGAAATCGCCCTGGGAAATGCAATAGGATCTGTTGTAGCCGATGACGCCCTGGCCCTTGCCCTGGGAATCGTTGTTGCACCCATGGCAATAAAGGTTGATTCCCGGATCCTGAAAACCACCGGGGTATTCCTTATCGCTATCGATGTTCTCGCCTTCGGCCTCAGCATTAACGGGACTATCAGCAGATATGAAGGCTTGTTTCTGGTTGCCCTTCTTGTATTCTATCTTTTTATGGTCATCCGTAATGAAAATAAACGCAAAGCTGCTGCTAAAAAAGCCGGAGAAAGCGCCTATGAATCAGAGGTGGAGGAGCATGTAAAGGGCGGCAAACCCTGGATTCAGTTTGCACGATTCGGCGGCGGAGTTGCCGGAGTTGTCCTGGCCAGTGAGTTTTTAATTGATACAGCTGTAAATATAGCCCATGCCGCAGGCATACCCGAGGTGGTGATCGGTCTTACCATCATTGCCATAGGCACCAGTCTTCCGGAAATAGCAACCTGCATCGTGGCAGCCCGGAAAGGCCACGGCGACCTGGCATTAGGAGATATAATCGGAGCTGATGTGCTGAATATTCTCTGGATTATCGGCATGGCTTCAATTGCAAATCCGATTTCTGTTGATAAGCAGGTTATTTATTTTTCTTTTCCTGCGATGATCATCATAGTGGGAACAATGCTGCTTTTCAGCAGGATGGGGTATCGGCTGGATAAATGGAAAGGATTTGTGCTGATGGGAATGTATGCTGTGTATATCGCCTTTACCCTGACACTTTTTCGGGGTGCTGTATAGGGTTGTTAAGGGGGCTATCTTCCTGCCTTTCGCGCTTCATCCGCAATAATTTCTATGCCTTTCCGCACAGTATCATCATCCTGGGCAAAATTGAGGCGGATGCATTCATCCCTGTGGCTCCACTCTTCGCCAAGGCCGAAAAAGAAATACCTGCTCGGTATAACCAGGACTTTCCGTTTTTTCAGCCTCTCATAAAGTTCCCTGCTGGTGATTTTCAGATTCCTGAACCAGATCCAGAGGAAAAAAGCGCCTTCACTCTTGTGTACTGCATAGTCGATTCCGTCAAAGGCCTGGTGGATCATCCCAACGGTCCTGCAGGATTTTTCCCGGTAAAAGGGCTGAATTACATCTCTGCACAGATCAAGGATTTTTCCGCTTTCAAAAAGGCGGAGGGCGAGGGTCTGGCCGATTTTTCCTGTGGACAAGCTGATGATTGCGTTTATTCCGGAAATGGAATCTATGATTTTTTCATCAGCTACAATGATTCCTGTCCTTGCCGCAGGCAGTCCGAGTTTGGAGAGACTCATGCTGAGGATCGTATTCCTGTTCCAGAAAGGCCGGACGTCCTCATACACAATGTTCGGAAAGGGAAGGCCGTAGGCGCTGTCAATGAGCAGGGGGATATCATGTCCTTCGGCAATTTTTCCGAGTTCCCGGATTTCACTGTCAGTCATCACATTACCCGTGGGATTGGTCGGCCGGGAGACGCACAGGGCCCCCACTGATTCATCGATGTTCAGCTGAGAAAAATCAACATTGTATTTATAGGTGTGCTTGTCAATAAGGGTGATTTTCGGTTTTCTTGATGCGAATGCCCCGGGTTTGATACCCTGATCTGCATACCCGATATATTCGGGACACAGGGGAAACAGGATTTTTTTCTCTGTACCGTTGGGAAAAAGACCTGAAAACATGTTGAAAAAATAAAAAAAGGCGCACTGACTGGAATTAACAACAGCAACGTTTTTCTCAGTAATATCCCATCCGTATTCTCCGGCAAGGAGTTCTGCAACAGCCTTTTTGAAGCCGGGTTCTCCCCTGGAAGATCCGTAGCAGGAGAGCATTTTGTCGAAATCATCGCCGGAAAGAAGCTCTTTCATCCGGTCCCGCATAAGCCCCATTACTGTGCCGATGTGTGCGGGATTGCCCCCGCCGAGCATACAGATATCGTCCCCTGCAACGGCGGCTTCACCCAGGTCTTCCATTAACTCAAGGATGCCGCTGTTATGAGCGAATTTTTCTCCGAATTGTGATAATTTCATCTGCGGTTCTCTTCTTCTACTTTATTTCTAAGCACTCCGATTCCTTCAATTTCGACTTCCACGATATCACCGTGTTTCAAGGGACCGACCCCGGCGGGGGTGCCTGTGCAGATAATGTCACCGGGCATCAGTGTGAAGTTTTTCGATACAAAGGCGATAATTTCCGGAATCGGGAAAATCATATATTTTGTATTTGATTTCTGGACTGTTTTGCCGTTGAGCCTGCAGGAGATATTCAGGTTCTGAGGGTCCTTAAGCAGGTCCCTGGGAACAAGTTCCGGGCCGATGGGTCCGAAGGTGTCCAGGGATTTTCCCCGGAACCAGCCTGAGCGGTCGCCTGTCTGCAGGTTTCTCTGGCTTACATCATTAAAACAGGTGAATCCCAGGATATAGTCATAGGCATTTTCCGGAGCGACATTTTTTGCTTTTTTACTGATGATAAATGCCATTTCCGCTTCATAATCAACTCTGGGATCTTTAAAATTATAGTCCTGTAGGAAGGCAGGTATGATTATTTTTTCCCAGTTGCCGATAAGAACGTTCGGTGTTTTAGGAAAAAGCACCGGCTCCTCAGGTGTGTCTTTTGTAAAACCCTGGACATTCACGCTGTGGCTTTCCGCTATGTGGTCTTTGTAATTAAGGCCGAGGGCAATGATTTTTGTCGGTGCAAGGGTGTAGGTTTTGCTGCTCTGCGCTATGGGAAGCTGGATCATTTTCTTGTCTCCTTATGAGCTCAGGATATAAACCGACTCTACTGTATTGAAAATCGGAAAAAAAATTAATAGTGAAGGATTATTTTTTCTTCCTAAGTCCCTGCAGAAAATTCCACATAGGAACGTTTTTCATATATTCTTTATAGGGCTCTCCGAATTTTTCAATGTTCGGTTTTATTTCACTTTTAGCTGCTAAATAAAAAATCATAATTGATACAGCACCTATAATCAGGGATGGAATTGTCTGAAACACCGCAATTAATGCCAGGGACCATATAGACATACCCAAAGTCATCGGCTGCCTGACGATACCGTATATTCCGCTGTCCACGATTTTTGATGTACCGGTAATTCCATAAAAACTCAAGCCTGAGCTATGTTCGTCTTCCGGTTTCCCTTTGGTTTTCAATGCCTTTAAAGATGAAACTGTGAGATATGCTGCAGGAGCATACAGGACAAACCCGGTAATTTTCAGCAACAGGATTCCGGAATTCTTCCAGGCCCCATTCAACCCGAGCAGCAACTCCAGACATAACAAGGAGAAAAACAGACTTAATCCCAGATGTGTATAAAATTCAGAGACAGGGCCTCTTTTCAGTCCGGAGATGATATTTTTTAAATTCAGTAACCATACTGCCGCACAAATACACGCGCATATTATAATTCTTGTCACTGTTTGATAGTATACATCTATATCGGTTCTTGTTTAAGGATAAGGAGGTTTTTTCTATGCACAAAATAACCATGCTCGGAACAGGGCTTATCAGCACGTTTTATACACAATCCCTCCATGCAGACCGGAGTGCGGACCGGGTAACCATGGTCTATTCCCGCAGTGAGGAACGGGCAAAGCAGTTCGCCCGGGACTGGTCAGTACCCCGCTGGACAACGAACCTAGCAGAGGCTGTTAATGACCCGGACACGGATGTTGTTGTAATCGGCCTTCCCAATAATATTCATGAAAAAGCGGTTAAAGCTGCCGCTGATGCAGGAAAAGCAGTCCTCTGCACAAAACCCCTCGGCCGGACTGCAGAAGAGGCAAAACGAATGCTTGATGCAGTTGAAAAAGCCGGGGTTTTTCACGGATACCTGGAGGACCTGGTGTATACGCCGAAGACCCTCAAGGCAGCGGAGTCTGTGCGCAAAGGAGCCCTGGGAAAGGTACTCTGGGCCCGGTCCAGGGAAACCCACCCGGGCCCGCACAGCGACTGGTTCTGGGACAAAGAACAGTCCGGCGGCGGTGCAGTAATCGATATGGGGTGTCACTGCATAGAGATAGCCCGGAATTTTATCGGCAAGGATGTCCGCCCCGCGGAAGTCATCTGCTGGATGGATACCCAGGTTCATCCCATTGAAGCAGAAGACAGCGCCGTAGGCCTGGTCAGGTATGCAGACGGAGCAGTGGGACAGTTTGAGGTGAGCTGGACTTTCAGGGGCGGAATGGACCTGCGGGACGAGGTTTCAGGCACCGAAGGGACCATCTGGCTGAATCACTGGCTGAGGACCGGATTTGAACTTTTTACTTCCGCCGGAGAAAAAGGATATGTAGCGGAAAAAGCGGAAAACGATACAGGCTGGCTTTTTCCTGTGGGCGATGAACCTGCGGCCCTGGGATACACCTCCATGTTTTCTGATATGCTCAATTCCCTTGATGAGGGTAAAAAGCCCATGGAAGATTTTTATGACGGTTATGTGGTGAATGCGGTTATGGATGCTGTTTATGAATCAGCCAGGACGAAGAAATGGGAGCCTGTTGTTATCGAAGACTGGCGGGGCAGTACAGAGGATTTTTCTGATAAGGAACTGAAGGAATATGATGATGACCATTTTCTGGTTAAGGAGGAAATACTTCCCGACGGCAGGAAAAAACTTATCCTTAAGGAAAAATCTGGAGGAAAGATAATACAGCGGGTTCAATAGTTAAATAAATTTTTTTTGGCAATTTATGCTTCTACAGCCTATACTGTTAAAAGATAAAAAGGAGGTCTCTATGAAAAAATGTGTGTACCTTCTTCTTGCTTTACTTCCAATATTTTTATTTCTCGGCTGTCCTGAATCCCCGCCGGGAGATGAGGATTTATTATCCGGAGATGCGTTAATTGTCTCTTTTGATTTTGACGGCATTACAGGGGAAGCCGTGATAGATCTGGAGAACCGTACGGTTACCATTACGACAATACCTATGGACCTTGCGGGAATTGAGCCGGCGATCAGTATTTCCGAGGGTGCTGTTTTGGGAGACATTCCGACATTTGAAGACGGCGTGCCCGCCGATATTTTGATCACTGCGGAAGACGGGACCGTTGAGGAGTGGACGGTTACGATTAATGTGCAGAGGGGGATATCCTTTCTCCTGGACGGAAGCAGGGTTGTGCTGACTGCGGGGATGACGAACTTTCCTCCTCCTGTAATGAGCAGATCCAGGGCTTTAGGAGCAGGAGAACCGGGCTGCTGTTACTTTGGTACGTATATTGACGGTTTCGCGTTAAATGAAGTCTATGATTATGGTATCGAACCCCCTGTAGAAGAAGCAGCCACAATAGCCACGAATGGTGAATCTGCTGGGACGTATAATAATGCAGATTGCTTTGTTCATTACTGCCTGGATTTGGAACCGGACGGTTTCTACGAAATTGAAATTAATAACGATACCGGAACATCAACAGTAATATTGAATAATTCACCGGCTGTGGGGGAAGATCTTTACGGGAGTTTTTCCGTTGCTGACGCTGTGAATCTAGTTGACGATTCAGATGTGTCAATAAGCAGTGGTTATTTTAAGCTTCTCAGGGTAGACGATGATTCCTATCCGGATCCCGCTTATTTCCAGGGCATTGGCGGGGACTAATCATTACAAGGTTTCATTCATCAGTTTTCTTTTAATTTTTCTCAGGAGTGCAAATAATATATACAATTCGATCTCAGAGTAGTATAGTAAGAGAATATTTTAGAGGAGGACTCTATGAAAAAAAGTATGTACCTTCTTCTTGCTTTACTTCCTGTCTTTTTATTTTTCGGCTGTCCTGAAGCTCCGCCTGAATTATCCGGAGATGCGTTAATTGTCTCTTTTGATTTTGACGGCATTACAGGGGAAGCCGTGATAGATCTGGAGAACCGTACGG
>Ga0272441_10011372_pt1 | contig 13230 bp, 10 predicted proteins | sample SSMProp6N_FD_193582 | JGI IMG/M metagenome (GOLD analysis project Ga0272441, IMG submission 193582) | Marine sediment archaeal communities from Little Sippewissett salt marsh, Falmouth, MA, United States - SSM-Prop-6N | ecosystem: Environmental > Aquatic > Marine > Wetlands > Sediment ... | reverse complement strand
CGCCATCGGAATCGTCCCGCCACCGCGACGGCCGTGGGCCGCTCTCGGTTACTCGACCTGGGCCATGACCTCGTCCGAGATGTCGAAGTTGGCGTACACCTCGTTGACGTCCTCCTGCTCGTCGAGGAGGGTCATCAGCCTGAGCACCTTGGAGGCGGTGGCGACGTCGAGCGGGATCGTCGTGTGCGGCACGGGCTCGACCTTGGCGGTCTCGGTCTTGATGTCGGCGGTCTCGAAGGCGGTGGCCACGTCCTCGAACCTGTCGGGGTGGCAGGTCACCTCGTGGACGCCCTGGTCGGTGACGACGTCGTCGGCCCCGGCTTCGAGGGCGATTTCCATGACGCGGTCCTCGTCGGCCGCCTCGGCGGACACGGTGATGACGCCCTTTCGCTGGAACATGTGGGCGACGGCGTTCATGGCCGCCATGGTGGCGCCGTTCTTCTCGACGAGGTTGCGGATCTCTGAGGCGGTGCGGTTGCGATTGTCGGTGACGCATTCGATCATGACGGCGACGCCGCCGGGGGCATAGACTTCGTAGACCAGGTGCTCGATCTGCGCCCCGCCGAGTTCGCCGGTGCCCTTCTTGACGGCTCGCTCAATGTTGTCGCGGGGCATGTTGATTTCGCGGGCCTTGTCGATGGCGTAGCGCAGGGCGAGGTTCATCGCGGGGTCCCCGCCGGCCTGCCGCGCCGCCACGGTGATGGCCTTGGCGGCCTTCGAGAACGCGGCGCCGCGCTTGGCGTCCGCGCCCGCCTTCTTGCGCTTGATCGTGGACCAGTGCGAATGCCCGGACATGGGTCTCCTTTCCCGCAGTGCCGCCGGTGGCCCTATTCTTTGAAACCGATGCCAAGGGGCGCGACCGGCACGGTCTTCTCTTTGCGGAGCGCTTCGAGCTTCTTGTCCAATCCCTTGCGAAGCTTGTCGTCATCGCGGCCGGGTCTGTGGTCGGGTTTGGCGAGCATCTGCTTCGCCTTCTCGTACGCGGCGCGGGCTTCCTCGCGACGGCCCAGCCGGGCCAGCGTGTCGCCGACGTGGTCCCAGACCAGGGGGTCGATCTCCGGATCGATCCTGACGCTGCGCTCGAGATAGACCAGCGCCTCGTCCATCCTGTTCTGTTTGTAGAGCACCCAGCCGAGGCTGTCGAGATAGGCGGCCGCGCCGGGCGTTTCCTGAACGGCCCGTCGGATCATGCGTTCGCTGCGCGCGAGTTTTTCGCCGCGGTCCGCCCACATGTAGCCCAGATCGTTGTTGGCCCCTGTGTGGCGCGGGTGCTCGGCGAGAATGCCCTGAAGCGTCTCCACGGCCGCCTTCTCGTCGCCCCGCTCGGCCTGGAGCCCCGCCAGGAGGCTCTGGTGTTCGGGATCGTCCGGCTCGGCTTCGCGGAGTTCACCGATGAGTTTCTCCGCCGCCTTGAAGTCCCGCTTTGCGACAAGGACACTGGCCCTGAGTGACTTGACCATGTTCTCGATCCGGGGCTCGGCCATCAGGTCGTCGCACAGGCGCAGCGCCTCATCGTACCGCTTCATCCGCGACAGCAGCGGCACCTTGTAATACATAAGCATCCTGTCGTCGGGCAGTTCGTCGAGTCCGCGATCCATGACCGCCAGGGCCTTGTCCCACTCGCCCAGAAGGTACGCCTGGTAATGCGCTGCGGTGACGTACGACTCGCTGCTCCTGGGCCGGTCGATGAGGGTCTGGTCGATGACGTGCTTTGCCTCGTCGGCGCGGCCGAGGCGATGCAGTATCCTGACAAGGTTGTAGCGGGCCCGGGTGATCTCGGGGTTGACGCGGATGGCGGTCGTGTAGTGGGCGATCGCGTCGGCATCGCGGCCGAGCAGCTCGCAGATCAATCCCATGGTCATCAGGAGCCTGTCGGTCAGTGCGCGGTCGCTGACACGCATGGTTCCGGCGCGGAGCGTCGACAGGGCCTCGGTGAGACGATCCTGGCCGATGAGCACCGCCGAGCGGCGCTGGTAGCCGAAGATGAAGTCCGGCTTGATGTCGACGGCGGCCTGGTAGCACTCGGCGGCCTGGGACGCGTCGAACTCCTCGGCGAGCATGCCCAGAACGGTGTCGGGTCCCACGGTTTTGTCGCGGCCTTCGTTGAGGGCCGCGAGGACGGGCCGGCCCGCCGCCATGGCCGCCTGAGGATCGGGCAACCCGGCGACGAATCGGGCGAGGTCCTCGGCGACGGGTTCGAGCGACTCCGGGGCGCTTCGGGCGGAGATGGTCTGGGCATAGAGCTTGAGCGCCTGCTCGGGGGTGCCGCCGGTCTTGTAGTGTTCGAGGAGAACCTGCCGGGCTTCCGCGGCCCCGGCCGGGTCGCCGGACATCAGCGGCTCGAGAATGCCGACGCCCTCTTCCTGGCGTCCCATGGCCAGGAGCTTCTTGCCCAGCAGGAGCGGGATGGCACGGACGTCCGGATGGGCCTCGCGCAGCCGGCGGAACGTTTCGACGAAGGCCGCGTCGTCGCCCGCCGCATCGAGGACGCGCGACAGCAAGTCGTAGGACGACGAGACGTTGGGCCATCGCTGCTGGGCGGCCAAGGCGACCTTCAGCGCCAGGTCGGCCTTCCGGGCATCGAGCAGCGCGTTGACGATCGACGGCACGATGGCCTCGGCACCGACCTCTTCGAGCCCCGCCGGCTGCGCCACGACGTCCTCGATGAGCCCGGCGGCCTCGTCGTCCTTGCCGGTCTGGAGAAGGCCCTTGGCCAGCAGCAGCTTGATGACGCTGCGGTCCGGGCGCTCCTTCAGGAAGCCGCGGAACGCCGCGACGAATGCCTTGTCGTCGCCCTTCTGCTGGTAGGCCTTGGCCAGCAGGCGGTACGAGGCGTTGTCGTCGGGCCGGCGCTTCTGGAGCAACTGGGCGACCTCGATGGCCAGGTCCGCCTGCTTCTCGTTCAGCAGCGAGATGACCAGCAGCGGCGCGAAACCGGGTCTGTCGATCAGCTCGGCGGCCGACTCCCGGATCAGGCCGACGGCCTTCTCGTAGTGCCTGGCCTGGACGTGCAGCCGCACGACCTTGTCGATGACGGCGTCGCGCTGCGTGATCAACTGGCCGATCTCCTCGTCACGGCGCAGCGTCTCCGGGACGTCCTTGAGCCAGTCGGCGAGACGGCGGTACACCTCGGCGGCATCGCCGACCTTCCCCTGCTCCTCGAGCATGCGGGCATACCGGTAGAACGTCAGGCCATAGAAGCGATCGTTTCGGGCGTCGCCGGTCAGTTCGAGGCCCTTGGCATAGAACGCCTCGGCGTCGTCCGGGCGGTCCTCGGCCTGGGCCCACCGGCCGAGGTTGTAGAGCCTCTCCGGCTCGGTGGCGGCGGTCTTGCGGATCACTCGCTCCGCATGGGCCCGTTCGTTGGCGCGGAAGTAGAGCTGGATGGCCTTGGCGAGGATCGCCTGTTCCTGCTCGATCAACTGGCGGACTTCCCGGTCGCGGCGCAGGTCGTCGGGCGCCTCGGCAAGCCACTCGGCGAGCCGCTCGAAGAGTTCGGCCGCCTCGCCGAAGCGGCGGCGCGTGTCCAGCATGCGGGCATGGCGATAGAGCGCCAGCGCGCGGAACCGGCTCCTTCCGGCCTCTCCCTGGGCGTCGAGGCACTGCTCGTAGCGGGCCTCGGCCTCTTCGAGATCGTCTTTCTGTTCCGCCAGGCGGGCGAGCCGGTACAGGCTCTCGACGTCGGACGGGTCGATCTCGACGGCCTTCTGAAGCGCCTCGACGGCCGCGGCGGTGTCGTTCTTCTGGAGGCAGGCCGACGCCAGGTCGCGCAGGATCAGCGTGCTGGTGGGGTCGAGTTCGGCGGCCTTTCGGTACTCGGCGATGGCCTCATCGATCCGGCCGGCCTTCTCATGGTCGCGGGCCAGGGCATAGTGGTAGAACGATTGAGGGTCGATCGGTTTGGCCTGGGGAGCCGCGGCCTCGCCGGGGGCATCGGGTGCGTCGGCCGGGGCGACGGCGGGCTCGTCGGCCGGCGCGGCCGGAGGCGCAGGCGACTCGGTCTGCGCCGCCAGAGGAGCCGCCCACAGGACCGAGATTCCAAGGGTCAGCAACACCGCGAGTCGACAGGGCGAACATGCCGTGGGGCGCATCACCAGTCGTGCTCCTTGAGCGGCGCATGCCGCCCGGGGCTCAGGGAATCACCTTGTTGAGCGGATAGACGATAATGCCCGTGGCGCCCATTTTCTTGAGCTTCGGCACCAGTTGGCGTTCTTCGGTTTCCGGGAGGATGACCTCGACGGCCACCCAGTCGCTTTCCAGGAGGTTGCTGACGGTCGGGCTCCTCTCAGCCGGCAGCAGGGCCGAGACGGCATCCAGGCAGTCCCGCGGGACGTTCATCTTGAGGCCGACCTTTTCCCTGGCGGCGAGCGCCCCCGTGAGCAGCATGGCCAGGTCCTCGATCTTGCCGCGCTTCCAGCCGTCCCGCCAGGCGTCATGATTGGCGACCAGCCGGGTGGTGCTCTGCATGACGGTGTCGACGACGCGGAGGCCGTTGGCCCTGAGGCTGGAGCCGGTCTCGGTCACGTCCACGATGGCGTCCACGAGGCGTGCCTTGGCCTCCGTGGCTCCCCATGAGAATTCGACTTTGACTTTCACCCCGAGGTTCTCGAAAAATGCCCGGGTGACGTTGACGAGCTCGGTGGCCACGATGCCGCCTTCGATGTCGCGAGCGCTGGCGACCGGCGATTCCTGGGGCACCGCGAGCACCCATCGGACCGGCACCATCTTGGCCTTGGCATAGACGAACTCGGAGACCTCGACGACGTCGCTGGAGTTCTCGACGATCCAGTCGTGGCCCGTCAGGCCCGCGTCGACCACGCCGTCCTCCACGTAGCGGCTCATTTCCTGCGCGCGGAACTGGATGATTTCGATCTCGGGATCGTCCACCGTTGGGAAGAGGTTGCGCGAGCCGGACCCGATGTCGAAGCCGGCCCGGCGCATCATGTCGAAGGTGGACTCCTGGAGACTGCCCTTGGGCAGACCGAGTCTCAGGTTCCTGGGCATCTCTTCATCTCCTGGCGCGCCGCGCTTTCGCGGCGCTCCCTCGCCGCCGGTGCCGACCGGGTCGTGTCACGGGCGGTGGTTGCCCGACCGCCGCCGGCCTCGGCAATTATTTCTTGGCCGACTTCTTCCTCGCGGTTTTCCTGGCCGGGCTCCGCCCGCGAGTCGCGTTCTTACGGGCCCGCGCGCGCTTGCTTGCGCCGGCCTTCTTCCTGCTCGGCCGCCCGGCGCGCTTCGAGGCCGACAGGCGCGCCTGCCCGGCCGGACACATCGCCTTGAGGGTGCAGCGGCTGCACAGCGGCGCCTTGGCCACACACCTGGACACGGCCAGCCGCCGCAGGAGGGCCCAGGTTTCGTAGCCCTGGTCGCTCTTGACGGCCCGTTCCAGGAACGCCTGAACGGCCGGGATGTCCTCGTCGGGCGAGACCACTGCGAGCCTGAGGAGCACGCGGTGCACGTCGGCGTCGGCGGGCACCGCGTGGCCGGACGAGAACAGCAGGACCGCCGCGGCGCCGAGCACCGCGTCGCCGCCATCGACCTGCTCGAAGTAGGTCCGCAGTTCCCGAACGCCCATCAACCGAACGAAGCTCCAGTCCATCGTGTTGTGACGCAGGAAGATCGCGTTGAACAGCTTGATCACTCGAGCGGCCTTGTCGTGCGCGTCCCGGATCTTCGGGATGACATCGGCGATCTCCTTGGCCGGGCTGACGCGCAGCTCGTTGAGGTCGACGAAGCTCTCCTCGATGCGGCGCATGGCGTCGTCGGTCTCAGCCTGCGTGCACCCCTGGCTGAGGATGAATTTCATCAGCTCGGAGGCGATGCTGTCGGACTCCTCGCGCACCGGCCGGCCGCGGCCCCTGCGAAGCGCGCGGCGAGCCCTCTGGACGAGCGCTGCCCGCTCGCTGAATGTCTTCATGACTCCGGCTCCTCCTCCGGCGGACGCTCGCCCGACGCGTCGTCCGGCTGGCGGTATTCGCTCCTGGCCATGTTGATGAGCCGCGAAATCTCCACGCTCTTCTTGATGCTGTCGTCCAGCTCAAACTCGACGCGCGGCACGACTTTCATCGTCAGCGCCGAGGAGACCTCCCGCTGGATCCGTCCCCGGGCATGCTGGATGGCCCTCATGCACAGGTCGGCCTTGGTCGCGTCGCCCATCACGCTCAACTTCACGGTCGCGCGCTTCATGTCGGGCGACACGTCCACATCGGTCACGGTAACGAAGCCCATCCGCGGATCCGCCAGATCGTAGAGAAGGACGCGGCTGACGGTTTCCCTGATGGATCGCGCGACGCGGCGCGTTCGGCGGCTGGCCATCGCGTGTCACGTCTCCCACTGCCTGCTGCCTGCAAAGGGGCTAAAGGATTTCAATCGTGTAGTCCACCAGCTCGGCGATCGCGGAGTGACGCACGAAGTCGGCAACCTTCGACAGGACCTGCACGGCGTGTCGCGACTCGTTGCTGACCAGTGCCACGCCAAGGTGCCCGTGCTGCCGATGGTCCAGGCTGCCCACCTCGGCGATCGAGACCGGGAAGCGATGGCCGATCCGGTCCTTCAGGCTCCGGATCACCCGGCGTTTGTCCTTGAGCGTCCGGGCCTCGCGCACCAGGATCTGAAGCTCGAGGGTTCCCACCACCATGGTCGCGCCGCCGTCCGCACTTAGAGCGTTCGCTTGACTTTCACCACCTCGATCGCCTCGAGGACGTCGTCGACCTTGATGTCGTCGAACCCCTTGATCTTCACGCCGCACTCGAGCCCCGACTGCACCTCGCGGATGTCGTCCTTGAAGCGCTTGAGCGAGTCGATCGCGCCTTCGTACATCACGATGCCCTGCCGGCTGACACGAATCCTGCTGGTCCGCTGCACCGCGCCGTCGGTCACGTAGCACCCGGCGACCGTGCCCAGCCGGGACACCTTGAACGTCTGCCGGATCACGAGGTGCCCGGTCACCTCCTCGCGGGTCTCCGGTTCCAGCATGCCCTCCAGGGCTTTCTTCAGGTCGTCGGTCACCTGATAGATGACGCTGTAGAGCCGGATGTCGACGCCCCTGGACTCGGCCAGCGACCGCGCTCGCTCGTCGGCGATGACATGGAACCCGATGATGACGGCGTCGCTGGCGTCGGCCAGCAGGACGTCGCTCTCGTTGATTCCGCCCACCGCGGCGTGCAGCACCGCGACCTCGACCTCGGGATGCTTCAGTTCGCCGAGCGACTGCGTGAGCACCTGGACGCTGCCCTGGACGTCGGCCTTGAGGATCACGTTGAGCTGCTGAACCTTCCGGGCCTCCATCTGCTCGAAGAGCTGTTCGAGCGTCACGTGCGGCCGCGTGGCCAACGACCGTTCGCGATCCTTGCGCTCGCGCTCGTCGGCATAGGCCCGGGCCTCCTGGATGTCGCCGAACACGTAGAACCGGTCGCCCGCGCTGGGCACGCTCGACAGTCCGCTGACGCTGACGGGCACGCTCGGGCCCGCGTCCTCAACGGGACGTCCCTGATCGTCTTCCATGGCTCGGACACGGCCGAAAGCCGTGCCCGCCAGGACGATGTCGCCGATCCGCAACGTGCCATGCCGGACGAGCAGCGTCATGACCGGTCCCAGCCCTTCGCGCATGTCGGCCTCGATGACCGTGCCTCGGGCATCCACGCCCGGATCGGCGGCCAGCTCGAGCAGTTCGGCCTCCAGCGCCAGCGACTCGACCAGGTCGTCGACGCCCTGCCCCGAGACGGCAGACGTCTGGACGACGATGGTCTTGCCGCCCCACTCTTCCGGCACCAGGTCGTGTTCGGCCAACTGGCCATAGACCCGCTGGACGTTGATGCCCGGCAGGTCGATCTTGTTCAGGGCCACCACGATGGGCACGCCGGCGGCCCGCGCGTGGTTGATGGCCTCCTCGGTCTGGGGCATCACGCCGTCGTCGGCCGCCACCACCAGCACGGCGACGTCCGTGATCTGGGCGCCGCGGGCCCGCATGGCCGTGAACGCCTCGTGGCCCGGGGTGTCGAGGAAGGTCACCGCGCGGTCCTTGATCTGCACGCGGTACGCCCCGATGTGCTGCGTGATCCCGCCTGACTCGCCGTCGACCACCCGCGTGCTGCGAATCCGGTCCATGAGGCTCGTATTGCCGTGGTCCACGTGCCCCAGGAAGACGACCACGGGCGCCCGGGAAACCGGCTGGGACTCGCCCCGCCGCGCATCGGCTTCCTCGATCTCCGTCTTGATCCGCTCTTCAACATCGGCCTCGACCTTGACCTTCAGCTCGACGCCGAACTCCAGGGCCAGTTCCTCGGCCAGGGGCGTATCGAGCACCTGGTTGACCGTGACCATCATGCCGCGCCGCATCAGCCGGCTGATGACCACGCCGGACTGAACGCCGAGCGTCGAGCAGAACGACTTGACCGTGACAGGCTCCTCGATGTCGACGGTGCCTCGGGCGACGGGTTCGTCCGCCCGCTTGGTGCTCCGCGTCGGCCGGCGCCGGCGCCGGCGTTCGCCGAATGGCCGGCGGACCTCCTCGCCCCGTTCGAGCCTCATGTGCCCGATGCCGAGCACGCCGATGTCGCTGTCGAGCTCCACGGCGTCCCTGCGGCGACCGCGCTGACCGCCCTTGCCCGACCGAGCGGGCTTCTTGGTCTCACCCTCGCCCTTGCCCTCGGCCTGCTCGGTCTCGGCCTCGGCTTCGGGCGCGTCATGATCGAACACGGCCTCGTGTTTGCCGCGGCGCCGGCCCGCCATGGCGCTGCGCCCTGACTGGGGGCGATTCGTATCGGCGAGAATCCCTCTCTGGCTCGGCGTCTGTCGCGACGCCTGCTCGACCGTGCGCTTGGCGAGTTCGCGAGCCCGCCGGCTGGCCTCCGCCATCTGCTTCGGCGTCAGACCGAGCGCCTGCGGGTGCGCGGGCTCCGGTTCCTTCGGGCGGTCCTTCTCCTTGGCCTTCTTGCCCGCTCCGCCGCGCGGCGGCACCCGCTTCGGCACGATGCCCTCAATGCGCCCGAGGGCTTTGGGCACCTCAACGATAAACTCGTCGATGGAGACGCCCTTCTTCTCCTCGGGCGGGGCTTCTTCCTCGCCGGCCTCGGCGGTCGGGGTCGCGTCCTGCCTGGCCTCAGCCTCGGGCATCTGCTCCGCAACGGCGGCGGCCGGCGGCGGCGCTGCGGGCGATTGCGCCGGCACTTCGGCCTCGGCGGCCTCTGCCTCCTCGGCTTCCTGATCCGCGGCGCCTTTGACCTTGACTCCCCGTTGCGGCGGGCGGCGGCGGCGGGCGCCGAGCTTCGGCGCAAAGGCCAGCTTCGTCGCGTCGGCATGCGGCGCAAGGGGGCCCGGCGCGGTCGGCTGCGGCGGCTCAGGCTCCTCAGCAGCCTTCTGCTGGTCGGCCCGGGCCTCGGCCAGGCGAGCGAGACCGGCTCGAAGCCGCTCCGCCTCGCTCTCGGTCAGCGTGCTGGCATGGCTGCGAACCGATATCCCCTCGAGTTTGCACAGCTCCAGCAGCTTCTTGCTGGGCACGTTCAACTCGGTGGACAATGCATACACTCGGATGCTCAAGGCCCTCTCCCGTTCAACGACGTCTACCCGGCATGGTATGGCCGGGCTACCGGCAACCTCATTCGCCGGTCTCCTCGTCCTGCGCCTCGCTGGCGGCAGGTTCACTCTCGGGTGACTCACCTTCGGCGGTCGGCGGCTCGGCGGCCTCCATCGGCACCGCCGGCGTCTGCTTTTGCAGATTCTCGGCCTCCTCGGGCAGCAACTGAGACGCCGTGCCCGGAGCGGCTTCCTCAGCTTCCTCGGCTTCCTCGGTCCTCTGGGCCTGTTCCGGCTCCGCGGCGGCCTCGTCCTGCTCGGTCTCCCCCCTGGGCTGGCTGGTCTCAGCCGCCTCGGCCAAGGACTCGCCGGCCACGCCGAGGGCAACCTCCTCGGCGACCTGGTCTTCGGCCGCGACGATTTCGGCCTGGGCGGCCGCCGCTTCCTCTTCTTCGGCGCGCGCGGCCTCGACCTGGCGGACGTATTCCTCTGCGAAGCCGACGATGTTCTGGGTCAATTCCTCACTGACGCCATCGAATCGCGTCAGAATCTCCGGGTCGATCTGGGCGATGTCGCTGAGGCTGACAAAGCCTGCGGCCGCGATCCGCTCGGCGATGTCGGGGTCGATATTTGGCACTTCCGAGAGGACCTTGATGGCGTTGGCCCGTTGCTGCCCGAACTCACTGGCCATCATGATGTCGATGTCCCACCCCGTCAGCCGGGCGGCCAGGCGTACGTTCTGGCCCCGCTTGCCGATGGCAAGGCTGAGCTGGTCCTCGGGCACAATGACGGTGGCGCGGCCGATGTCGTGGTTCAGGAAGATATCCTCGACCTCGGCCGGGCGGAGCGAGTTGGCGATCAGGATCTGCGACGACTCGTTGAAGCGGACGATGTCGATCTTCTCGCCGCCCAGTTCCTCGACGATGTTCTTGATGCGCGAGCCGCGCACCCCCACGCAGGCCCCGACGGCGTCGACCCGGCTGTCGATGCTGGAGACGGCGATCTTGGTCCTCTGGCCGGCCTCGCGAGCGATGGCCCTGATTTCGATGATCCGGTCGCTGACCTCGGGCACCTCGAGCTCGAAAAGTCGGCGGATGAAGTCGGCGTGCGTCCGCGACAGGACGATCTTGACCTGGCTGCCCGTCTCGCGGACATCGAGGATCAGCGCGCGGAGGCGATCGGTTTCGTGGACCGCCTCGCCGGGGATCTGCTCGCTCCTGGGGAGGAATCCCTCAGCGCGGCCGAGATTGACGATGAGGTTGCCGCCCTCGATCCGGGTGACCTGTCCGCTGACGATGGCGCCCTTGCGCGCGGAGAATTCCTCGCAGATGCTGGACCGCTCGGCTTCGCGGTTCTTCTGGATCATGACCTGCTTGGCGGCCTGGGCGGCGATGCGGCCGAGGCTGCGCGGCTCGATGGGTACGCTGTCGATGGCGATGGCCATCTCGCCGGACTCGCGGCCGATGGTGGCCTCGATCACGGCGGTGGGACCGTACTGTTTCCTCGCGGCGCTCAACAGCGCTCCCTCGATTCCCTGGAAGACGATCTCGCGATCGATGTTCTTGTCGCGGGCGATGGAATCGACCAGGCGCAACACTTCTCCGTTCATTGAATGCCCTCACTTCTGCACTGAGTCGTCCTCGTGGCCTCTTTGCCCGGTTCCCGGGAGCAAAAAAGGCGAGGAGCCACCGGCAGCACCTCACCTGGAGCCGCGCCTGACGGCGGGAAGGCGCCCCGAGGAGCGCCGAGGTTCTAGCTCCCGCTACCTACATGGCCAGGCTCCATTGAGATGTTCTTCTCAGACGCGTCGTCAAACACGTGCACCTTGCTCATGTTCAGGTGCGCCGTGAACCTCTGGTCCACCTTGACGGCCACGTGGCTGTCGAGCTTGGCGATGAACTTCGGCCGGTCGTCACCGGTGCCGGGCCCTTCGAGATGGACGATCTGTTCGTCGCCAAGCATTTCGACGACGCGCACCACCAGGTCGATGGTGTTGCCGTCGCCGGCGAACTGGTCTTCGCCCACGTGGCCGATGTCCTCCGGCCGCACGCCCAGGGTGACGTCCTTGTCGACATACGGCGTGACGCGGTCGCGAATCGGCACGGGCATCGTCACCTCGGCACCCGAGGACGCCGCGACCAGAACCACGTCGCCGTTGCGCGCTTGGAGCCGGCCCTTGACGAAGTTCATCGACGGCGTGCCCAGAAAGCCGGCCACGAACCGGTTCTGCGGATAGTCGTATATCTCCAGCGGGGTCCCGATCTGCTGGATGTAGGCGTCGTTCATCACGACGACACGGTCGGCCAGGGTCATGGCCTCGATCTGGTCGTGGGTCACGTAGATCATCGTCGTGGCCAGGCGATGGTGCAGCTTCTTCAGTTCCGCGCGCATTTCGACGCGGAGCTTGGCGTCGAGGTTCGACAGCGGCTCGTCGAAGAGGAACGCGGCCGGCTGGCGGACGATGGCCCGGCCGACGGCGACGCGCTGCCTCTGGCCGCCGCTCAGGGCCTTGGGCTTCCGGTCCAGCAAGGGAATGATGCCCAGAATCCTGGCGGCGTTCTGGACCCGCTCGTCGATCTCGGCCTTGGGCATGCGCCGCAGCCGCAGACCGAACGCCATGTTCTTGTACACGGTCATGTGCGGATACAGGGCGTAGTTCTGAAAGACCATGGCGATGTCGCGGTTCTTCGGCGGCACGTTGTTGACCACGCGGTCGCCGATCGCGATGGTGCCGTCGGTGATCTCCTCCAGCCCGGCGATCATCCTCAGGGTGGTCGTCTTGCCGCACCCCGACGGGCCGACCAGGACGATGAACTCCTGGTCCTTGACCGTCAGATTGAACTGATCGACAGCCAGGACGTCGCCCGTGTCGCCTCTGTAGACCTTCTTGACGTTGCTGAGATCGACCTGTGCCACTGGTAGCACCTCACGCGACCGCGGCCACATCGCGGCCGAACCGGCAGTATATTTGAGTGTCTTGCGACTGTCAAGGCAGAATCCAAGGCCGGCAATGCCGCGTCACGAACAGCGACCGGCACTCGCAGGGAAGACACCATGCCAGGCGGGAAGCTCTTGCGGCGCCGTAGATCACTGTGGCGCCCTGGGCGCTTCAGACGGCCTCGATGGTGACCTTGGTGCCGCTGCCGACGGCGCCGAACTGCGTGGCGTCGCCGTCGATCTTGCCCAGGGGGTTCACCGGGCTGGCAGCGCGGGGCTCGGAGCCGCGCGAGGCCGGGGTCGGGCCCCAGAAGATGCAGAAGGCACTACCAGGCGGCCAGTAGGCGATCTCGCCGACCTGCATGTCGGCCCTGGCGGCGGGATCCTCGTCGGCCTCGACGGGGATCGAGAAGTAGATCTCGTCACCCCAGCGGTTGCCGCGCCCCGTGATGGGCAGCGCCTCGAGCAGCTTCTTCGCGGTGGTCGACTCGTTGAGGTCGGCCTCGAGCGAGGCCTCTCCCGCCGTGATTCGTATCCTGGCCATAGCGTCGCTCCTTTCCCAGGTTGTCCGCCGGCGGCACGGTGTCTATAATGATGTGCTCATCAGCAGCAGGCAAGCGAAAACAGGGGAGCAGGCCTCATGCCTACGTACGCACCGCCGCGGGACACGCAGCTTCTCGACCGGATCGGCGAGCTGAAGCGTCGGCGGCGCGCCGTCATCCTGGCCCACAACTACCAGATCGGCGAGGTGCAGGACGCCGCGGACTTCGTGGGGGACTC
>Ga0272441_10011371_pt1 | contig 13231 bp, 5 predicted proteins | sample SSMProp6N_FD_193582 | JGI IMG/M metagenome (GOLD analysis project Ga0272441, IMG submission 193582) | Marine sediment archaeal communities from Little Sippewissett salt marsh, Falmouth, MA, United States - SSM-Prop-6N | ecosystem: Environmental > Aquatic > Marine > Wetlands > Sediment ... | reverse complement strand
GATACTCGCCGCGGCCTAATATCTCACCAGTTGTATCAGATGGATGGTGAAGATGTTCACGCCTATAATGATCCTTATTGTTTTCAGGAACTGATCCGGGAAGAAAGGCGTTCGTGATTTAATTATCCCGTAGGCGCCTTCGGTTATCAGGAAAGCCCCCGCAAGGAACGCGAGCCAGTCTATCGAGATATTAGCGACGCGGGTGTCGTGAAGCCAGATGACCACGCAGGCGGCCACGACGGCCAGGGTAATCAACAGGCTTGTCAGGAATTTTTTCTTCATGGGACAAAGATTACCACATATTCCATTCTCGTGCAAATATCCGCGTGTTATCCCGCCGCTTTACCTCAGGTGCCGCTTGAAGTATAATGATCTAATATAATGATCGGGAAGGAGCGCGATGAGATACAGGAAGCTGGGGAACACGGATCTGGAGATATCGGCTGTGGTATTGGGCACATGGGTCTTCGGCGGGGACTGCTGGGGCGCGGCCGAGGACGACCGGTCGGTAAGGGTCGTTGAGGAAGCGATAGATAAAGGCATAAATTTTATCGATACGGCCCCCATATACGGCGGAGGGCGTTCGGAAGAGGTCATAGGGCGGGCTATCCGCGGCAAAAAGGACCGGGTCATGATAGCCACCAAATGCGGCCTTCAGCAGAAGGGCTCCGCCATTAAGCCCAACCTTAGCTCCGCCTTTATCCGCGAGGAGATCGAGAATTCATTGAGGCGCCTCGGCGTGGAAAGGATAGACCTTTACCAGTGCCACTGGCCGGACCCCAACACCTCCATTGAGGAGTCTTTCGGGGAGCTTATGAAGCTTCGCGAAGAAGGCAAGCTCAGGTATATAGGCATATCAAATTACGGGGCGGACATTATGAAGCGCGTGCTCAAGATCTGTCCGGTCGCCAGCAACCAGGTCCAGTACTCTATCTTTGACAGGAAAATAGAGAAGGACCTCATGCCTGTCTGTGAAGAGACAGGCGTTTCTGTCCTGTCATACGGGTCCCTCGGCGGGGGAATACTGACGGGTAAATACAAGGAGCCCCCGCAGCTTCAGAAGGGGGACGTCAGGTCCTTTTTCTACAAGTATTACCGCGAGCCTTTCTGGAGCAAGGCTAGGGAACTTGTGTCCGTGCTTGAGGATATCGCCGGTAAGCGCGGGGTGCCTGTTTCGCACACTGCTATAAACTGGGTATTGAGCCGCGCCGGAGTGGCGGGCTGTATCGTGGGATGCAGGACCGGTGAGCAGCTCGCGCAGAACATTGGGGCCGCTGACTGGGAATTAAGCGTCGAAGAGCTTGAGGCTATAGAGAAGCGGTACAGTGAGACCTTCGGTTAGTCCTGGATCTTGCCCGATCGAATTATTTCAGCGTAGTATTCCGCTGAATCCTTTATTTTCCGCTCCTGCGTATTGAAATCCACACTCACAAGGCCGAAGCGCTTTGAGTACCCCTCGGCCCATTCAAAGTTGTCAAGAAGAGACCAATGAAGGTACCCTTTTACGGGGGCGCCTTCGTCGACGGCCCTCAACAGCTGCCTGAGATGCTCCCTGATATAATCTTTCCTGAGAGCGTCGTCGGTCGTGCCGATGCCGTTCTCCGTTATGAAGATCGGCAGCCTGTAATGGCAGAACTTTTTCACCACTTCATACATGCCTTCAGGGTAGATCTCCCATCCCATATCCGTGGTCGGCCCCGCGTCCGGGTGGTGGTCAAGAGAGCAGACCTCCCCGAGAGGGTCCCTGCCGAAGGGCCTGGTGTGATGTATGAACTGCCTGAAATAATAGTTCAGGCCGATAAAGTCCGTGGCGCCCTCCGTGGACAGCTTTTCCGGCCGCATGCCGGGGATAAGTATCCGGCCCTTAAGGGCCGAGTTTATAAAACAATAGTTATGGAGCCTGGCCCTGAGGTATGTGGCCAGCCGGTCCTGTAACGAGGCGGGAGAACACGGGTGGAAGGCGGTGACCGCCTTGGCTATGCCTATCTCGGGTCTTTTAGCGGCCGGATCGGCCTCGGCGTTCTTCTTGATAAGCCGGTAAGCCTCGACATGGGCCTTAAGCATGTTCCTCAGCGCCTGCTTGGCTTCGCCGAAATCCTTATGGCAGGGAGGCCATATGCCGGTATAATATGGGAGGAACGCTATTATGTTGGGCTCGTTGATCGTTATCCAGTAACGTACGCGGCTTGAAAGCTCTTTCGCGGCCTTTTCGGCGAATCGAGCGAAGAGCGTAACGGACTCGTCGTTCAGCCATCCGCCCTTGCGGGACAGCCAGGTCGGTATCGTGAAGTGGTGGAGCGTGAGGAAAGGCTCAATGCCGAGCTCGATCAGGGCGTCCAGCACTTCCTTGTAATGGTCCCACTCGGCTTCGTCCCAGGCGCCTTCCTGTTTTTCCAGGCGGCTCCATTCTATACCGAGCCTGTGGGCGTTATGGCCGAGGGCCCTGGCGATGCGGAAATCATCCCTGAACCTGTGGTACTGGTCGCACGCCTTGCCCGAGGGTTCTGTATGGCCGGCCTGTTCCCATTCCCACCAGTCGTTGTAGAAATTATCCCCCTCCACCTGGTGCGGGGAGGTCGAGGCCCCCCATATGAAATCTTCGGGAAAACGTTTATCCATGCCGACTATTATACACGAATTAAAGATTTTTGTAACAAAAAGGGGCTTTCAGGTGTCTATATAGGCGAAGGAGGCCAAATATGCTTATAAATGAAATATATCTTGACAAATCATCAAGCTGACAATATTATAAAAGGCGGGTGAGGGTAGGGGATATTCACCCGCCTTAGCACGCGAAAGATCCTGATCGGATCCGCGCTTTTGTTGCCGTTAATATTTTACCAAAGATAGGCTCAATGTCAAGAGAATTCGGGGTTTGCAAAGTTCAGTAAAAAGGGGGTATTTTCATGGTTTTTGGTCGGTCCTTGATGTTCATGATACTTTTTCTGGCAGTTGTTCCCGGCGCCTGCCAGGCTCAGTGGGAAAGGGTTTCAGCGGGGATACCCGTTTCTGAGAAGATCAACTTTATAGAGCAGGACGCGCTGTCTGGAACGTTGTACGCGGGGACGGAAAAGGGGTTGTACGCTTCTACCGCGCCGGGCGAAAAATGGCGTAAGATCGACGTCGCATCGGGCGGCATTTCTGCCCGCAGGATAGCGTTTCCTGAAGGCGGTATTTGTCTGGCTACCGGGGAGGGATTATATCTTTCGGGGGACGGACAAAGCTGGATGCGCTTAGCCGGCAAAAAAGGTTTCTCAGGCGTGGAAAAGTTCGGGGAAGGGAAGATCCTGGCCTGGACAGAAGAAGATCTTTACATATTCGACGGCAACGGGTTCAGGCGCGCCGGCCCAATGTCTTTATCCGGGGGCATAGACGATGTCGCTTTCCGGGATGATATCGTTTACCTGGGTTCCGGGGGAGCGATATATTATTCAGCCGATGGCTGCCGGAGCTGGAATAAATATCATGCTGTAAAAGCCGCGGGGGACGAGGCGGAAGAAGAAGCTGCGGAGGATGCGCCGGAAGAACAGATCCCCATAATAAGGAAAATAGATGTATCAGGGGAGGCCGGGGCCGTTGTAGCGACAGGCAGAGGCATCTTCCTGGCTGACCCGGGGGCCGGTATCCTTAGGAAGATCGATACCGCGGGACTGCCGGCTTCAGAGGTAGGCTTCGCGGTGGACGCCGGGGGCCGCGTGATAGCCGCAACGGGTAGAACGGTCTTTGTGCGCGAAAAGGAAGGCGGAGCGTGGCTGCCGGTTTTCGAATCAGCCGCCTCCGGCGGCATCAAATGGCTGAAGGTCGCTCGCGGGGACAACGGGGAAAACAGCCTTTTAGTGTCGTCGGAACACGGGATCTTCGCGGAGATGTCCGGTGTTTTTCCGGAGCATGATGAGGTGTTCAGGTTCAAGCGGCCCGGACGCTGTTTCAATGAGCCCGGCATCAGGGAGGTCCAGGAGATGGCGGTTGAATACGCCGAGGTCAGTCCGAAAAAGATAAAGAGCTGGCGCAGGGGCGCGGCGTGGAAGGCTCTTCTTCCTAAGCTTTCGGTCGGCTTTTCCGAGTCCAGGGATGATAACGTCGAGATCTACAAGAATTCCAGCCTTTCCTATATAGTGGAGGGGCCGAGGGAGATCGACAATGACTGGGGCGTTGATCTTTCCTGGGACCTTTCGGACCTCATCTGGAACGACGCCCAGACGTCCATAGACGTGCGCAGTAAGCTCATGGTCCAGCTCAGGGAGGACATCCTTGAGGAGGTCACCAGGCTGTATTTTGAGAGAAAAAGACTGCTTACGGAGATATCTGGAACAAAGGATCTTAAAGATAAGGCTATGATACAGAAGCAGTTAAGACTGCAGGAGCTTACCGCCTATATCGACGCCCTTACGGGCGGCGGCTTTTCCAGGGCGATGCGGGCTGAATAGCCGAATTTTTTTTTATTCCGCCAAAAACGCCACCCCAACCCGGCAGAAACCAACCAGGTTGATTTAACTGAAATTTAACAGGTTAAAAATGAAAAAGTCATATCTTTTTGTTGACCTAACATGCGCGTAATTGTTATAATATCTTGACATTTATTTTACTAACGCAAAAGGGAGTGAAAAGCCCAGGCATTATGTTCAGAGGTTCAAAAATTATATCTATAGTAGTGCTGGTATCGTTCCTGCTTAATACGGCGGTTTACGATACAGGTATTACAGCCCAACCATTGAGGGGAGGCATACAAGCCAAGCTGTCTCCCCCTTCGATGCTTGACGACCTTACCGGTATAGAACACAAGGATATGGGAAGGATCCGTATAGCCCTGCAGGCCAATCTGGCAAATCTTATGAAGAAAGGCGTCGATAAGGTCGGGAATATTAAAGCAAAAGAGGATACGATATTTCATCCCGCCGACATGCAGTTCTTCTTCAACGAATCCAGGCATCTGGGCAACGGCCACCTCAGAGTAATGACCAGGATATGGGACCAGTTCAGCACTGACCCTAGGACATATTACGCTATCTTCAAACTCGGTGAAAGAGACGAGCTTGAAGGGATCCCCATACACATCTACACAAAAAGAGAATACCAAAAGTTCCAGGATGACCTTGAAAGCGGCCGCATGGTGGTAGAGAACGTCCCGGACAGGGCTGCGGAGAAAAAAGAGGACGAAGATGCCATAGAAAAGTATGTTCAGCATGAAAGAAATGTCGATACTTTCTTTGCCGGGAAGATGGAAAAGGAGGATGCTCATTACGTCTTCACGGAGGAGATGAAGAACGAAATGCTGGTGGAAGGCATGCTTCCGGTCCTTGGCAAAGGGCTGGGGCTCAAGAACGCGGGCGAGATAATAGAGTCAATGAAAGCGAGAAAGCTTATCTTTGTGCGCGCCAAAGAGGAAGAGCTGCCGGAGATAGACATGGCGGACGCCGGGGGAGAGATGCGCCGCGTAAAGGTATCGGCGCACACCAGCGGCAGCGCGGTATGGATAGTCTTGAACGATCTGGAATGGACCGCCTTCCAGGCGATAAAAGGTCATCTGGAGAGACACGCTTCTTTCGGTGAACGCGAGATGAAGGAATTCCGTAAGCTCATGGGCAAGCCCGAAAAGATGCGCGAGCATATGAGGCAGTGGAGAGAAAGCGCGAAACCCCTGGGAGAGGTCGAGACAAAGATCCTGCACGATAAGATCTTCGGGCTTCTTATACACGAGGTCGGGGTTATCTGCGGCTTGCCGGGAAGAGCCCAGAGGCAGTACGGTGAGGTTTATTCCGCCGTTAACGAGCTTGATGTTCTTTTCCAGCTTGTCAGCCGCCCGGATAAGCGTAACAGGGCAGAGAAAGACGCTCTTATGGAAGCTCTCTCGGATATAGCCCCGGTTGACCTGGATAGGAACTTGAAGAAACGTGATTATGCCGCGGGTTTTACCCGGGATGAAAAAGACCGGTCCGATCTTCATCCTGGCATGAACCCGGAGAACGTACTCACTGTGATCGCCGCCTCGCCATTCCTGGAGAAAAAGCTTGAGAAAGAAGGATATTTCACTTTCTCGGATTACCTCACGGCTTGCAAGGAGGTCAGGAATATATTCAGGTTCGAGGCGCTTTACAAGTACCCCGACGATATCGCGCGCGACGACCTGAACGTCCTGGTCGAGCGCGGCCTGCTTGAAGTGGACAAGCACAAGAGGCCTTACAGATATCGCATGAGCGAGGAGGGGAAAGAGATAATACGATCCCAGAGGCGGTCGCTGCGGAAGCAGTTCCAGGTGGCTCGCAACCTGTGGAAGCTTTTGAGCCGGTCGGAAAAGTCGCTCCAGGTCCTGTTCGTGAATAGGGGACACATCAAGCTGGATGACGTTATGATATTTTATGACAAGGACCGGGTCAAGCTCGGATTGCCGCACCTCGACAGGAAAGAGAAGTTGATATACCTGCTAAAGGGCATAAACATATTATGCGATGTTTCGCCCAATCTCGGCGGGCCTCCCTACCTTGAAAGAAAAGCGGTCGGTGAGGAGTTCGTATACGCGTTTTCCTCCCGCGGAACGCAGGAGATATCCCGGATACATGAGAAGACCGCGCGCGAATGTATAGAGAAGCTCTCAAAGGGCGATAACCAGCAGATCCAGCTTAACATACTGGGCAGGTTCGCCAGAAATTACAGGGTTTACGCGACAATGGAAGGCTTTCCCGTGCTGGTGCTCGCGCACAGCGGCCTTCTTAAGTATTCAGGTCAGAACAGGGAGATCCACAGGAAGATCCTCGAGATCTCGGCGGAAAAACTTACCTTCCTGAGCGCTGAGATGAGAGATATAGCGCGGGATGCCCTCCGCTATGACAGCGCCAGGTCGGAAGCCCAGGAGAAAAGGGAAAAACGCACATATAGTGATGAGGAGATACAGGGCGCTGTGAACGCGGCTATGGTGGAGACCCTTAATGATCTTGCCGGGGAGGTGCTGAAGAACCACCTGAGCCTGGCTGATTTCAAAAAGTTCCTGAATCAGATCGATACGCTTATCGTCAAGGTTTTTGCGGATTCATTCGGCGAGTCGTCCAGCGGAAAGAAATACTACGAGAGCCCCACCGGCTACATGGACACCTCCGGAAAGGTGGTCAAGGCCGTTCTTGAAAGGCTTGCCGTTGAAGACGGCGAGCCTTCATCTGACGCCGAAGTCATCGAAGAGGAAGAGGCTGACGGCGAGCTGGAAGTCAGGCACGTCTGGAACGGCGAGCTGGCATATCTCAGGAAAAATCCCTCGCTTCTTACAAAGGAGATACTGGAGCGCGCCAGGGACGTGCTTCAGGGGATAATGACGCCCGAGCTTTTTGAATCGTTCCTGTTACAGGCGATCACACCCGAGCTTGTCGACGAGATCGCTCACAGAGTGGTATATACCATGGACGAGATGAGCTTTTTCAAGGCTAATGAGGGGCTTTTCGCCATAACAGCCGAGACGGCGAGAGCGGTAAGGGAGAAGCTGAAGGAAGCGAAATTCCAGCGAGTCCGGGAGATGGCCGGCCGGCTCGAGAAAAAGGATGACTCCGATGAAAATATGAAGGAATTGATAAAGATAACCGGCGGCGGGACGAAAGGGATGGAGGAGGCCATACTCGAGGAGGACATCGGCGAGGTTGCTAAACTGGTCGCGGCGCACGCGGCTCTTCTTAAATACAGCACACACGACCCTCTGGGGCACCAGGAGGCCCTTATTCTGGCTGTTGCGCACACTTTGGCTCCCAACACCATGTACATCGAGTACGCGGGCCAGAATGCGAACGACGTCGCGCTGGAGGCCCTGGGCTGGCTGGAGTCGCTGAGGGGCGTGACCGGTATAGATAAGCTTGCCCCAAGCGGGCAGACGCCCGAAGCCGAGGAGAAGGCAAAGGAATGCGCCAGGTCGCTTGCTGATAACAAGGACCGGGAAAAGAGCATAGGGGCGCTGCTGGATATCCTTAAGGATAAGGATGCTAGCGTCCTGGCCAAGACAGTGGCGCACAAGGCTCTCCTGGAGAACAGCTATATGCACGCAAAGGATTCCATAAACTTCCTGATGAGCGTGTACATGTTCGTGCAGGAGAAGGAGACCGACGAGGCCTGGCAGCTAGCGCGCGAGGCGCTCAACGGCCTAAGGGAAAAGCGCTACCGCGACGAAAAAGGCCGATTTACTCAGCACCCTGGAAAGAGCTGGAGGGGCGCTCTGCGGGTGATCGCTCATTCATATCTGCACGATAAGGAAAGTTTTAATATTGAAGCGTTTCTTGAGGCCTACGGGGACAAATGGGAGGCCCTGGATTTCGAAGAAAAGGCGCCAAATGCCGAAAGTACTGCCAGGAGGGACCTGAATGCGCTCAAAAAACGGGGGCTGCTCGAGATAAACGGCTGGCAGGATATAAGGCTCACCCCGGAAGGCAGGGACAGGGTAAAAGAGGAAAGGAAACCCCTTGTCATATTACCTAAAGATCTGGTTGCCCCCGACATAGGGGCTGCAGCAGAACCCTTCAAGAAGGAAAAGACAGAGCATTTTGTAGCGAAAAAGAAGAAGTCCAAACTTGAGGAGAGGGCCGAGAGGGTCGGTCTCCCGTATGGGAGCGGCAAAAAGGCGGTTAGAAAAGCGGAAAAAGCCCTTAGAAAGAGAGCAAGGGCTGTAAACCTCGCCGCCGATTCTTCTCTAAAAGAAGTCGAGGAAGCTGAAGCCAGGATGAGGAGAGAGCTGCAACAGCAGGAGAAGGCTGAGAAAGAGAAAGCTGAAAGGGAAGCGAGACAAGCGAGTGAGAAGGCGGCGAGAGAGAAAGAAGAAAAGGAGGAAGCCGAAAGGGAAGCTGCTGCCGCCCGCGAAAAAGAGGAAAAAGAAGCAAGGGCCGCCCGTGTAAAAGAGGAAAGGGAAGCCAGGGAGGCCCGCGAAAAAGCCGAGCGGGACAAAGCACAGAAAGAAAAGAGTGTAAAGCCCGCGGAAGAAAAACCCGTGGAACAGCGGCTCCTCAGGTTCGGCAGTGTTCCGGGGAAATCTAACGCTCAGGAAGAGGAAGAAGACGGGGTTTCCAGCCTGAAAGCATTACTTTCGGTCTATAGTGATGAAGAGTTCGGGATGAAGGATCCCGTCAAGGAGGCCGAATTGCATTATCTTCTCATGAACATGGGGGATGAGTCGGAAGATCATTCCCAGAGGATCATTGATCTTTACAAGGAAGCCGGTACGGAAAGGGATAAGGATAAGATACGATATTTTATTCTGGCCCAGAGCATGGGGCCCGAAGCTGCTGAGGAGTGGATGAGGGAGAAGTGGGGGCGGGCAAAAGGTCCCTCTTCAAATACAAGGCCCGGCAAGAGCCCGAAAGACGCCTTCAAGTTGATCAGATCGTCGATGCCCCTTCAGCAAGCTGTGACAGACAAAGGTTATTTTACGCTTCCCGAGTATCTTGACGCTTACAGGGAACTATACAGCAAGCTTGACTTTGACGAACTGGCGCCGAACCCGGAAACGACCGCGCGGGATGATCTTGAGGATCTGGAGGCCATCGGCATCCTTGAAATAGACAGAAGCCACAAGAAGTACAGGTACAGGATCACGCCGTTCGGTTTTTCGGAGATCGACTGCGCGCGTACCGGGAATATGACCGTATTTTCGCTGGACCAGAAGCTTTTTCCCCATATTAAGGTCTTCGGGACCGAGGACCAGATGGGTAAGGCCGCGGCCCAGGCCATATTGAGGGATATAAGAGAGACCGTCAGAAGCAGGGGCCGCGCGGTCATGCTTTTCGCGTCGGCTCCTTCACAGCACGCTACCTGGAAATGGCTTCTCTCTTTCTGGGCTGAGATGTCGGCCGATGAGAGGACTTACCTGGCGGACAGGATCGTCGCTTTCCATATGGACGAATACATAGGACTTCCGGAGAACGCGGAACAGCTTTTCGGCAAGGTGCTCAGGGAAAGGGTTTTCGGGAAGCTAGGCATCCCGGAAAGGAACATCCATTATTTCGACGACAGGGCCGCTTACGATACGGCGGTCGAATTAAGAGCGGCCATAGACGCCGGGGACGCGCGAAAGGCCGCGGAGCTTGATAAAAAGGTCGAGGCCGAGGTCAGGGGCCACATGAACGACCTTTTGCGGACGTTCAGCGATTACGGCGGGGTATTCGATATTGTGATAGGAGGGATAGGAAAGCTTCCGCACCTGGCGTTCAACGATCCCCCGGAGGCTAAATTCGATGACCCGGAGACAGTAAAGCTGGTGAAGCTGACCGAGACATCCAGGCAGCAGCAGGTGGATGACGGTGAGTTCGAAAAGACAAGCGATGTGCCTACTCACGCTTTGACATTTTCTCTTACGCCTATTATCTCAGGCAGGCGCATACATATCATGGTGCCGAGAGAGTTCAAGGCTGAATCAGTGCGCCGGTCGCTGGACCTGCCGATCTCCGAAAAGAACCCGGCTTCCGGGCTGAGGTTGCCTCGTGTCCTGCCTAATGTTAGTATATATCTTGATGAAGCCGCGGCTTCAAAGTCAAAGGTAGCCCTGAAGGCTAAAAGTCGGGATCTGGGCTCCGATGGAAAACTCCCGGAAGCTGTCCCGGGGAAAGCGGAAGATCTTATGCGTTATTTTTCAGGTTTTGATAAAGTTACGGCTGCTACGGCCGTTGAGATGTTCAACGGGTTCCTGGATTCTTTCGCGCGGGGCAGGGCCGATGCCGGCCGCGTGAGAGAAGTCTCGGATAAGGTGAAAGCTTCCATCATAGAGACGTTCGCCGGGCAGGACGGCAAGGCCGGAGAAAAGGTCGAAGAGATGACACAGGCGGTCCAGCTCATAGCCGACCAGGCGGTCACTATTATCAGCTGGATAGAGAGAGATGTGCCGGGGGCGAAAGGGATGCGTCTCACCGCGGAAGAAGCCGAAATGGTCACCAGCCCCAAAGGGCTAAGTTATATAGACGCCCGCACCGTTCCGAAGAAAGCAGGTATCACTCAGGAAGAGGGCACCCCGGGCCTTTTCTGGAGGGGCATAGAGACCACTAAAAAGCTCGGCAAGGGTGTCTGCCGGTATCTTATCCAGGACCTTAAGCGCTTCAAGGCCGCCAACAGCGCGGTCGTCATGTATCTGATGGACCACGGCTTTCTGCCGGTGCATGCCTGGATGAAAAAGGCCACAAAAAATGGCAGGATCAGCACCATACACGAGACGGCCTTCGTCAACGATATGTTGGAAGGTTCTCTTCAGACCACAAGCACCGGCCCGGGGCATTTTCAGGGGAAGAAACTCGACATAAAGCACGTTACCGAAGGAAAGGGCATACAGTTCAACGTCAAGTATGACGCGGAAGGTAAGATCGTCGAAGTGCTCGCCCAGGAGGTAAAGGCGGGGGACGCCTGCCTGGCTCTGCCGGGTTACGTGGATTACATGGTCAACCTCGGTGGTCTTCGCTTCAACGATGTATCCGTCGAAGTGGACTATCAGAAGGCCGCAGCTTTCAACGAGGGCCTTACGGAAGAGCTTTTCGCAGGTTTCGACGGGTCTTTCAAGCCGGATAACGCGCCTTACCTTGCCATGAAGCCGGAAGGCCGCGCCGCGCTGACAAGGCATATGATCGAGGCTCCCGATATCAGATGGATGCCCGCGTTCGACATTTTCAAAAAGAAAAGCCTGCTCCAGCAGTATTCAGCCATAACGAGCGAGGCGAACTTACAGATGCTGCTGGGTAGAGCGGCTGCCGCCTTCAAGGAGGGGCGGGCAGCCGATACGCATAGCGATATGCCCGTCCTGGAATTCGAGGCGGCCGGGCAGGCGGGCCTGGAGATACCGACGCACCCCGACAAGAGATACATGTTGCTCATGACGTCCGAGTTCTTCGCCAACGGGGAACTGGCGGAGCACCAGGCCCTGTACGGCGACAGGTTCGACCTGGATGACATATCCGCCGAAACAGACCAGCAGTTCGTGGACAAGGCGCTGGCTAAGGCAAAGGGCGTCGAGGAGAGGACCATCGTCCTGGTGTCGGACAAGATGTCCGCGGACAAGTTGCGCGCGCTCACCGACGCCAAGATAAGGTTCATAAGAACTAACACAGACAAGCTCCTGGAGGCAAGGGCGGACAAGAAGCCTGAAAGGAACAGGTTCCAGCAGGATACCTACGTTACGATGCTCCTGGCCCGATGCGTTAACAGGGAAACCGGCCCCGATTCTTCCATATACAGGCTTTTGAGGTTCTACCTTAAGACGCGCTTCCACCTGGACGCGGTCTCCGCGGAGGAATACATATCCGCTCTCATAACAGGCGACATAGCTCTTCTTATAAAGGGCCTTCTTTCCTACAGGCCCATGGACCCGTATGACGTGCCTGAGTATGAAAAAGTGGCCGCGACGCTCATATCCGCTTAATGTCCCCTCCAACCCGAAGCTTATAAGCTAATATATATACTATCTTATATATACCTTTTATATATAACCTTTCCTGAATTCCCTTGACAAAAAAATTAATACTGTTACAATTTAGTTCGGATAATGACGGAGGGGTGATGAAATTGGAAAATAAAGTCACTATGATAACTGGAGCGGCCAGGGGGATCGGCAAGGAGATAGCGATGCTCTTCGCCAAACAAGGGTCGGACCTGGCTATATGCGACGTGATGGAGGATGCCCTCGAGTCCGCTAAAGCCGAGATCGACGGGGCCACGGGCAGGAAAGTCCTTACGGGAAAAGTAGATGTAACTTCGCCGGAAGAGGTGGAGGCGTTCGTCAAGAAAATTCTTGACAATTATGGCAAATTAGATATACTTGTCAACAATGCCGGCATCACCCGCGATAATCTGGTCATGAGAATGTCGGAACAGGAGTGGGATTCGGTCCTGGACGTCAACCTCAAGGGGGCGTTCAACTGCATCAAAGCCGTTACCCGTCCCATGGTAAAGAACAGGGGGGGCAAAATAGTCAACATGGCCTCCATCATAGGGGTTATGGGTAACGCGGGTCAGGCCAACTATTCCGCCAGTAAGGGGGGGCTCATAGCGCTTACCAAGACCGTGGCCAAAGAGCTGGGTTCCCGCAATATAAACGTCAACGCGATAGCCCCGGGCTTCATACAGACAGACATGACCGATAAGCTGTCGGGTGAGGCAAAAGAAAGGCTGATGCAGCTTATACCGCTGGGAAGGATGGGCGAAACGGCCGATGTCGCGAAGCTGGCGCTCTTTCTGGCAAGCGACGATTCTTCCTATTTGACCGGGCAGGTCATAAAGGTCGACGGCGGCATGG
>Ga0272441_10011370_pt1 | contig 13232 bp, 5 predicted proteins | sample SSMProp6N_FD_193582 | JGI IMG/M metagenome (GOLD analysis project Ga0272441, IMG submission 193582) | Marine sediment archaeal communities from Little Sippewissett salt marsh, Falmouth, MA, United States - SSM-Prop-6N | ecosystem: Environmental > Aquatic > Marine > Wetlands > Sediment ... | reverse complement strand
GCACACCAGGACCGCGGTCGGCATATTGTGCACCATGGTCTCGTACCGGCCATACCACTGGGACTCCTGGCCCGGCTCGGGGACCTCGAACCCCAGGATGACACAGTCGGCATCGGAAGACTCCTTGTGCAGCACGTCTTCGAAAGGCTCTTGGCCGATCACGACCTTGGCCGTGGCGTCGACGCGTGCGTCTCGGATGAGTTGTTCGAGGCACGCGAGGGTGTTTTCATGCGCGGCGTCCTTTTCCACTTGCCGTAGCAGGCGGATGTCCGCACCGCTCCATTCCCAGTTGCAGGTGAGGAGGTGGGCGAGGAGCACCATGAGGCTGCCGTTCTTCCGGCCGCGCCACCAAATGTCGATCCGCTTCTTGCGGTACCCGAAAGGGCCTTCGTTGTCGCACAAGACGATGATGCTCATGCCCATGGCCTGGGCCGTGCGGAATTGGTCCACGGACGTGCGGGTGCGGCCCGATTGCCCCGACCAGCCAAACATTGCCAGATTCGGGCCTATAGGGCCGATGCGCAGGGCCTGCATCAGGCTCATCATGCCGTGTTCGAGATTCTCGTCGATCACCACCGCCGGAAAGGCGTGGATGTCCCGCTCCCTGCAAAACTCCGCGAGTTGCCGGAGCGCGGCTTGACGCCGGGGTGCGTACTCCTCAAAGCGGCCGACGAGCACGTTGGCCAGGAACACAATGCCGCGGCCGGCCTCAAACCAGACCGCATAGGTCACCAGGGCTTCGCGCGACTCCGGGTTGCCGGAGAACACCAGGCTGGTGGGCCGCCAGTTCTTGGGCGTCTCTTCCATGCGCGCCAGCTTGAGCAGGCTATTGCGCACGGCCTTGTAGACGAAGCCGCGCCGGGCGTCGCCGAAGGTCGTGCGCAATTCACGCGCCTTGATGTGCCACACCAACCCCGCCATCACGAGCACCGCAACCACGGCCTGCGCCGGGCTGATCACGAAGGCCACTGCGCCGCAGCCGAGTCCCCCGGCCAATGCCGTCGTCCAGTGGAAAAGCCGGAACCGCGGCCGAAACGAGGGGTTGCCGCTGAAGGCCTCGATAAACGCGCCGACGTTCAGCATGCCGTACGTGTAGAGGAAGAACATCGTGATGACGCCCGCCACCAGGTTGAGCGCATTGCCGTGCGAGGTCACGGCCCAAAGCAAGACGGCCGCCGTCAGGACGCCGGTGGCGATGAGGGCCCGGCGGGGCTCGTCCCCTTTTCGTGCCCCTTTTGCAAAGGGACGCAGCGGCGGGAGGATCTTGTCGCGGGCAACCGCCTGCAGGACGCGCGGCGCGCCCAGCAAGCTGCCCAGGGCACTGGACAAGGTGGCCGCAAACATGCCGGCCGCGACCAGCATGCTCGAACCGAACAGCGCATTCTCTTTGAGCAGGAGGTACGGCCGGGTTACGAGCGCGCCCCGTTCAAACGCGCCCCCGCAGATGAGAACCTGCGCCAGGTAAACCGCCAAGGCTACCAGCACGGCGCTCAGGATGCCGCGCGGGATGCTGCGGCCCGGATCCTTGAGGTCGCCCGACATATTGATGCCCGCCATGATGCCCGTTACCGCAGGGAAGTAGATGGCGAAACACATCCAGAACGTGTACGAGCCGCCCCCGGGCGCGTCCGGCTGTACGGGCGTATAGGCGCTAAGCCAGTTCGCGGCAAAGGTCTCGGGCGAGAAGAGCCTGAGCGCGCCGCCGAGAAACGCGGCTATCGAGGCACCGAGAATCGCCATGATGACATACTGAACCCGGATAGCCCAGCCCGCGCCGACGTAGGCAACCACGAAGAGGGTGGCCCCGGTCCCGAACACGATGGGCACGAAATGAGGCCTCAGCGCCGGAACGGTTTGCACGAGGGCCTCGGTGAACCCGAGCAGGTAGAAGGGCACGGAAATGGCCTGGGCCAGATAGAGCACGATCCCGATGGCGCCCCCGAACTCAGGGCCAAGCACGCGTGAAATCAGGAAGTAGGCCCCGCCGCCGCGCACCTGGAGGTTGGTGGCGATCGCGCTCGCGGAAAGCACGGTGGCCAGCGAGATCGACTTGGCGACCAGGAGCACCAGGACCGCCCCCAGGATGCCCGCCTCGCCCACGACGAAGTTTGCGCGCATAAACATGATCACGCCGAGGATGGTCAGAATGCACGGCGTAAACACGCCGCCGAAGGTCCCGAACAGATTGCGCGCAGGGACTGAGGCATCGGCCTGTTTGGCGGGATCGGGAGGCATCTATCGCCCTTTCTCGAACAACCGAATAACGAAACCACAAAGACCACGAGAAACGCAAGAAAAGCAAGCGCACACTCTTGGCGATCGCGTTCGGGCCGGCCTTCTTCAAGGAACGAAGCGGCGTTCTAGGTTACGGGGGCCAGGTGGTGGTAGAATAGAGGAATAGACGCCGGGTTGGCGTTGATCTCGCCGTGGCGGGCCGGGTTTGGCATGAGAACACAATTCGCGAAACTGCTCAAACAGATGCGCAAGAGCAATCCGGGCGTTGACCTGGACATCGTGCGCAAGGCCTACCGGGTCGCCGATAAGGCGCACTTGGGCCAGAAACGGCTTTCGGGGGATCCGTATGTTTCGCATTGCGTGGCCGTGGCGCGGATTCTCGCAAACATCGGGCTGGACACGACCACCGTGGCGGCAGGGCTTCTCCACGACGTCCTCGAGGACACCCCGATTACGCGGGAGGACCTCGGGGCCGAGTTCGGCCAGCAGATCGCGTCCTTGGTGGACGGGGTGACCAAGATCGGCGCGCTGCCGATGGACGCGGGGGGGCCGTCTCGGACGGAGAAGCAGGCCGGCAACATTCGGAAGATGCTGGTGGCCACGACCAAGGACGTGCGCGTCCTCCTGATCAAGCTGGCGGACCGGGTCCACAACATGCGCACGATCGAGTTCTTGCCCCCAACAACCATCGAGCGGATCTCGCGGGAAACGCTCGATATCTACGCACCGCTGGCGCACCGGCTTGGGATTGCGCGTTGGAAATGGGAACTCGAGGATCACGCGTTCCACCGGCTGAATCCGGCTGAATACAAAGAGATCGCGTCGCGCGTTGCCATGAAGCGCCGTGTGCGTGAGGCGGAACTGGAGAAGACGATTGCGTTTCTCGGGAAACGCTTGTCCGAAGCCGATGTGGCGGCCCACGTGATCGGACGCCCAAAGCACCTGTACAGCATCTATCGGAAAATGCTCGAGCAGGGGATCGACTTCGACCAAGTCATGGACATTCAGGCGGTCCGCATCATCGCGCAGAAGGAGTCCGAATGCTACCACGCCCTCGGCGTGGTCCATCGGTTGTGGCCGCCTGTCCCGGGCCGCTTCAAAGACTACGTCGCCATGCCCAAGGCGAACAAGTACCAGTCCATCCACACCACGGTCATGCGGGAGAACGGCATGCCGTTGGAGATTCAGATCCGGACCGAGGCCATGGATCACATGGCGCAGCAGGGCATCGCGGCGCACTGGCTGTACAAGGAAGGCGAGCGTCGGCGAGACGACAAGCTCGAGGACCATCTCAAATGGCTGCGCCAGATGTACGAGTGGCTTCAAGACACCGAGTCTTCCGATGACCTCCTCGACAGCGTCCGGCGGGACGTGCAGATCTCGGATGTCTATGTGTTCACGCCCAAGGGCGGGGTCAAGGAGCTGCCTCCCGGGGCGACGCCGCTCGATTTTGCCTATCTCATTCACTCGGATATTGGCCACCAATGCATCGGGGCGCGCGCCAACGGCCGCATGGTGTCCCTGCGCTACAACCTTCAAACAGGCGATGTGATTGAGATCCTGACGTCGAAGAACCAACGGCCGCATATCGGTTGGCTGGACCACGTGGTTACGGGCCGGGCGCGCTCGAAGATCCGTCAGAAGCTGCGCGAATTGGGATTGATGGAGCCCCGGGAGGGAGGAAAGACGAAGCCCGGGACCCGCCGGCATGCCCCTCAGCCGCCGCCGCCCCCGAAGGTTGAGGTGCGGCACGTGGATGACGCGACGCGGGAGAAACTCATCCGCGTGGAGGGCGCCAAGGGACTCGTCGTCCAGTTTGCCAAGTGCTGCAATCCTATGCCGGGACATCCGGTCGCCGGGTATGCAACAAAGTCCGCGGGCATTACGATTCACCGCCGGGACTGCAAGAATTTCACGGGGGCGTCGCGCGATCCGAAACGGATCATTGAAGCCTCCTGGGAGGGCGAACGGCAGTTCGAAACCGCGATGCGCGTGATCCTGGGCCAGCGCCCGAACGTGCTGGCGGATATCACCAATGCCATCCGGCCGATGAACATCGACATTACCAAGGCCAACTTCCGCCCGGGCGACAACGGCCAGAGCTGCTTCGAGTTTGTGTTCCAGGCGCCGGAGAAGAGTTACGTGGAGCGCGTCGCCCGCACGCTGCGGACGGTGTCCGGGGTGCGCGAGGTCGCCACGATCCCGGTCGAGAAACTCGTCAAGACCCGGTGATGGTCGGGACAGCGGAGTGCAGATGAATCGCTTTCGCCTGGTCAGTGATTTCAAACCGGAAGGCGACCAGCCACAGGCCATTCGGGCGATCGCCCGTAACCTTGACGACGGCATTGCCCAACAGGTGCTGCTGGGGGTGACGGGATCGGGCAAGACGTACACGATCGCCAACGTCATCGAGAAGGTGAACCGGCCGGCGCTGGTGCTCGCGCCCAACAAGATCCTGGCCGCACAGCTCTATGGCGAGTTCAAGCACCTCTTCCCGGACAGCGCGGTCGAGTATTTTGTGAGTTACTACGACTACTACCAGCCGGAGGCGTATATCCCGGCCACGGATACGTACATCGAGAAGGACGCATCGATCAATGACGAGATCGACAAGATGCGCCACGCCGCGACCCGGTCGGTGTTGACGCGGCGCGACTGTGTGATCGTGGCCAGTGTGTCGTGCATCTACGGCATTGGCTCGCCCGAAATGTACAACGAGATGCGCGTCGAAGTCACGCCCGGCGCAGCCGTGTCGCGCGAGAAGCTGATCGAGGGCCTCGTGGCCATGCAGTACGCGCGAAACGATGTCAGTTTCTGCCGGGGCACGTTTCGCGTTCGGGGGGACATCCTCGACGTATTCCCGGCGTATGAGGCGGAGCGCGCGGTCCGGGTCGAGTTCTTCGGGGACGAGGTCGATGGGGTTATGGAGATCGACCCGCTGCGCGGCACTGTGGTGCGGCGTCTGCGGCGTGCGGAGATCTATCCCGGGTCGCACTACGCCACCACGGCCGACCACCTCGAGCGGGCCGTCGGCAGCATCGAGGTCGAGCTCGAGGAATGCCTGGAGGCGTTGAGGGCCGAGAACAAGTTGCTGGAGTCGCAACGCCTCGAACAACGCACGCGCTACGACCTCGAGATGTTGCAGGAGATTGGGTACTGCAGCGGGATCGAGAACTACTCGAGACACCTGGACGGGCGGCGGCCGGGCGCCCCGCCGTACACGCTGCTCGACTACTTCCCGGACGACTTCTTGCTGGTGATCGATGAGAGCCATTTGTCCGTGCCGCAGGTTCATGCCATGTTCCGCGGCGACCGGTCGCGCAAGGACAAGCTGGTCGAGTATGGGTTCCGGCTGCCTTCGGCCCGCGACAACCGTCCGCTGACGTTCGAGGAATTCGAGGCGCGCGTGCCGCAGTGCATTTACGTGAGCGCCACGCCCGGGCCCTACGAACTCGGCAAGAGCGAAGGGCTGATCGTGGAACAGGTTGTACGCCCCACGGGGTTGACCGATCCCAAGGTGGAGACGCGTCCCGCGGCAGACCAGGTCGACGATCTGCTCGATGCCATCCGGGAGTGCGCCACGAAGGGCCAACGGGTGTTGGTGACCACCCTTACGAAGCGGATGGCCGAGGACCTGACGGACTACTACCGCGACCTTGGGGTCCGCGTGCGCTACATGCATTCGGACGTGGAGACGCTCGAGCGGATCGAGTTGGTGCGCGCGCTGCGCAAGGGGGATTACGATGTGCTGGTCGGGATCAATTTGCTGCGTGAGGGCCTCGATATGCCTGAGGTGGCGCTTGTGGCCATCCTGGATGCGGACAAGGAGGGGTACCTGCGTTCGGAGACGAGCCTGATCCAGACGTGCGGCCGCACTGCACGAAACATCAATGGCCGTGTGATCATGTATGCGGACACCATGACGGGTTCCATGAAGCGGGCCATTGCCGAGATGGACCGCCGCCGCAGAAAGCAAGTCCAATACAATAAGCGGCATAAGATTACGCCGCGATCCATCCGCAAGTCCATCCCGAACTTGCTCGAGAACATCAATGAGCGTGACTACGTGACCGTCTCCATTGCCGCAGAAGATGAGGATATCTACGTCCCGAGCCTTGACCTACCCAAGACGATCACCAAATTGCGCAAGCAAATGAATGATGCCGCGGCCAAGATGGACTTCGAGAAGGCCGCCGAATACCGAGATCGCCTCCTCGCCCTGGAGCGCCGCCAGATCGCCGAGATCTCACCTGAAGCGGGCTGCGGCCAGATCCGATGACGCCTCCTGGGGCAGATGATCGGCTCGACAGAACAGGGCGGGGGAAGCCAGGGCACTTTGAAAGCGCTGGAATCGGGGACAACAGGGGGCAAACGGGCGAAGGACAATACGAATACTATGAAGACATGGGTTCCGTTCCTACGAAAACCCGAACTACTGTTCGTTCAGGCGCCTTATGTTGTATAATGAGTCTGAGCATGGAGCATGGTGGTTTTATCTTGGGTTCAAGTAAGCGGAGGTTCGTCATGGGCATCCTCAGGGGAAGTGTACTTGTTTTTCTTATGGTGTGTGTCACTGGGTTTGGCCAAGGGGCCTATGCACTCGACTTGGTCGACTGCGGTTTTGATGACTCGGATGCAGTGGATGGCAATTTCCTGCATTTGAGCCAGTCCGTTGGGGGCGCAGCGGAATGGTTGGAGACCGACACGCTGAACAACATATGGTTCGGCCACGAGATGTACGTTGACCAAGGCAATGCGCGCTCGCCGGCCAAGAAGGCTGTGCTGAATTCTACGGACGACTATGTTGAGGTGGACCTGAGCGGAACCTTCAATGTGGTCGGCCAAGTGACCTTCTGGTTTCGTGGGGCCAATGCCAACGACGACATGTGGGTCGAGTTTCAGGTTAACGGCGCTACCCAGTGGAGCAGGGGGAGTACCGTTTGGCCCACGACTTACCAGCAACAAACCGTGGACGTGAACCAGGCAGGCGACATTAAGCTGCGCTGGTACATGCCGGGGGTATATCCTCACACGCCCCCCGACCTGTTGGAGTCGGGTATCTATCTTGACGATGTCGTTGTGACCGAGGGGCTGTACGTTAGTATGAGTGCGGCCACGGCGAGCCCGACAAACGAGGCCACTGTGGATTTCGTGGCGGAGTTCAGTCAAGTCAGCATACAGAACTTCGATGACGCAAGCGATGTGGTGATCACCGCGGATCCCGGCGTGTCGTACACGGGCGTAGCCGTCGACCACATTGTGGGCCGGTATTACCGAGTTCGGCTAACAGGGGTGTCCGGCGATGGCGACCTGAGCGCGGCGGTGAGCACGGCCTCGGACGTCCAGGATTCCCTCGGCAACCCACTCGTGTATAGCGACAGCGCCTCTGTGAGGATAGACAACACGCCCCCGAACGCGGACGCGGTCGCCGCGACGACCCCCAATCCAACGACGGGCGGCACGGTGAGTTTCTCGGTCCATTTCGACGAGCTCGTACGCTACTTTGACGACGCCTCGGACGTCGTGCTTACGGTCGATCCGGGGGTCAATACGGGCGGCCTGGAGGTTCTTGCGACGGTTGACCCGCAGACGTATACGGTGAATGTAACCGGCGTGTCCGGCGACGGCGCCCTGACGGTGGCCGCGAGTACGGGTTCGGACATCGAGGATTTGGCGACCAACCCGCTCGCGTCAAGCGACGACGATACGGTGATCATCGATAACACTGCCCCGATGGTGTCGGTCACGGCCACGACCCCGAGCCCGACGAACAGCGGCACGGTGGTTTTCTCGGTGCAGTTTGATGAAGACGTGGTGAACTTCGAATCTGCGGACGATGTAGTGGTCACCACGGATCCGGGGGTCAGTTACGTGGTTGTTTCGGTTAGCCCGGTTGATGCCCGGAACTACACGGTCGAGGTACTCGGTGTGACCGGCAACGGCGATCTGACCCTGGAGGTCAACACGGGGTCGGACATCGTGGACTTGGTGGGGTTTGCCCTGGCCTCGAGCGGCTCCGATACGGTGACCATGGACAATATCGCGCCGAACGCCACAACCGTGTCGGCCATCACCCCGAGTCCGACGAACAGCGATACGGTATGGTTTTCCGTAGCGTTCGATGAGGCCGTGCAGTACTTCAACGACGCGTCGGACGTGGTGGTCACGGCCGATCCCGGGGTCAACACCGGCACGCTTGAGATCTTTACAACTGACCCGCAGACGTACTCCGTCAAGTTCAGCGGTGTGTCCGGCAACGGGGATCTCACGCTGGCCGTCAGCTTGACCTCAGACGTTGCGGATCTGGCCACCAATCCGCTCGCCTCCAGCGACGACGCCACCTTGAACATCGATAACCTCGGCCCGGAGGCCGTGGTGTCGCCCACGACATCGAGCCCGACCAACAGCGATACGGTCAGCTTCTCGGTGGTTTTCAACGAGGCCGTACAGTACTTCGATGATGCCTCGGACTTGGTGGTCACGGCCGAGCCGGGGGTCAACACGGGTCCCCTTTCGGTTATCCCGATCGACCCAGAGAACTACACGGCGGAAATGACCGGCGTTTCCGGGGATGGCGACCTGACGTTGGCGGTCGACTTGGGTTCGGACGTCCGGGACCTCGCGGCGAATCCCATGGCCTCGAGTGGCCCCGGAACGCTCGAAATAGACAACACACCGCCCACGTCGGAGATCGTGCTGCTCTCTACCACCCCGACGGGCGCCGACTCTGTGGATTACCAGATCACCTTCGATGATCTGGTGGCGCCCACTTTTACTACGGCAGACGTCGCCCTTACGGGGGACTTGGCCGGAATCGTAGCGCTGACGCTCGATGCCGATCCGGTATATGAAGTGACCGTGACCCCGAACAATCCCAACATCGACGGGACCATACAGATCGCCGTGGGTACGGACGTGACAGACAAGGCCGGCAATCCGCACGCTACGGCCTCCTCGCCGATCTGTGAGATCTTCAACTGGTTTGGTTTCATCTCCGAGCCGGAGGATGCGCAACTCTATGTCGGCGACGAGCATTCCTTCCCGGCGCTCGCGGATTGCGCGAGTCCCACGGTGCACTACCAGTGGAAGTGGGACGACCTGACCAAGACCGTCTATGACGTGGGCGAGGACTCCCCGACCTATACGATCTCAAGCGCCGCAGAGACGGACGTCGGCCTGTACTGGTGCGGCGCCTCCTACGATGGCGAAACGCACTGGTCGAACACGGGCACCCTGGCCGTCGAGGAGCATCTGGTGATCGTGACGGCGCCACGTGGCGGGTCCAAGCTGATTGGCGAGCCGCACACCTTCACCGTGGGTACTACCGGCGGCTACCAGCCCGTGAGATACCAGTGGAAGAAGGACGGGGTGGAAATCCCGGATGCCACGGACGATTCGTACTATATCGCCGCGTTGAGCCAGGTGGATTCGGGCTACTACAGCGTGGTCGCAAGAGACGATAACACCGATGTGCGCGAAGCCGGCACCACGCTCGGGGTCGGCCTGCCGGTTCCCGTCGCGGGCCTTGCGGGGCTGATCGTCTTGGCTGGCGCTTGTGCGCTGGGCGGGCTGGCCGCGCTGCGCAAGAGAAGGTAGACCACACTACGGGTTTGCAGGGGCGTATGCTTTTCGATGCGCCCCTGCAAGCCGGTGGTTTACTCAGGCGCCTCGGCAATGGGGAAGAGGCGTGTGCACTCACCAGTTTCACGTGCGGCGAGGCCTGCCGCATGCATCCTGCCGTAGCGCGAGTTGGGCCAAGGTGGGGCGAGCATCCTCGCGAGCCGTTCGGGCCTGTCGTGGCCCCCGGTTTCTTGACGGCTCGCGAGGACGCTCGCCCCACCTTAGTGAATTTCCACTTGCGATGGGTAAAAGGAAACAAGGACCTAAGTGAAAAGCATTGCCGGCTGCCGCTGGCGAAAAACAGGAGTCTTGATCAATGAGCATCTCAATGAACCGAGTGGTCGTCATCCTGGCGGCGGTCCTTGCGTGTATGACGTATACCTGGGCGGACGCGGGTGTCGCGCGTGCGGACCTCGGCCGCAGCGTGAAGCTGACGATACTCGTCGACAAAGTCATGCAGCCGCAGGCCAAGTGGGTGAGCGAGGAATGGATGGTGAAAGCCACGGCCCAGGCCGGCTTCAACGTGTTCTCGCCGCGCGCCGGCCACGATCGGCTGGACGAAGTCCGGCAGGTGACCGAGTGGTGCGCGCAGGCGGGAATCTACCACATGCCCTGGATGCGGGGAACCTTGACCGCGCCCGGCGGTCCGGAGGCGGCCGGCAAGCGCGTCGTGTGGGCCAGCGGCAACGAGCAGCCGCTCTGGAGCCCGAACTCGGATGAGTTCTGGGAATGGACGCACCGCTACATCGTCGAGTACGCAAAGATCAGCGCGGAGAACAAACACCTGATGGGGATCTTCCTGGACTATGAGAACTACGCCCGGGGCAAGGAGGGCAACCTGTATTCGCTATCGTACGACGACGTCATTTTGGCTAAGTTCGCCGCGGCCCAAGGCATCGACCTCCCCAAGCTCGCGTTGGACACGCGCAAGGCGTGGCTCGATAAACAAGGGTTGCACGAGGCGTTTTCGAAGTTCCAGATCGATCACTGGCGCGAGCGTTGCCGGACGCTCCGAAAGGCCGTCGATGCATTCGATCCAACGTTTCAATTCTGCATCTACCCCGCGCCCGGCACGCTGTTCATGGTCGAGGCCACGTACCCCGAATGGGCCACGGAGCAGGCGCCGCTCATCTTGGCCGATGCCAGCACCTACGGACGGCCCTCGCGGTTCCTGCCGCAAGCCGAGGCATTGGAGAGCAACCGCCAGAAACTTGTCGAGAGAATGGCCATCCCCAAGGACGCCGGAATCCCCTTCATTTACGCGGGCGGCATCGATCCGCTTGTCCGGGGTGCAGACCCCGAGTTTTCGGGCAAGAACGCGGTCATGATATCCGAAGTCACCGATGGCTACTGGATATTCTACGAAGGCCCCACTTACACCAAGCAGGACCATGCCGACTACTGGAAGTGGTTCACTTGGGCCAACGCCGCCATCCATGAGGGCCGGTTCGACGCGCAGCATGAAGCCCGGGAGACCCCGGAGGACTGGACCCTCGACGTGTTCGGCGGCAAGGATCAGGCGCTCAGTTTGGCCGGACCGGAGGTCAGCGGAGAGAAGGTCGAATTCCCTGTCGTGAAGATGCGGGGCGATAACCTGCTGCTCGTGGCGGTAGAGGCGGGGATGCCCGTGGAAGTGAACCTGCAAAACCACCCGGTGGCGCGCTATGAGTCGTTGCTCATGTGGGACCTGCGCGACGTGAAGCTCAACAAGGTTGCCTCAGGAACCATCCCGCACGGCGAACAGGGCACGGTCCGCTTCGTCGCGGAGACGGACGGCCTGTATCTGCTCGGTGCGTCGGCCGGAAGTTGCGCGTACTCCGTCGCCAGCACCAACGCGCCCATCGGGCTGTTCGCCGGAGACGGACTCGGTCTCATCTACGGCTCGAAGCGGCTCTACTTCGCGGTCCCCGAGGGGCTCGATGAGTTCACGCTCACGGCCCACGGTGCCCACGCGGAGACCGTGCGCGTAAACGTCTTCGGCCCGGAAGGCGATCAGATCGCGACTGGCCAGACCAGCCCGAAGAAGAAAGAGGTGGCGGTTCAGGTCACGGCCGGCGGCCAGGACGCCGCGACCTGGTCTCTGGAACTCACCAAGGCCGACGAGGGCGTGCTCGAGGACAACACGATCACCCTGGGGCCCGGCCTCGCCCCGGCCCTCGCCCTGGACCCCCGGCATGTGTTCAGCGTCAGCCGGTGAGGCTGCATAGACGAACGCACCTCGCGAGGACGCTCGGCGTCTGTTGAGGCATTTTCGAAGTGACCGCCTCGGGGCGCGCGTGGTGGGGCGAGCGTCCCCGCGAGCCGTCTTGGGCTTATTCTGACCACGCAAAGACCCGGCTCGCGGGGACGCTCGCCCCACCACGCGCATACCCTTCTCGATTTCGCAAATGCCTCGGCTGCCGGGCCACCTGTTGCAATCGCCATGACCGGTTGTTACGATTGCCGCCATGAGCAGCGCCGTGTACACCAGTTCCCAGCAGCGGAGTCCGCGCCACATCATTCCCGACTTGATTCGGTACCGCAGGCTCTTGTTGGATGTGGTCTCGAAGGAACTCCGTGCCCGGTATCGCAACGCGATGATGGGCTTTTTGTGGGCGGTGTTGCAGCCCGTCTTGATGATGCTGATCCTGACCTTTGTGTTCGGGTTCCTGTTGCAGGGCATTGTAGCCAGCAAGGGCATTGCGACCGAGCGCTCCTATGCGGTTTTCCTGCTGTGCGGTCTCGTGCCCTGGCAGTTCATGGCCAGTGCGCTGTCGCGCGGGGCGGGCTCGCTTCCCGAGAACCAGGATTTGATCAAGAAGGTTCATTTTCCTCGCGAGATCATCCCGCTGGCCGCGGTCATAAACTGCGTGATCAACGTGCTGATTGGGTTCGTGACGCTGTTTGTGGTGCTTGCGCTGCTCGAAGGGATCGGGATGATTGGGCGTGGCGTGCTCTATGTGCCCATCATCTTTGCGGTCGAGTTCGCGTTGGCTGCGGGATTGGCGTTGCTGTTTTCGGCGCTGAACGTCTACTACCAGGACATTGCCTACCTGATTGAGGTGGCGCTCGCCTTTGGCTTCTACGCCACGCCGATCCTGTATCCGCTTCCCAAGAGCATGGCGGTGCTTCCCGTGTCACCCGGGCTCCAGCATTGGCTCTACGAGCTGTATCTGCTCAATCCCATGGCCAATCTCATTGTGGCCTTCCGCCAGGCCATCTTGGATAATGTCTTTCCCGACCCGATTCTGCTCCTACGTCCCGCGATAATAGCGGCCGGGGCACTGCTGTTGGGCGCGATTACGTTTCGACGCGCCGCCCCGACCTTTGCGGACTATCTCTGATGCGCCTGATTGAAGTCGACAAGGTGAGCAAGGTCTTCCGGCCACGGCGAGGGC
>Ga0272441_10011369_pt1 | contig 13232 bp, 16 predicted proteins | sample SSMProp6N_FD_193582 | JGI IMG/M metagenome (GOLD analysis project Ga0272441, IMG submission 193582) | Marine sediment archaeal communities from Little Sippewissett salt marsh, Falmouth, MA, United States - SSM-Prop-6N | ecosystem: Environmental > Aquatic > Marine > Wetlands > Sediment ... | reverse complement strand
TAATGAGAAAGATTTTATACCTCAGATAGAAAAATCAGATGTTATTTATATGAGGGGTGGTCCAACTTTCAAATTATTAGATGCGATTAAAAAATATCCTGAGTTTTCAGAATCTATAAAGAATAAGGTAGTAATGGGCTCTTCTGCCGGTGCGTATATTCTATCTAAATATTTTTACCACAGAGATGAACCAGTCGGAATTTTTGAGGGCCTAGGTATATTGCCGATATCTACACATTGTCATTACAAGGGAGATAAAGGAATAGTGAAGTTATTGGAAGAAAAAGGATTAGAAGTAGTATTGTTAGGTGAATTCGAACATAAGGTTATAAAAATATGAAAAGAGAAAAGATAGATTTTGTAATAGAAGGAAATAATGATTCTGATAAAACACTAGTTTGTGTTCATGGTTTCGGGACTAATAAAGATGGTGGAGAAGGTCTATTCTTAGATATCTCAAAACAGTTGCAAAGTGAGCTTAGGATTATTCGATTTGATTTTACAGGTTATGGTAAGAGTGGAGGCAGGCAAGAAGATGCTACTCTGAGTAAACATAAAAATGATTTGGATTTTATTCTAAATTATGCAAAGCGAGAATTTGGAGAAGAAATATATATTGTTGCACATTCAATAGGTTGTTTCGTCGTAAGTTTATTGTCTCCAGATGATATTTTTAAAACCATTTTTTCTGGAATACCAAATAGTGATACAAGTATAATAATCAATTTCTTAAAAAATAGAATTACTGCCAAGGGTGGTAATTTTAATAAAGGGGGGATAAGCATATATCCGAGAACAAGTGGAGATATTCAGAAAGTAGGTGCTAATTTTTGGAGAGACTTGGAGGTATTTGAACCGATTGAATCTATTGGTAAATATTCTAAAAAAACAAAGTTGTTGATTATTCATCCTATGGAGGATGAAATAATCGGGGGAAGAGCCATTGATGAGTATAAGCGAATCGAAGATATAGAATATTTAGAAATATCAGGAACACATAATTATTCTAGAAAATTAGACAGGGAAAATCTAATTAAACATATTAAAAAATTTTTATTATAATTAAATAATTGATTAAAAACATGTCTCAAGAAACTAAAATTATAATAGCTTCAGTAGTGGCTATTGTAATAATAATTATTGGTTTTTTATTAATCAAACCTATTGAAAAAGAAGTAGCTATACCAGAAATATCTGATGAAGTTTTGGATATATCTTTCTATCCCAATTATGATGATGTCAAAGAGGTCATAGAAGATGATAATGCTACCTGGGCACTAGTTTCTGGGGGTGTATTAAAAATAGATGAAGAGGTAAAGCTTTATACTGTTGAGCATGGTTTAATCAATCCACCATACTTGACCATGGTGAAAAGAGGAGATGATATTTGGGTATCAAGTACTAGTGACGGCATCAGCAGATTTAATATCCCAACAGAAGAGATTACAAATTTTAGGAAAAATGAAAATGATTCTTTTTCTAATATAAAAGATGGATTAACCGGTAATGGCTATTACTATTTAGCCGTAGATCCTTATACCGATGAACTATGGGCTAGTGGAGATGATAATATAAGCAGATTTTTAGATGATTATGATAAATGGATTACATATACTGGTACAGACTACGAAGAAATAAAGTCATCCTATGGTCTATTCTTCACAGAAGACCATATTGTTTTTGGAGATGTTTATGAAATACGTATGTTTAATAAGAAAGAAAATGAATGGATGTTTACCCAGGATTTAGATGCTGATCTGTATTTTAGTACTAATACTCATGTTGTATTAAACAATGGATTTTTGATTGAGGCATTCCCAAAGAACATCGGAGAATTTGGTTATGGATGTGGTGAACAGGAAGAAAAATTATCTATAATAATTAAGTATTCAGATGCTAATGGTTGGTCAGATTATGATTTGAATAATTATATTGAGCCAGGAGAAATGATAGCGAAAGCAGACTTTAATGATAATATTTGGACCCTGTATTTAAATACAGATACATGTGCATATCCAGTAGATACTTATAAGATGGTGAGATATGACGTCGAGAATAATATATTATTAGATGTTAAGCAGGTAGATGCTCATAATCTTTGGGAAGACGAGCTTAAATTAGAAAATGAGAGATATCTAGAGGTTTTAGATGATGTTAAAGAGATTTTAAGGAAAGATGTTATAGCAGTAGATGACGAGGCAATGTTGCTCAATACCTTGCCACAGGAAAAAAATACTGAATTTTCTCAAGACAATCAAGACTTTAAATATGTTGATTTTGATTTGAGAGAGATAGAAGTTCCTTGGTTCGATGACATCAAAAAACAATCAGAAGACATCATTAATACAAAGAACTATATTCTCAAACCTCTTTCTTGTAATAATTTCAATAATAATGAGATATATTTAACCTCTGTCTCGTTGAATTATGGAGAATATCCGATGTCATCAGAGACAAATATTATTGCTAGGTACAATAAAGACACGAGTAAATTAGAAGAGTTGAAAGCCCTTGATTATTGGAAGGGAGAGGGATACTATTCAGATCCTTTTTATGCTATCCAACAACCATTCTATTGCCAGGATGATAAATATTTAAGTTTTAACGAGCAAGGAGTGATGAAGTATGATTTTGATTTAGGCAGGGCAGATTATCCAGACGAGGATAACTTTATAAGAGCTATGAATGACAGGATTTATTATGTAGTTAGGGATGATAAATTATATTACTATACAGAGCAATCATCTATAGGAATATTTGACATAGAGACACTTACTTATGATTATCTAGATTTGGACTTTACTTATACGAATATGCATTTTTGGCCTTATGAAATAGAATTAGAGGATATTTCAGACGATTATGTGTATTTCACAAATTTTAATTTCAATGGATTGCCATTTATTTATAATATTAAAGAAAATGAATGGGATCAGTTTTGGGTCCTAGAGAGCGACAAAGGATATATTATAGATATAAGGGAGAATAATGGCATAGTATTTATTATGAGGACGGATGAAGACAATGATGTTTCTTTAGCGTATATGCTAGAGGGAGAGCACAAGCCGAATGGATTAGACTTTACGTTTAATTATTATTCTCTTTATGAAACGCGAGATAAATTGATAATACCGACTCTCAATGGAGTTTGGGTGATAGGGATCAATAAGGGAAATATTTGATGGTCAGATGATATAAAAAAGATGTCTTCCTATAAATTTTTGGTTCTGCTAATTGTTATCTCATTATTTATAATGTTAGGTGTTTTGATTTATCAAGATTTTATTGAAGAACCTTTATTAATTATCCAAGAACCAGAGATAAGAGAACCAGTAACAATTATGTTTGTAGGAGACATTATGTTGTCTAGGGGAGTGGATTATTATATGGAGGAGAATGATGATTATAAATATCCATTTTTAAAGATTAAAAATTATTTAGAAAATGCAGAGTTATTGATTGGTAATTTAGAAGGACCGATTTCAGATAAAGGATATAATGTTGGGAGTATATATTCTTTTAGACACAAACCTGAGTCTGTTGAGGGATTAACATATGCAGGATTTGATATATTAAATTTAGCCAATAATCATATTATGGATTATACAAGAGAGGCAATGGAACAGACTTTTGAGATTTTAGAACAGAATAATATTGAATATATTGGAACGGGCGAAGACTATTCGTCAGCTCATCAACCCAAAATAAAGACTCTAAGCAATGGATTAAATGTTGCGTTTTTGGGATATACAAGTTTTGGTTCTGAATTATGGGAAGCAACTAACGAGCAGTCAGGAGTAGCCAGAATAAAGAAGGAAGAAATAGAAAATGATATTATTCTAGCAAAAGCCATGGCAGATATAGTTGTTGTCAATTTCCATTTTGGAGAAGAATATGAGACAAGATCTAATCTAGAACAACAAGATTTGGCCCATTTCTCCATTGATTCAGGCGTAGATTTGGTTATCGGACACCATCCTCATGTTGTCCAGGAAATAGAATTTTATAAAGGAAAATATATTGCTTACAGTTTAGGCAATTTTGTTTTTGACCAGGATTTTTCTGAAGAAACTATGGGAGGAATTATTTTGGAGGTTGATTTAGATGAAATCGGAATTATAAATATTAGAGAGGTTGAGACAGAAATCACAAATGAGTTTCAGGTTTTGATAAAGGAGTAGGTGCAGGGTTTTTAATTTATCTTTGTTAATAAAAACTTTTTCAAAAACCCACAACTTTGTGTTAAAATCATATAAATGGCAAAACAGAATTATAAAGCATTATACAATCAAGCATTAATAGAGCTTGATGAACTTAAAACTTGTGAAGGGGATTTTTTTAATGCTTTGCCTATCGCCGTTTGCGAGCTAGATGAGCAAGGAATTATTAAGAGAGCAAGTAAATCTTTTGAAGACTTGACTGGTTATTTAGTCAGTGAAGCAATTGATAAGCCGATTGCTAAGTTTTTTAGTAAAAAAGATAGATTAGAAGCATTATTGGGCATAACTAAGGATGATAAATATTTAAGAGGGCAAAACTTAAATCTAATTACTAAAGGAGGAAAAGAAATATCAGTTAATGGTTCTTTTGGAGTTAAAAAGCAGGGTTTTATTATAACTCTAGTTGATGTTAGCAGTATTAGGGACCTTTATAGAGATATTGAAGACGAAGCCAAGGTAAGAACTAGGGCTCTAGAGGAATCAAGAAGGGCATTGTTAAATATTTTAGAGGATACTGAGTCTGCTAAATTTCAAGCCGAGGAAGAAAAAAAGAAAACTAATGCTGTATTTAATAATTTTCCCGATGGTCTTTTGATGTTAGATGAGCAAAAGAAATTAGAGCTTATTAATCCTAGGGCAGAAGAATTATTAGATTTAAAGCAGACAGATATTATTGGGTTGAGTTTGAAAGAATTAAGTAATTTTAATCAAGCCAAAGCTTTAGTTAAAATTTTGAGGACAAAGAAACAGAAAAAGGAGGAAAATCTAAAAGAAGAGATGAATCTTGATAACAAAGGGATAATTTTAGAAATCACCACTCAACCAATTAAAACAGGAAGTAAAATAGATTCCACATTAGTAATTTTACATGATATCACTCGTGAGAAATTTATTGATACATTAAAATCGCAATTTGTTTCTGTGGCTGCTCATCAATTAAGAACACCTTTATCGATTATTAAGTGGTCATTATCCATGCTCTTAGGAGGAGAGATGGGAGATATTCCACAAAAACATAAAGATGTGTTAGTAAAGGCCAATCAAACCAATGAAAGGATGATTAGGTTAATCAATGATTTATTAAATGTTGCCAGAATTGAAGAAGGAAGATTTATTTATAAACCAACAACAGTTGAGTTTACAGAAATAGTAGAGGCCATCATAGATTCTGTGATGCCATTGATTGAAGAAAAGAAGATTAAATTAACTGCTGATTTGAATAAGGGGACAGATAAAGTAGTTAAGGTAGACATTGAGAAAATTAGATTGGCAGCCAAAAATTTAGTTGATAATGCTATTCGATATACTCCTGAAGATGGGACAATTACTATAACTCTAGTAAAAGAAGACGGAAAAGTATTATTCTCCATCAAAGATTCAGGCATTGGTATTCCCAAGGACCAACAAGATAGAGTCTTCACTAAGTTTTTCCGTGCTTCTAACGCCGTAAGAAAAGAAACAGAAGGAACAGGTTTAGGATTATTTATTACTAAGAATATTATTGAATCTCATGATGGAACGATTTGGTTTAAATCCCAGGAAAATAAAGGTACGACATTTTTCTTTAATTTGCCTGTTATATTATGAATATATGTGTTTTCGGAGATAGTATAGCTTGGGGTTCATGTGCCAAAAGAGGTTGGGTTGATATGCTAAAAGAATATTTTTATATTCCAGGAGGCGAAGAGATGCAATATACTATTTTTAATTTAGGAATAGCTGCCAATACCTCAAGAGAGATCCTCAAGAGGATTAATAAAGAAGCCGGAGCTAGAGCTCCAGATATGATTATTATTAGTATTGGTATCAATGATGCTGCTTTCGATCATTCAAAAAATGAACATTGGGTTTCCTTGAAACAATATAGAAAGAATTTATTAAAAATAATAAAGGTTGCCCAGGAATGTGCTAAAAAGGCAATATTTATAGGACTACATATTATTGATGATTCCCGCGCCGATCCAGCTGTTTTTGATAAGAATCTAACTTATAAAACAGAATATACTAAGAATTATGAAAAAGCATTGGAAGAGGTTTGCGTAAATCATAATATAGAATTGATAAAGACTATGGATGTTTTTACGAAAGATGATTTGTTTGATGGAGTCCATCCAAATAGTCAGGGACATGAGAAACTATTCAATAAGATATATCCCGAAGTAGAAAAGATTTTAAAAGAAATATCCAATTGACTTTATAATAATCACAGTTAAAATAATATAATATGCCTAAGAAAATATTAATTGTAGAGGACGAAGAAATATTAGCAGATTTATTAAAGGCTAAACTCACGGGTCTTGGTTACGATGTTTCAGTTGCTCCCGATGGTTTACGTGGATGGGAAGCATTACAGGAGATATTGCCAGATTTAGTATTGCTAGACATTGTAATGCCTAAAATGAGTGGCTTAGAGCTGTTAGAACATAAAATAGGACTGCCTAGCGTTAAGGAAATACCTGTAATTATCATATCTAATTCTGGGCAACCAGTAGAATTACAAAAATGTAAAGAATTAGGAGCTAAAGATTGGTTAATTAAAACAGAATTTGATCCTCAGGAAGTTGTTGAGAAAGTAATAGCACAAATTGGGAAAGCATAGTATAATTAAATAACATTATGGCATCAAAAATTTTATTAGTTGAAGATGATAAGTTCTTAAGAGAACTCATGACGAGAAAACTTACTAATGAGGGTTTTGATTTGCAAGAAGCTATTGATGGGGAAGAAGGGTTAAAGAAGCTAGAAACCTTTAAACCAGACATTATTCTTTTAGATTTAATTTTACCTGGTTTAGATGGTTTCGAGGTGTTAGAGAGAATAAAAGATAATCCTCAGACAAGCAGTGTTCCTGTCTTAATCTTATCAAATCTCGGACAAAGAGATGAAATTGAAAAAGGGCTGAAGCTAGGAGCTATTGATTTTATGGTTAAAGCTCATTTTACTCCTGAAGAAATTGTAGGAAAGATCAAATCTATATTGTCTAACAAGGGAGAAGCAAAGTAAATATGAAATCAAATTAGAAGAATCCAATTAAATTGGGTTTTTCTTTACAAAATATGTTTTATCTCATTTATGGAAAAGAACCATATTTAGGTAATCAGAGATTAAAAGAGCTGATTCAAGATAAACAAGCTGTAATATTTACACAAGATTTTACTTTCGAAGATATTAAGAATGAATTAAGACATATTTCTATGTTTGATTCAAAAAAAACTATTGCTGTTTGCAATGCTTTTTCTAACGAGTCTTTTATAAAAGAATTTCTTGAGTTGTTTAAGAAACAAGAGACAGAGCATGATTTAATATTTTTAGAAGAAAAAGAAGTTGATAAAAAAATAGTTTCTTTTTTTAAGAAAAAAGGAGAAATATTTAAGTTTGATAAATTAAAAGGTAGAGATTTAAATGATTTTGCCTTGAATGAAGTCAAAAAATATGAAGCTAAAATAGATTTACGGGCCTTAGATTTATTAATCAGGTCTTGTGATAAAGACTTATGGAGATTGGCCACAGAGATTAAGAAGTTATGTACTTATACAAAAGATATTAAAATAAAAGATGTAGAGATTTTAGTACAAGCCCCTGTCGAAGCAGAAATCTTTAAAACAATAGATGCGATAGCTAGTAAGAATAAAAAGAAAGCCCTAGAATTGATTTATAGGCACATTGAGAAAGGAGATTCACCTTTTTATTTATTTACGATGATTGTTTATCAGTTTAGAAATCTACTTTTGGTCAAAGAATATGAAGGAAATTACAACGCCGCCGTAGAAGCATTGGATTTGCATCCTTTTGTAATTAAAAAATCACTTTGGGTTTCACCAAAATTTACTAAAGAACAATTAGATTTAATATACACTAAGATTTATAAGATGGATTTGGCATTAAAGCTTGGGAAAATAAAACCAGAGATGGCTCTGGAATTATTGATTGCTGATATTTAGTTAGATAGTTTAGTTACAGCTGATTTTTTCCTTGCAGCTGTATTTTTTTTGATTACACCTTCTTTTTGTGCTTTATCTACTGCCTTATAATATTTAGGAAGTAAGGCAGAAGCTTCTTTTTTCTTTCCATCTTTAAGTAAATCCATAATTTGTTTATATAGGTCTTTTATATTCCTCTTATAAACTAAATTATGAACACGATTCCTATGTTCTTTTCTTAATGCTTTTTTGGCTGATTTTGTATTTGGCATAGTGTTAAGTTTTTAACACGGGTTTTATTATTTTACAAGTGGTGCGGCACCGGAAGACCCTGTAGTCTTCCGGTGCCACGTTGTCTCCCAGAGCTACTCCGTCGCTCAGGTGACGACGCTCACCACGTCGAGTCTCTTTTTCATCCCGTGCTCCTTTCACGATAGAGACCAGTGTATTCATATTATATCCAATTCTCATTGAAAATCAATAACTTTTAATCTAGAATAAATCAATGATTAAAACTTTAATAAAAAAAATAACGCCTAGACTTATATTAAGCTGGTATTACCAGCTTTTACCTGTTTTAGGTTCTTTAATTTATAGGTTTCCATCTAAAAAATTAAATATTATTGGAGTAACTGGCACTAATGGTAAATCCTCTACAGTTGAATTAATAACTTCTATATTTCAACAAGCCGACATTAAGATTGCTTCCATAACATCTATTAGATTTCAGATAAATGATAAAACTTGGAAAAATAAATTAAAAATGACAATGCCTGGAAGATTTAAAATACAAAAGTTTTTAAGGAAAGCAGTAAATCAAGGATGTAAATATGTAATTTTAGAAGTTACTTCTGAAGGAATAAAACAACATAGACACAAGATGATAGATTTTAATACAGCCGTATTTACTAATTTAGAAAAGGAACATATTGAATCCCATGGAAGTTTTGAGAATTACAAAAAAGCAAAGTTAGAATTATTCAAATTAGCTAATACTTTAATAGTTAATTTAGACAATGAACACGCAGAAGCATTTTTAAACTTCAATAAAAAGAAAATTACCTATTCTATAAATCAACAAAGTGATTTTAAAGGAGAAGAAATAGAATTAATGCCCAATTATTCTAGTTTTGAGGTGAATAATAATTTTATTAAAACTAGTTTATTAGGAGAATTTAATATCTATAATTCATTAGCAGCAATAGCTGTTTGTATGAATGAAAATATTGATATTTCCATTATTCAAAAAGTATTAGAAAATGTAAAAACTATTTCTGGAAGAATGGAATTGGTTATAGATAAGCCATTTAAAGTGTATGTAGATTACGCTCATACTCCCGATGCCTTAGAGAGCGTTTACAAGACAATAAAACAGACAGAACAAGGAAGAATGATTTGTGTATTGGGTTCTTGCGGAGGTGGAAGAGATAAGTGGAAAAGGGAGGAATTTGGTAAATTATCTTCTAAATATTGTGATGAGATTTTGTTAACCAATGAAGACCCATATGACGAAGATCCGAATCAAATAGTAGAAGATATTTCTAAGCACACTACTAAAAAGCATAAAAAGATTATTGATAGAAAAGAAGCTATTAAGCAAGCTATTAATATAGCCAATGATAATGATGTTGTTATTATAACTGGAAAAGGAAGTGAACCATGGATGGTGGTTAAGAATAATAAAAAAATCCCTTGGGACGATAGGGAGATTGTTAAAAAAGTGTGAATTTAGTCTTATTTTAATTCAAATTCACGCAATATTGACAAAAAAGCGTTAATTTAAAAAATGACAGAATTACAAAAAGCAATCCAACACTTTAAAAAGAATGACTCTATTCTTTTTAAGGTTTATGAACCAGGAATTATTAAACAATTAAAACCAATCAAAAAAGAACAATATTTTATTCATTTATGTACATCAATTATATACCAACAATTATCTGGGAAAGCAGCTGCAACAATTTATTCTAGATTTGAGAAATTATTTAGTAAAAAAATTATTACTCCAAGAAAATTATTGAATTTATCTGATATAAAATTAAAATCAGCTGGTTTGTCCCAGCAGAAGATAAAATATCTTAGGAGTTTAGCTGAACATGTTTTAAATAAATCATTAAATTTTGATAATTTATCTGATGAAGAAATTAAAGAGCGATTAATCCAGGTAAAAGGAATTGGTCCGTGGACAGCAGAGATGTTTTTAATGTTTTCCATGGCTAGACCGAATGTGTTTTCTAGAGGAGATTTAGGAATCAGGAATGGAATGAAAAAATTATATGGAAAAGAGCTAACTGACAAACAAATAAATAAATGGTCACCCTATAAGACATATGCTTGTTTACTATTGTGGAAGGGTATAGAATAATCATATGAGTGAAGTAACAAAACAAGGTCTAGAAGATTTAAAAAAAGAACTTAAATATTTGACTACTGAAAAAAGAAAAGAAATAGCTGCAGCTATTAAGCATGCAGCTTCTTTTGGCGATTTAAAAGAGAATGCTTCATATCATGAGGCAAAAGAACAGCAAGCTTTCACAGAAGGGAGAATCTCTGAATTGAGGGCTATTATAGCAAGCGCTAAAGTTGTTGAATCACAGGGCTCTGGATGGGTGGAATTGGGCTCTACCATAGTTTTATCTACGGGAGATACTTATAAACTAGTTGGTCCAGCAGAGGCCAATGTCTTAGAGGGTAAGATCTCCTATAAATCTCCCTTGGGAGAGCTTTTGATGAAGAAAAAAGTTAATGATAAGATTAAATTAGGAGATATAGAATATATTATTAAGGAAATAAAATGAAAATAAGTTTAGAATATTGTCACATATATCCTGGAGCAGATATATCAAAAGATATTAAGGATGCTAACGAGTGGGCTCCACGTGTATCAAAAATGTTGGATGATCATGAAATACAGAAATGTATTATGATTGATGATATTCACGCCAAACAAGAACCAACAGAAGAATATATTAAAGATGTTATTAGTAAATTAGAAGTGAAGCCGGATTGTGTTTATAGGGAGTCAGATTTTATCTTAGAGGCCCATAAAACTATTGAATCGATTGATCTCAAGGAACGAGATTTTATACAATCAGGAGAGAGAGCATGGTTAAGAGAAAATGTAGAAAAATATAGGACAAGTACTGAATTTTTATTAAGTTGGAATACGGGAGATACAGTAGAGTTTTCTTGTCCCACTTTAGCGGCTACATCATATTTGACTAGACTAGGGTTAATATCAGTAGATGGGGTAAAGCCAATATACGGGGATGATTTAATGATTGCTGATCAATTAGTTAATGTATTATCATCTTTTTATCTTCAAGTAGAAGATAAGGCACAATCTATAATAGAAGCTACATTTAAAGATGCTCTTAGGAAGATAAGCTGGTTTTTATACTAATAAAACCTTGTAATTCTAAGGTTTTTTAGTTAGAGTTATGGTATTATGAAAAAATATAATCAATCCACAAAGAAATTTTTGCGCTCTGAAAAAGCTAGAATTAGAAAAGAATTTTCAGACACGAAAAAGCAGGAAGAATTAATTAAAAAACTTTACGAAAAAGTTTTTCAAAAACATGAAAATAAATGATATTTTCAAATTAGCAATAGAAACAGGAATAGAAGCAGATTTAAGACCTAAAGAAAAAATACAAAAGGTTTTAGAAAAAAAGAAACAAGCTTTTGAAAAATCAGAAGATAAAGAATATTTTGATAAAGAATTAATAGAAAATCCATATTCTGATTCTAGAATTTTATATATTGCAGAAGATAAAGAAATTAAAAAGATTTTATTTGGAATTGATATTGCTCCAGCAGAACTTTTAATGGCCAAACAGTTAGGTGTAGATTTAGTAATATCTCATCATCCCCTGGGAAAAGCACTAGCAACTCTAGACGATGTCATGGAATTACAAGCAGAAGTATTAAATCAATATGGAATCCCAATAAATGTGGCAGAAGGAGTAATGAAACCAAGAATTTCTGAAGTGGCTAGGGGCTTAAATAAGGCAAATCATCAAAGAACAGTAGATGCTGCGAAACTCTTAAATATTAACTTAATGTGCCTACATACAGTTTGCGATAATTTAGCCGTTGATTACCTTGAAAAACAAATTGAATCTAAAAATCCTGAAACATTAGGAGAACTATTGCAGATTATTGAAAATATTGAGGAATTCAAGATAGCTAAAAAGAATGGAGCTGGTCCTAAAATATTTGTAGGAAGTAAAGAGAGTAAAACAGGAAAGATTGCCTTATCTGAAATTACAGGAGGAACTGAGGGTTCTTCTAAAATATATGAAAAAATGGTTAATGCTGGAATTGGCACTGTCGTAGGAATGCATGTTTCAGAAGACCATAGAAAAGAAGCAGAAGCAGCTCATATAAACTTACTAATAGCAGGGCATATGTCCTCAGACTCTCTAGGAATAAATTTATTCTTAGATAAATTAAAAGATATTGAAATCATACCTTGCTCTGGACTAATTAGAATTGAGCGCTGACGAAAGAGCAATTTTTTTATAAGATACGGACACAACTTCGGAGAAAGGAGGTGTCCTAACTATGCCCACATACGTCATTGGCCCGGTTGCTGTAGGGATCATCGGAAATCACCCAGATTAAGATAATGAATCTCCCAGTGAACGTCCCGAGTGGTCTATTCCTGGTGATTTGGATCGTCGTCTTGACACTCCTTGCGATCGTAAGGGCGTATGATCCTGACCCGGCATCAGCTCCTACGGTGTTCAGGGTGTGGTATTCCCTGAGTGCAGTGATCTGGATGATGGGACTGACCCTCACCATCGGAACATGGAAGGAGAACCGAAGTTCACCCTGATCGCAAGTTCAGGGTGCAACTCTTTAAAAATCATGCTAAATTGAATTAATGAAGAAAAAAGTTAATTTTAGAACGCCTAGTCGTTTTATTAGCTATGCCTTTATCAAAAAAACAAAAATATCTTCAAATCGCATTAAACAGCGATTTAAATCAAGCAAGGAATATAATTCTCAAACTTCCAACAGATGAAAGAATTATATTAGAAGCAGGAACTCCATTGATTAAACAATATGGAATTAGGGCTATAAGTTC
>Ga0272441_10011368_pt1 | contig 13234 bp, 11 predicted proteins | sample SSMProp6N_FD_193582 | JGI IMG/M metagenome (GOLD analysis project Ga0272441, IMG submission 193582) | Marine sediment archaeal communities from Little Sippewissett salt marsh, Falmouth, MA, United States - SSM-Prop-6N | ecosystem: Environmental > Aquatic > Marine > Wetlands > Sediment ... | reverse complement strand
AGGTATCGGTATTCCGACCGGTTGGGAAACGACACATTTCTTGGCCGGTGTTCAAGTCCCAGACCATCACGAAGTTGTCGAGATCTCCTCCTGAATGATCATACCAGCCGTGACCGCTGCCGGCGACGCCACGCAATCCATCCGAGGAAAATCCGACACTCATCACCTCTTTTACGGCCTTGAGCAGTTTCAACTCCTGTCCCGTCGTGAGGTCCAACAATCGCACGCTGCCGTCCCAAACGCCGGCCAGGGCCTGCCGACCATCAGGGGAGAAGACCAGGCTGCCTACACTTGAAAATCCACCGGGTTCACACGGCTCCAACGACATGCGTTGAAGAATCTCCCCGTTATCCAAATCCCAAAGAAGAACCAGTCCCATATGGCCAGTCAACGCCTGCTGACCATCTGGAGAAATGGCGAGACTGTGCGTCCGCTTCGGGGGATCAAGCCGCCGCAGCTCATTACCGGAAGAATCCCATACTCTGACCGACCAGTCGCGTTCATCCCCCTTTTCGGAATAGCCGCTCGAAGTCGACAGCAGTCGGGACCCGTCAGCGGATATGGCAACGCGCGAGACGACGCTCGAGTGGCCTTCGAAGCGATGGACCTCTCTCATTACAGCCGGCGGAGGCGGTTTCTTGCAACCGGCGAGCTGGCAAGCGAGGAGCCCGAACCCGGTTAGAGCTACGCCGAATTGGAGAAGGTTGAATGAATGAGGTGACCCTTTCGTCGGATAATCCCCCTCGTCCTTAATGGTTTTCAATTGATTGAATGTCAATGTGATAAAATTATTAAACAAGGTGTAAACAGTTTAGCACGCTGCCTTAAGCTCGGCAATAAAAAGAAAATCCCGCATAGAAAAAAGTGTTAATCACTCCTAATTTTATGCGGGATAATGGGTTAGCTTCCCAGGCAAGATTATCTTCGCTTTGCGAAATTGTCTTGAATAATAGCGGAAGGAGGGCAAGCTCACTTAGTGCGTGACTCGTTGATTAATCTTTCATTCTTTTTCCTTCAGCTCTGCATCATTGCTCTTTATGATCTCTGTCAGCTGAGTAAGTACGGGCCCGCTTTTCCTGCTTTATCAATTGTTGTAATCCGAGCAAAATGGTATTATTAAAATATGAATAGAAATATCACTGCTAAATATAGGATATCGGAACGTGGAAACGATGATTACGTTCCCGGATCACCTGACGAATTGCTCGGAATAGTTTGGCCACTGACCCGAGAAATCTCCTCTCTTAGTATCAGTCACTATGCTGAACGAAGACTACAAAGAGATGTTACAAATCTTATCCGACGAGAAGGTTAAATTCCTCCTAGTCGGTGCCTACGCCCTGGCCGTCCATGGCTTTCCCCGGGCGACTATGGATATCGATATCTGGGTTAAGCCCGAACCGGAAAACGCTGAAGCTGTCCTGCGGGCTCTGCGGAAATTTGGTGCTCCATTATGTGATTTAACCGAGGAGGATCTTCAGAAAGAAGGAACCATTTTCCAGATAGGAGTCGCTCCGAGGAGAATCGATATTATCACCACCGCAGACGGTCTTTACTTCGATGATGCTTTTAAAAGCTCAATGGTGGTGACAATTGAAGAAATCAAGTTGCATGTCCTTTCACTTGACGACCTTATCAGAAACAAGCGATCGACGGGTAGAACCAAGGATCTGGCGGACGCTGAATCGCTTGAATCATTAAAAGAATCCAAATCTTCTGGGTCCTGAGAAAAGCAATCGTTTTTCGGAAATTCCCCCCCCTATAAGGGAAAAAGGTAGAACCTCTCTCAAGAGAGGTTCTACCTTCTGCTCAAACTGACTCCCCAGTCCGATGGCGGAGCGAACCCTCATCTGGGACGTTTTTGACTACATCTTCGAGGCGGACCGCCGGCGGATGGGGCGGATAAAGCCGATCCGGACCTACCGGAACCCGATATTCCAGGCCCGGGAGTAGGCGGAGGCGATGGAAGCGGGGAATTTTCGGTCTCAGCGAGCATTCGCCCAGGCGATCGGGTTATCTCATGCCCGGGTTTCCCAGGTGCTGGGCCTCCTCAGGCTCTGCCCGGATACCCGGGAAGCCCTGAAAGCCCTTGGCGATCCTCTCTATTCCCGGAAGGTTACTGAACGGAAGCTCCGCCCGATCGTCAATCTCCCGGGGAAAAAGCAGGAAATCCAGCTCAGGGAAATGCTTTGATCCCTTTCATGAAATCAAAGCAGGGAGGCTGGCAACTCTCAGGCTATAAATTTTTCCAGAGCAGCCATGCTTTCAGGAAAGGATTGATAAACTTGAACTCACCGAAATGCCTATAAATGACCTTCAATTGAACCAACCTGTGCAGTGCCTTTTTAACCGAGGCAGCGTTGGGGATCCCCACCCCTTGAAGAAATGCGCCTGAAAATGGTGAGGCGCCCCCGAACCGGGCCAATCCAACCAAACACCGTAACTGGTGCGCCGTGAGTTGAACCAGGACTGATTCGTAGCCTTTTGATTCGCGCGAGAATATTAAATGCATAGCCCCGCGGATTGTGTGCTTATCAATATGCTCCTTTTCGGATGTCGTGTCCCAAAGTGCCCCGCAATATTGCTGCACATCGCCGGGCAAATCACCGGCGAGTTCGAATCCGGTATCCAAAACACTGTCATCCATGGTGCGTTTCCCGGCAGTAAACTTTTTTTTCAAAAATTTTTTAAACTGTTCACGATCCAGTGGTCCTACCTCAATAGGGATCGCGGACTTGAAGAATGGGCTTGCCGGATCGGAGAAGATGTCATGCATCTGATTGCGAACGCTGCCCGCAAATACATATGGGATGCTTCCGTGGAATTGAATCTTACTCCTCAGAACGGCCAGGGTTTCCTTCGACGATCGAAGATTGAGAATTTCCTGAAACTCATCGAACATCACAACCAGGGCATTTCGCTTGTGAATGCCGTTGACGAGATCAAGTATTCCGTCAATGGAATTGGGTTGGAGAGAGACCGCGGCATCCAATGAGATCACTGGTTCGCCGGTCAATGGGTCAATTGACACCGTCGGACGAAGCTGGGCTAATTTCCGCAGTATCTTATCCAGTAATCCGGATTGTTGTTCCAGGGAGATGATTGCCTTGACCATCCGCTTGCACAGATCGTCAGCGTCTTTAACCTCAAGCAAATCAATATAAAGAAGCGAGCGTTTCTTGAATTGCCGGACTGCTTCGCAGACCAAGGAAGTTTTTCCTGTACGCCGCTCACCTTGCAGGACGATATTCTGGCCAGCCTGGATGGATTCCACGACTTGTTTCATCAAGACAGGACGAGGACAGAAATCATCTGCGCTGACAACTTGGCCATATTTGAATGGATTCATAGGACTTCACCTCCGCTTTATTGTGCCATATAGCATAATACAAAATGGAACAATGTAAAAAGTAATTTTAATTCATAACCGCATTATATCCTTCGTCTCCATTTCGGCTTTGCCCAGTGTCGAGCAGGATGAAAATGAAAAAGCCGACCTTTGTAGGTCGGCTTTTTCACTCCCCGGGCAAGACTCGAACTTGCAACATGGTGGTTAACAGCCACCCGCTCTACCATTGAGCTACCGGGGAAGATCAATTATTAATTAGCAATTAGCATTGTTAAGGCACAAGTCGATAGGAGAATAATACCGGCTAAGGGAGGAAAATCAATTTTTTTCTTTTTGCCGGGACGGTAAAAGAAAAAAGCTGGACGGCCTCGAAGGTTAGGTGGCGCTTCGGTTTCCCGAATGGGCGACGCTATCCGCGTTCTGTCCCGTCCTGACGCCTCCAGGAGTCACAACCTCCCCCTGGTATTTCGGACCCGCTTTATGGCCGTCCAGCCATAATATAATATATTACATAAATACCGATGCCGCAAGCAGAATTTTTAAATCAGAATTTTTAAATCAGACCGATACCTTCTGCACCTTGTCCCCGGTTTTTTTCAGCAGCTCTTCCCACTCCTTATCCACATGCTCCTGGAGCTCTTTCAGGAGCGGCTTGTTCTTTTCTTCGAGGAGATGCTTGTACCTTCCCTGGGTTCTGATCCACTCTTCGATCGGAAGCTTTTCCTTCGGCTTGTAGTTGAGTTTCCACTCGCCGTTTTCCACCTCGTAGAGGGGCCAGAAACAGGTATCCACGGCCATTTTAACAATTTCCACCGAATCGACCGGGGGTACCCGCCAACCGCGGAAACAGGAGGAAATGACGTTTATAAACTTCGGCCCCTCGATGGAGAGGGCCTTCTTCACCTTCCCGATGTAATCGCGCCAGTTGTGGGGAGATGCCTGGGCCGCGTAGGGAAGGTGATGAGCGGCTATGATATAGGTCAGGTCTTTGGCGAACTGTTTTTTGCCCGGTATGACGGAACCCGCGGGAGCCGTGGTGGTGGAAGCCCCAAAGGGAGTGGCGCTCGAGCGCTGAATTCCGGTGTTCATGTAGGCCTCGTTGTTGTAGCAGATATAGAGGAAGTCGTGGCCGCGCTCGATCGCACCGGAAAGCGATTGCAGGCCGATATCGTAGGTTCCTCCGTCGCCACCGAAGGCGATGAACTTGATATCCCCCTTGATCTTTCCCTTCTTCTTCAGGGCCCGGTAGGCGGTTTCGACCCCGCTGATGGTGGCGGCCGAGTTTTCAAAAGCGTTGTGGATGTAGGGGATCCGCCAGGCGGTGTAGGGATAGATGGTGGTGGCCACTTCCATGCAACCGGTGGCGAAAGAGACGACCACCGGTCCCTCCACCGCCATCAGGGCCTGCCGGATGGCGATGACGCTGCCGCAGCCGGCGCAGGCCCGGTGGCCGGGACTGATGAGATCCGGTTTCTTGGAAAGCTCTTTTAAGCTAAGTGCCATAATCTTTTTCTCAGGTTACTAAAGGTTACTAAGGGTTACTATCCGTTACTAACGGTTACTCGCGCTCGATTAGTGGGCCGCAACCTATCGTAACCTCTCGTAACTTTTTGTAACCTGTCGTAACCTTTATTTACTCTCTAACCCCGAGGTGGAGGGCCTCCTCCTCGTAAAATTTTTTGTCTTTGAGATCCCGGAAAACGCCGGCGATCATCTCCGGGCTGATATCCCTTCCTCCGAGACCGTAGACGTAATTGGAAACCGGAATCGTTGATTGGCGGTAAAGGGCCGACCGCACCTCCTGAAAGACCGGGCCTCCGATCCCGCTGAAGCCCTCGGAACGGTCCAGAACCGCCACCGCTTTCGCCCCCGAGAGAGCTTTCACTATCTCCTCGGCCGGGAAAGGGCGGAACACTCTCAGCTTCAAGACACCGACTTTTTCGCCGCTCTCCCTCATATCGTCCGCTGCCGCCTTGGCGGTTCCGGCGGACGAACCCAGGGCCACCACGATGTACTCGGCGTCCTCGGTGCGGTATTCGTCGAAGAAACCGTACTTTCTCCCCGACAATTTTTCATACTCCTGCGCGACTTCCAAGATCACCCCCCGGGCGCTTTTCATGGCTTCGGCCTGTTGTTTTTTATGCTCAAAATAATAATCATAGAGGTCAAGCGGTCCGTAGGTAACCGGGTGGGCGACGTCGAGGAGGGGGAAATTAGAGTGGTGCTCGCCGATGAATTTTTTCACCTCCTCATCTTTGAGAATATCAACCCGTTCCACCGTGTGGCTGATTATGAATCCGTCGTGGGTTGACATCGCCGGCAAAAGCACGTCCGGGTGCTCGGCCACCTTCATGGCCTGGATGATGTTGTCGTAAACCTCCTGGGAGTTTTCGCTGTAGAACTGGATCCAGCCGGAATCCCGGCAGCCCATGGAGTCGCTGTGGTCGGCGTGGATGTTGATCGGGGCGGAGAGGGCCCGGTTGACCACCGCAATGACGATCGGCAGGCGCGTGGATGCGGCGATGTAAACGATCTCCCACATCAGGGCCAGGCCGTTGGCCGAAGTGGCCGACATGACCCGGGCGCCGGCGGCGGATGCTCCCACGGCGGCGCTCATCGCCGAATGCTCCGACTCGACCAGGATCATTTCGGTGCTCACCCGGCCGTCGGCGTGGAAGGTGGCGAATTTCTGCATCAGCTCGGTCTGGGGAGTGATGGGGTAGGCCGCCACCACGTCGGGATCGATCTGCCGCATGGCTTCGGCGCCGGCTTCATTTCCGGTCAGGGCCAGAAATCCGTTTTCCATAATCCGAACTCCGTGAAATACTACTTAATCCTATTCTTTTTTCTTTTCCGGCGGGGAACCTTCCTTGATTCCCCACTCGTTGGCCTTCACTTTTCCAGCTTCCTCTTCCGGGACCATCTCGATGGCATCGACCGGACAGATGTGCGCGCAGATCCCGCAGCCCTTGCAATGATCGTAATCATAGCCGGCCATCTTTTCATCCTCGACCAGGACGGTTCCGTCGGGACAAAAGATCCAGCACTGAAGGCAATCGATGCACTTTTCCTTATCGACAACGGGCCTCTCCGATCTCCAGTCGCCGGTTTTGTACTGAAAGGCGTTTCCGGCATCGGTGATCAGGCCGCCGATCGGAATTTCTTTCCATCCTGGTTTTTTCGCGCTCATATCAACCGTGCGATTTTAATTTTTTCCTACTTCGTCGTAGGCCCTTTTGACCGATTTGATGTTGCCTTCAAGAACCTGGGGGGAAAATTTCCGGGAGAACTCACGGCGGATATTATCTTCCACGGTTTTCAGCTCGACAGCTCCCGTCGCTTTGATCAGGGCGCCGAGCATCGGCATGTTGGGGATAGCGCGGCCGATCTCATCCCGGGAAATCCGGTTGGCGTCGATGGTCCATACATTTTTCCCCTTCAAGAACGGGTGCTGGGATTCCAGCTCGGAGAGGGGGAGGTGGGTGTTGATAATGACGACGCCATCCTCTTTCAGCCCGTCGCAGACATCCACCGTTTCCAGGAGGGTGGAATCGAGGACGATGACGACATCGGGATGATAGACGGCGGAATGCATCTTTACGGGACCATCACTGATTCTTGTGTATCCCTTGATGGGAGCCCCGGAACGCTCGGGTCCGTACTCAGGGAAACCCTGGCTGTATTTCCCCTCATGGAGAGCTACCAGAGCGAGAAACTCGGCCACCGTCTTGGCCCCCTGACCACCCCTTCCATGCCATCTGATTTCTATCATTCTTGCCATCGCCCAACAATTAAAGCATAATTCCATTCTGAATTCAAATCATTTTAAACCTGAAGTCTTCTCTTTCTCTGAAAGTCGGGCCTCCTGCAAACATCCCCCTCGATGATTGCACCATATTCCCCACGTGAAAAAATGTCAATAATAGCTAAAATGCTCTCCGCCCTTCCAGAGCCCGGCTCAGGGTCGCCGGATCGATGAAATCGAGCGAACTCCCCACCGGGATCCCGGCCGCGATCCGGCTCAGCCTGATCTTGAGGGGCCGGAGGATCCGGGCCAGATAAAGAGCGGTGGTTTCCCCGTCCACATCGGAGCCGGTGGCCAGAATAACTTCCCGGGGAGGTGACTTTTTCACCCGGGCCAAAAGCTCTTTAACCCGCAGGTGCTCCGGACCGATACCGTCGAGGGGTGTTATCTTTCCCATCAGCACGTGATAAACGCCCCGGTAGCTTCCGGTCGCCTCCAGCGCGATCACGTCCCGGGACTCTTCCACCACGCAGATCAGATTCCGGTCTCGCCGCGGGTCGGAGCAGATCGGGCAGGGATCTTTCGAAGTGATGTTTCCGCAAACCGAACAGAACCGGAGACGTCCCTTCAGCTCACCCAGCGCCTGAACCAGTTCCCGGGCGAGGGAGTCATCGCTCTTCAGCAGATAAAAGGCGATCCGCTGGGCGCTTCGCGCGCCTACTCCCGGAAGCTTTTCCAGGGCATCGAGCAGGCGCCGCATTGCTGGTGGATAACCGGCCATGGCATTACCTCACAATCCAAGTGCGCTGAGGTCGATTCCTCCGGTCAGAGAGCCGAGCTGATCGCTTGATGCTTCCTCAACCTTCTCGCTGGCCTGGCGCACCGCCGCCAGCACCAGATCCTCCAGCAGGGATGCATCACCTTCTTTCAGCACATCGGGCTTGATGGAAAGGGAAATCAGCTCCCTTTTGCCGTTCACCACCGCCTTGACCATTCCCCCTCCGGCGCTTCCTTCCATTTCCATCTGCTCGAGCTGGGACTGCAGCTGGGATAACTTCTTCTGCATCTGCTGGGCCTGTTTCATCAGCTTTCCTATGCCGGCCACGATAATCCTCCTTGTTAAGCTCGTTTAAGGGCTTACGACTGCGGGATGCGAATCCTGGAACGTTGCTCCCTGCTGGTTCCTTTCAACATTCAACGTTTAGAGCTACGCCACCTTTAAACGATCAACGAATTATTCTTTTATATTGATGATGGTCCCGTCGAAGAGTTCGATCGCTTTTTCGACCAGAGGATTTTGCTTGATCAATTTTTTTTTCGCCTTCCCGGAATCGACCTTTTGGGCCGGAGTCTTATCGGGCCCGGGGATTCTTCCCGGATTGACGACGAACTTCATTTTGACGGAAAATCCGAGCTTATTTTTCAGTAAATTCTCCAGGTAAGCGAGATGGGGCGGTGATTCCAGGTGCTCGCGGTTGAAGTCGAATTCCTCCCCGAATGAAACCATCAGGACGCCGTTCTCCAAAGCGGTGGGAGTTCCCTCGTTCAAATAAGTTTTCAAGATGGGCCGGTTTTTACCCAGCGTCTCGATGAAATCGACCCAGATATCTTTCACCTGCTGCCAGTTCTGCGAGGAATCTTCCGTCGATCCCGTATTTTCGGGAGCGGGATTGCGGGAGGGGGACGGACTCGAATTGCCCTCCCTGCTCTCGGCCAGCGCTTTCAGATCCCCGATCAGGTCTTCCAGGTAAACCCGCCGGGGGGAGCGGGCCAGTCTGATCAGGGCGACTTCCAAAGCGATCCGCTCGGAGAGAGCGAACTTTATCTCCCTTTCCGCCCGTATCAATTCATCGAGGATATAGAGAAGCTGAGGATGAGTGAGCTGGCGAGCCCTCCCCTTCATTTTTTCGTATCCTTCATCGGAAAGGCCGGCAAGTTCCTTTCCCTTCTTGGAAACTTCTATTATCAGCAGATTTCGAAAATGCTCCACCAGGGCGGCTAAAAATTTGGGGACCGGCCAGCCCTGATTGATAACTTCTTCCGCCAGCTCGATCACGCCGGGCACGTCACCTTCGCAGATAGCCCGGGAGAACTCGTCTAAAGTTTCTTCGGGAACAAGGCCAAGCAAACCGGAAACGTCTTTCCGGCTGATCTTACTTTCACAGTACACCAGAAGCTGATCCAGAATTGATTCGGCGTCCCGCATGCTACCGTCGGAACAGGCGATTACGGCACGGAGCGCCTCTTCTTCAAACTCGACCTTTTCCTCCTGGAGAATTTTTTTCAGGCGTTCTTCGATCTGCTCGCGGGGTATCTTTCTCAAATCAAACCGCTGGCAGCGTGAGATAATGGTGGCCGGCAGCTTCTGCGGCTCGGTGGTGGCGAAGAAAAATTTCACGTGCGAGGGCGGCTCCTCGAGCGTCTTCAGCAGGGCGTTGAAAGCGCTGCCGGAAAGCATGTGAACTTCGTCGATGATGTATATCTTATAGCGTGAACGGGAGGGAGCATATTTAACGTTCTCCCTCAACTCCCTCACGTCATCGACGCTGGTGTTCGAAGCCCCGTCGATTTCCAGAACATCCAAGCTGTTGCCCTCGGCGATCTCCCGGCAGGAGTCGCACCGGTCGCAGGGACGGGCGGTGGCGGTCTCGGAGGAGAGGCAATTGAGAGATTTGGCGAAGATCCGGGCAATGGTGGTCTTGCCTATCCCCCGGGGACCGGTAAAAAGGTAGGCGTGGCTGAGGCGGTCCAGATCGATAGCATTGACCAGGGTGCGGGTTACGTGCGTCTGACCCACCACCTCTTCAAACTGCTGCGGCCGCCACTTTCTTGCTAGGGCTAAATAAGCCATTTAAAATTTTTCTCCGAAAAATTTTATAACATATTTGCCAAAATCATATTCGCGGAACTGCATCAGGAAATGCAATAACCCGGCGAATTAAATCAAGGCTGAAAGTATTAAAATTAAAATTTTCTGAAAGAAAATTTTAACCGCGCACCCGCGTTCGAGGCTACCGCAATCGCCTTCTTCGCCGATCGGCTCCGACCAAGTTTCGCCGACGCCACGCCTCGATTCCGCGTACCGCTGCTTCCTTCCGGACCTGACGGGGTTGGCGGGCTCGGCGCGCGCGGGACCTGATCTTCAACACCGCTCTGAACGAATCGGACGAAAACGGATCACCCCTCCGGCGGGGTTTCGGCCCTGCTGGAGCGGTTTGCAGGTCACCCTTCGACAAGCTCAGGGATCGGGGCACCGCTGGCTCCCCGCTTAGCGCGGTTAAAATTTTTTCTTCGCAAAAATTTTAAGATATTCTGTACTTAGCTCTCTCTTCCTTCAAGACGATTTTTATTCCCTTAACCTTCCTCTTGCCGATTCCTTTTACTTCCACCATTTAAATCAACGGAGAGGGTGGGATTCGAACCCACGGTACTCTTTTGGAGTACACTCGCTCTCCAGGCGAGCCGATTAATCCGCTCTCGCACCTCTCCAGAATCAAATATTAATAACCTTATCCAGGTATCTCCTGCCGGAACGAGTCTTTAAATAATTTTCTCTCCGCCGGGCCTCACCCAAAGAATTAAATTCCTCTGAATATAACAATATCCAAGGAATACCACTCTTTGTAAATCTCTGCTTCCCTCGGTTATGATTATTTATTCTCTTGTCCAGATCCGAACAGCAGCCAATATATCTCTTCTTTAATCTATCACTCCATAAAACATATATATATGATTTCATCTTCATAGAATGGGATTCTCCGTCACCGCCTCTGGCGGTGCCGGATCAGGCGCCCCCGGTATCTTAACCGGGGGCGACTGAGAACCCACGGTACTCTTTTGGAGTACACTCGCTCTCCAGGCGAGCCGATTAATCCGCTCTCGCACCTCTCCTTTAAAATTTTTTCTTTGAAAAAATTTTTGTTCAGAAGCTTGGTAAAATAAAACCTATAATTCCACAATGAACTTCCAGACCACCGCTAAATCAGTAATTATTCTAAAAACTCTTTTCTTTCCCGCGCCTCTGAAAGGGCGCAGGAAAGAAAAGAGCGGAGAGGGAGGGATTTGAACCCCCGGTGCCGTAAAGGCACGCCGCATTTCGAGTGCGGTGCATTAAGCCGGACTCTGCCACCTCTCCAAAAAAATCTATGATTTTTTTGGATCTCGAACCCCGCAGGGGTGAGAGATCTTATCGATTCTTAATTAAATTTAGCTTCTTCTTCCGGCTAAATTTTTTGACTTTGTTCTCCCTTTTCCTTGCTGCGTTATAATCCCCACATTTCTCCACATATATCAAACTCACTGGCCTCCGATATTTTGTATATCGACACGCCTTCCCCTTGTTGTGCAGAGAGATCCTTTCTTCAACATCTTGGGCAATACCAACATATAATTCTCCCGTGCGACAACGAACAATATAAAGCCACCAATCTTTGTTTAGATTTCTCACCTTCGGTTCGAAACCTTCGGCTCTGCCACCTCTCCAAAAAAATCTATGATTTTTTTGGATCTCGAACCCCGCAGGGGTGAGAGATCTTATCGATTCTTAATTAAATTTAGCTTCTTCTTCCGGCTAAATTTTTTGACTTTGTTCTCCTAAAATTTTTTCTCCGAAAAAATTTTACTCCTCACCTTTTTAAAAAAATCCCGGAGCAGTTTCCTGCACTCTTCTTCCTTAATTCCCCCGATGCATTCGACATTGCTTCCCAGTTCGGCATTGCGGAGCAGATCGATAACCGTTCCCGCGGCTCCGTCCAGGGGAGCGGGCGCTCCGTACACAACTTTTTTTATTCTGCTCTGGAGGATCGCCCCGGCGCACATCGGACAGGGTTCCTTGGTGACGAACAGCACGGCGTCATTCAGGCGCCAGTCCTCCTGATAACTCTCAGCCTGGGTGAGGGCGATCATTTCGGCATGGGCGGTGGCGTCCTTGAGCAGCTCCACCTGATTGTGAGCCCGCGCGATTATCCGATCGCCGCTGACGATGACGCAACCGATCGGGACATCTTCGCTTTCTTCCGCCTTTCCCGCCTCCCTGATGGCCTCATTCATGTAATAATCATAATCCATGGCAGATGTAACCCCATCTGACCCGCGCCTATCCCCTTACCCCGCACATAAAAACAGAGCGCCCGCCCCGGTCTCAGGCCGCAACCAGGGTCCTTGAACCGGAAAAACACTTTTTAACGGCGGAGCGCATCTCACGTGCCTGGAGGGACTCGAACCCCCAATCCCCTGGTCCGTAGCCAGGTGCGATGTCCAATTTCGCCACAGGCACTTAAAATTTTGACCCGGTCAAAATTTTAAAAAATTATTTACAACAATGAAAACCACATCCGGAAACAAAATCTGTTTTCCGGGATTCATGCGCCCGATTCAATGATACCAAGAATGAGCAGTCCGATCAAACAGATCATCGATAGCGCGGAAATTGCGATTGTCAACCAGGGCCAGGGAAGGTGAAACCTTTGCTGAACCAGCAAACGCATGCCACAGATCATTCCGGCCAGCAGAAGGGCTGAAGCGATCAAATACCCGAACACGGCACCGACGACCGGAAGTGATGTTTCCGGAAGCCGACGGTCGGCAGAATAATAGCTCAAATACAAAGCGAGAAAAAGTATTCCCGTACCCGCGACTGAGAGCGCGAAACCGCCAATCCCGGCCCACACCGGACCCCGCTTATTTTTTTCCACCGCCTTCCACTCCGTCTCTTCACCCATATTTTTTGCCGATCAAAATAAAATTTAACATATTTTGTTTCTGGGAAACAAAATAACGGAGAGGGAGGGATTTGAACCCTCGGTACCAGCTTATACCGGTACAACGGATTAGCAATCCGCCGCATTCGACCAGACTCTGCCACCTCTCCAAAAAAATCTATGATTTTTTTGGATCTCGAACCCCGCAGGGGTGAGAGATCTTATCGATTCTTAATTAAATTTAGCTTCTTCTTCCGGCTAAATTTTTTGACTTTGTTCTCCCTTTTCCTTGCTGCGTTATAATCCCCACATTTCTCTACATATATCAAACTCACTGGTCTCCGATATTTTGTATATCGACACGCCTTCCCCTTGTTGTGCAGAGAGATCCTTTCTTCAACATCTTGGGCAATACCAACATATAATTCTGCCCTGCGACAA
>Ga0272441_10011366_pt1 | contig 13235 bp, 11 predicted proteins | sample SSMProp6N_FD_193582 | JGI IMG/M metagenome (GOLD analysis project Ga0272441, IMG submission 193582) | Marine sediment archaeal communities from Little Sippewissett salt marsh, Falmouth, MA, United States - SSM-Prop-6N | ecosystem: Environmental > Aquatic > Marine > Wetlands > Sediment ... | reverse complement strand
AATTTTTTATCGGCACAAGCAGTCAATCCTACCAGATCTAATAATTCCGGGATACGCTGCTGTGCCACATCGCGCGGCATATGGTAAAGGTCAGCATGCAATTGGAGAAACTCCCAAGCCTTGAGCAAATCATGAAAGCGGAAATGCTCAGGCAGGAAGCCGACTTTTGCCCTTCCCTGCGGGTTGCCAAGGCGTTCGCCGAGTACCCAACCCTCACCAGATGTGGGCGTGATCAGCCCCAAAAACATTTTCAAAGAGGTCGTTTTCCCAGCACCATTTGGCCCCAGGAAACCAAAAACCTCTCCACGCTCCACGGAGAGCGTCAAATCGTCAACCGCAACCTTCTCATCAAAAAGCTTGCGTAAATGCTGAATATCAATCGCGTAAGAATTCATCATAATCTAATTGTATCCGGTCTCCCTTGAGAAGAAAGTCAGAGTACCACAACAGCAAAACATGGCGGGTTAGACCGCCATGTTCTGTGACAGTACAGCCCTGCAGTTTTACTCGAGCGACGCCGCAATTTGCAAAGCGTCCAAAGCGTCCCCGCTGCCCGACAACCAGTAGACAACATCGTTTTTAATCCACAACAACATATAGTCCGGCGTGCCGTAATAGGAATTCTCCGGCGATTGAACCAGCAGCATGCCGGTCACACCATCAACCGCGACCTCCTCATACTCAAATCCCTGAGAACTCGGCACAGGGACGAGCAAAGTTGTAGTCCAATCCACCCGCTGGCTGAAACGTGCAGCATACTCAGCATCCATTCCCATCAATTGTAGATAGACCTGACCGAGTTGTTGAACATCAAGTTCCGGCGGCGCAGACACACTGGGAACCGGCATCTGCGTAAACGTTGTGCACGCCGGCAGATCATCTCCGTCCATGCCTTCTGCTTCTAACTCAACGCGCTCACCCTCACAAGCACCATAGCGTGCCATAACCGCTGAAGAGAAATCAACACTGAACGTCGCGCCGTCCAATGAATCCGGCAAATCGACATCTTCATAACCAAGTTCGCTGAACAAGGCACGGACATTGGCGAGATCAAGCTGCATTGACACATAAGAACCGGGTTGCGAGACAACGCGCGGTTCTGTCTCCATAACCGCAGGGAAACGCACAGGGAAAACGGAGGAAGCCTTTGCAGTTGCAACGTCTATAACTTGAGACTCTCCCTCGCTTTCCACCCTTACCTGATCCTCCATCACGCTTTCGAAACGGCGAGCAGCCGCATCCAAGGCAGCATCACTGGGTAAAGCTTCCGGGTCAAACTCAACCATCTCAATCTTCTGCACGCGGAAGAGCGCCAGAAAATTATCTGCTAAAGTACGGGCCGGTGGAAATACAAATACCAACGTCAAAACCAAAGCCAAGGCCGCCCCTGCCCAAGCGAGACGGTAGCGGCGTGAAAACAAATTTCCAAACATAGTATGCTCCTTTTTCTTATTGATATAGGTACTGAAATGGGAATGTGCAACCTCTGTCGCCACAGGATGAGCCGCCTGTATTGGGTCCAGACTCTCCATCATGGAACTGACACGCATACCACGCATCTGAATCGCGGAGGCCCTTTTCGCACAACGAGGGCACAAAGCGAGGTGTGCTTGGATACGCGCGCGTTCATCCTCACACAGAGCACCATCGTAATAAGCGCGCAACTGGCCGTCCTTAAGATGTTTCATCACTTACCTCCAGAGCGCGATAGCGCTGCTCAAATACCTTCTCGGCACGGGCCAACAGAGTTCCCACAGAGCTCGGGGCAATATTCAAGACTTCGGCAATTTCCGCATAAGAAAGTCCACTATGACGTAAGATCAAGAGCTTGGCCGCACGGGGCTTCATCTGAGCTAAAATCTGGCGGACAAGCTGCTGCCCTTCCCGCCGCTCAGCCTCGACAGCCGGATCAGGAGGCGCAGCTTGTTGCAGCTTCAACACCCCTGCAATCTCCTCATACCGACTGCGTCGTTGGCGAGCACGCAGTGCATTGAGCCCTATATTAGTCGCCACACGGTGCAGCCAACTCCCTAACTTAGCCTGTTCTTTCGGCGGACGCTTATGCAAGCGATAGAAGACCTCTAAAGCCAGATCCTCTGCCTCGTCATAATCTCCAACCAGGCGGTACAGCAGCGCACATACCCAGGGCCAATGCATTTCAAAAGCAGCCTCAAATGCACATTCATCATCTCCCTGGAAGCATTCCGAAATACTTCCCGCCGTGTTGGATGTTATAACCATCTTGATTTTGTCCCTCATATTATAAACACCGCTTAAGCGCTAAATGTGACAGAAAACACATTTGTAACAGGAGATCAAAGAAGCTACGCGAGGAAAAAAGTCCCACAACCAGGAGCGGGACGAAGATCAAGGCAACGTTACCGGAATAAAAATTCGGAAGGGCAAAACTTCTAAACTATACGTGCGGTTGAGATAATCACCGCTCCAGCCGCCAACTGCATAGAGCGTGGTCTCCCAAGAGACCAACCCCAAATTTCGCCACTCGCCAACCAAGGGGGACGCCAACACAGTCCAACTGTCCTCCTGTGGATCGTAGCGCTCGTTGAATCCCAGGTAGCCCTCCCAGCCGCCGCCGACAGCGTAAAGCTGACCGCCAACAGCCGCCACCCCCAGGCCACCGCGCGGCAGCAGCAGGGAAGCACAACGATCCCAACGCGCCAATACCGGGTCATACGCCTCACACGTGGCGCGCTCATCGCCGTCATAGCCACCCACATAGAAAATACGCTCTCCCAAGGCTGTTGCAGCACCAAAAGCACGCGCTTCAAATGGCGGCGGTCCCGACTCCCAGGCATCCTGCTCCGGATCATAGATATACGTCAGCGCGCGATAATGTGCCCCATCCCAGCCGCCAAAGAGATAGACCTTCCCCTCATAAGCGGCCAAGGCATAAGCACATAGAGGTTCAGGCATAGGTGCCGCGTCCTTCCAGACATCCGTGTCTGGATCATAAAGATGGACACGGGCATCGGGCATGCCCTGCGCATCACACCCGCCAGGGACAAACAGAGCATCTCCCAACGAGGCTGCCCCCACATTTGCCAGGGTAGCAGGTCTGGGCGCGAGCGTCCGCCAGCGATCCTCACCAAAATCATAGCGATTCAGCTCTCCGGTGGGGCCATCCGCCGTCAAGCCGCCCACCGCGTAGAGCACATCATTCACGACCGCCATTCCCATCCGCGCCCGGCGCACAGGCAGCGGCGCCAGCTCCCCCCAGGCAGCGCCCTCCGCCGGTTCAGGGAGCTCCCCCACCACAGAATTAGGACTGTCGACCAGGGCCGCAGCCATGCTGCCGCCGTTTTCTTCGGAGCCGGTCAACGGCTGAGGGGGCAGCAGCAAAACACCCAGCGCCAGGATCACCCCTACGCCCAGACTGATCCAACGCATGAGAGGCCAAGCGGGTGCAAGCGGCTCCACAGCGCCCCCATCCGAAGCACGCGAGGCGCTTTCAGCCTCTTCCGTCTGAGAAACAGCAACCCATCCCTCACGAACTGCCAGCATCGAGAGCTCCGTGCGGGAGGCAACGCCGGTCTTGGCGAAAATATGCCGCAGATGCACCTTGACAGTGTTAGGGCTGACAAACGTACGCTCGGCGATCTCGCGATTGGTAAGGCCATCGGTCACCAGCGCCACAATCTCCAGCTCGCGGTCGCTCAGCGGTTCACCGTACTCAGCAGGCATCCTGCACCTCTTGCACGGATTGTGCTGCAGCAACCCGCGAGAATTTGAAACGCAGCACCTGCCTGGTATCCTCTTGAATCAAAGCCGCCTCGCTCAAACGCATGCCGGCGACCCAGAGCAAGGTCCCATCCGCCTCCAGAAGCGGTAAGGCGTCACGCCAGGCAGATGGACACTTCGCATTGACAAGAAAGTCACTCAGTTTAACCGTCGCGCCGTTCAATCCCTGTGGCTGAAAGCGATCGCCGGGACGCCGCGTGCGCAGCACAACATCGCCGCGCAAAGCCCGTGCATCCATCCACACCGTCAGCGGATCGGGGTTCTTCACAATATCCGCCAGTTTCCAATCCTCGAAGGCATCCACAGAAAGCGTCCATGCGCCCGGCAAAGGGGTCTTGCCGGGGATATTGAGGGGAATCACCGCGCCTGCGGACAGCCAGGGACGCGCCTGCGGCAGATGCAGCGCCTCTGCATCTGCAATCGTGAGCGTCGTGTACCCGACCTCAGCGACCATCCCCATCGGCAGCGTTGCCTGCGCACCTGTGGTGCCCTCCTGCATAACGCCCGCAGCCTGCTCCACATGCACAAAGTCAACGTCACGCAGCGTGTGCCGCAGGCTGTAGGTCGCGCGCCGGATCAGCGCGCGCCGGACCGCGAGCGGCTGCGAGCGCCAGCATGCCAGATCAAAGACAAAAGCGTCCGCATACGCCTCCACAAGAACCGTCTCCCACGCTTGATCGACCAGATCTTCCAATAGCGCGTAATCTGCACGGACCACCTCAGCCAAATGCCGCAGGCGTTCCGAAATTTGAGGGTTGCTCTTGGCTAAATAAGGGAGGACCTCGTGTCGCAGATAATTGCGGAAGAAGGTCGTGTCCAGGTTGGAGCGATCCAGACGCGTCTCCAGACCTTGCGCAGCGCAGTAAGCCTCAATCTCCGAACGTGGGGTCGCCAGCAAAGGACGGACCAGACGCATCTCAGGGGCAGGCTCCGTCTCCAGGGGCAGCAGCCCATAATCCTGCAGCGGCGTCGCGGGCAGCATGCCCCGCAGCCCCGCAGGACCGGCCCCGCGCAGCAGATGCATCAGCACCGTCTCCGATTGATCATCCGCATTGTGCGCAACCGCGATCGTGTCTGTGCCGGCCTGCTGCGCCACGCGCGCCAGAAAAGCATAGCGGACACGCCGGGCCGCCTCCTCGAGCGCCACCTGCATCTGGGCCGCGATCTCGGGGAGATCCAAGCGTTCCACCGTGCAGGGCACGCCCCAGCGCTCCGCCAACGTCGAGACAAACGCAGCATCCGCGTCCGCATCCGCCCCTCGGATGCCGTGATGCAGGTGCGCCACGTGTAGCTTGAAATTCCAGGAAAGAGCCAGCCGGCGCAGGAGATCAAACAAAGCCACCGAATCCGGCCCTCCCGAAACCCCGACCACAACCCTGGCCCCAGGTTCAAGGAGCTGGTAGCGGGCAATATAAGCTTCTACATCGGGAAGGAGATCCACCGTCACCGTTCCCTCTAAAACACAAACTCACTGATCAAGACGGATAACCATCCCACAGTAATCGCACGTGACCTGCTGCATGCCTTTGTAAATCGTCGGGAGCGGAGCATTGCAGCTTGGGCAGCGTGTGGGCAGCTCAGAGGGTTCCGCTTCAGCAGTCGCCTCAGCAGTCTCAGCCGTCGCGTCCGCATCAGCCTGCAAAGCGAGATCATAGCGCTCGGCCTCCAATTGCCCCTCCTTGGCCCGGCGGATCAAACGCGCCCAGTCCTCATTGGTGGTGCCTTTGAGCGTCAAGGTCACCTCAGGCGGCGCATCCCCCTCTTCAAGCCGCAGGGTCAGCAGTTCCTTGTGGGACATAAACGCCTTCTTATCCTCCGTGCTGATGATCTCAACCGCGCCAACGGGAGCTTGCCAGAGCAATTCCTGGATCTCTTTCTTCTCGGTTGTGACAAAGAGGAACTTCTTCGTGGCGACCTCTTCACGCTGTTCGAACAGCAAACGGCCGTCGGTCAAAAAAAGCAAGCCCTCAATCTCCTCAGCACCCTTGGGAGCCCAGATCGCCTTCGCGGCCTCGAACGGGTGCTCCTCGGGATAAAGCTTGAACGCAGCGGACTCGAAATCATCCATCACAGATGCGACATGCGCCAGATCCCGCTCAAACGCCACCACGTCGCTGCTCGTCTCATCGAAAAGGCCCTCGACACGGCGCTTGGCGTCATCGATGTGACGTTCAAGCGCATTTACACGGTCTTCAGCCGCCCCTACCATACTCGGGGTGCGCGAGGCGCGGTCCAGAAGCCCCTCAGCATCTTGCGAGGTACGGCGCAGGGCCCGCTGCTCGTCCTCCAGAAGCCGGGCCGCATCATCATACTGCGATGGCCACTGCCCCTGGAAGGCCGCCGCCTGGGCTTCCCAATCACGTCCAAAGACATACCCGCGTGCCCGGAGGTCACCGACATGATGATCTAACCCATTGACCGTGTTGGTAACATCCTCCAAATGATCATAGAGGATCGCCAGCCCGGCAAGAGCGGCAGCACCTTCCCAACGCGCGCGCAGCGATGCCATGCGCGACGCATGTTCGGACACAGCCGTGCTAGCGGACGATATACCATCTTTGATAGCTGGTTTCTGCATCGATGTCATAGAAGGCTTCTGACGGGCGCTGGATGCAGGCACACGGGTCTTCTTGTCAGAAGACGAAGAGGTCGTGACACGGGGCTTCGGGCGCGATGCCGGTCGAGGCCGCTTTGAATCCGAACGGATCGAACTGGACACCCCCGACGACTTCTTCTTATCACCACCGCGGTTTATTTTTGAAGAAATCCCTTTCTTTTTGGCCATCTCCCTTCCCTCCTATATGTGACTAGCTATGATAAAAGTTGCCGTGTATCGTGTAAACACCACAACGCTGAACACACTATGCCGGTGACGCCCCCATCATATGGCGCAGATAAGACTCCATAAAATCGTCCAAATCTCCGTCCAAAACCGCCTGAACGTTGCCAACTTCATAATCCGTCCGGTGATCCTTGACCATCTGATAAGGATGCAGCACGTAAGAGCGGATCTGATTGCCCCAGCCGGCATCCGTATGCTCCCCCTTCAGTTCAGCAATTTGCTGGCGTTGCTTCTCTTCCTCCAGTTGCACCAACCGCGACTTAAGGACACGCAGCGCGGTCTCCCGGTTCTGCGTCTGCGAGCGCTCGTTCTGGCAGGAGGCGATAAGCCCTGTAGGAAGATGGTGAATGCGAACCGCCGTCTCATTTTTCTGCATATGCTGCCCACCCGCAGAAGAAGCGCGGAAGGTCTCTATCTCCAGGTCATCCGGATTGATCTCCACGTGTACTTCGTTCCCCAAATCCGGCCACACTTCCACCAGTACGAAAGAAGTATGGCGGCGGTGCGCGGAGTCAAAAGGTGAAAGGCGCACCAGCCGGTGAACACCGCGTTCTGCTTTAAGATACCCGTAAGCGTATGCACCCGCGATGCCGACCGTGGCACTTTTCAACCCTTCGCCATCCCCTTCCAGCGAATCGAGGATCTCAGTTTGAAAACCGCGCCGCTCCGCCCAACGGAGGAACATCCGCAAAAGCATCTGCGCCCAATCCTGCGCGTCGGTGCCGCCTGCACCGGCGTGGATCGCTAGAATTGCATGGCCCTTGTCATACTTCCCGGAAAGCAGCAGTCGGAACTCCGCGTGCCCCAATTCAGACTCCAGGGCAGCGGCCTCCGCTTCCAGGTCAGGGAATAACGCTTCATCCTCGAGCAAGAACAGCTCCTGCGCATCCAGAATGCGCTGGCGCAGTGAGGTCCAATACTGAACCTCTTCCTGCAGCTCAGAAAGCCGCTGCATAACACCGCGGGCAGCCTCCTGATTGTTCCAAAAATCAGGAGCAGCAGCCTGCTCCTCCAATACACTTAGCTCCTGACGTTTGCCAGGTAAGTCAAAGACGCCTCCAAATAGCTTCCACGCGGGAAACCAGACTTTCCAACCCACTTGCTAACTCACTCATGCATCCTCCAGTTTAATCTAAGGCAAACCGCCTCAGCATAGCTCAAAAAAAATTTAACCTCGACAGGTCAGGGCTACGCACCCAATAGACCTGCGACGAACGCCTCGCGATCAAAAGTCGCGAAGTCCTCCAGACTCTCACCCGTGCCGACAAAATGAATCGGCAGGTCCAATTGGTCACCAATCGCCAGCGCCATGCCGCCCTTCGCGCTGCCATCCAGCTTTGCCAGGGCAATACCGCTGATTTTGACCGCCTCCATGAATTTCCGCGCCTGCGCCAGGCCGTTCTGCCCCGTCGAAGCATCCAGCACCAGTAAGGTCTCATGGGGTCCCCAGGCCACGCGCGTCGTGATAATCCGGCGCAACTTCTCCAGCTCAGCCATCAGGTTGTGCTGGGTATGCAGCCGCCCCGCGGTATCAATAATCAGCGTGTCAACCCCGCGAGATTTTGCGGCCTGCACCGCATCATAGACCACAGCACCGGGATCGCCGCCCTCTTCACCCGACACGACGGGCACACCGATGCGCTCCCCCCAGATGTGCAGTTGATCAATAGCAGCCGCGCGGAAAGTATCACCCGCGACCAACATCACAGAGCGCCCCTCATCCTTCAAGCGATGCGCCAATTTCGCGATGCTGGTCGTCTTGCCCGAGCCGTTGACGCCCACGACAAGAATTACGGCAAGCGGCCAATCAAGATTAAGCGGCTTGGCCTCAGGCAGCAGCGCCAGGACTTCTTGCTGCAGCGCCTCCCTGAGCGCGACCGCGCTGTGGATGCCCTCGTCATGCGCGCGCTGGCGCAGCCGTTCCACCAAAGCTAGGGAAGTCTCGACCCCCACATCACCCTGGATCAGCAGCGCTTCCAGATCTTCCCAGGTCTCCTCCGTGACGTCCCCGGCACCCAGCAAGCCCACGATCTGCCCAAAGACAGCCTTACGTGTTTTGCGTAAACTCTCGAATATGTCTTTCATCTTTTCACCAAAAGTTATTATAGTCGAGGTGATAGGCGCGTCAAGAAATCGACCAATCAATCTCGTGTAAAAGTGACAGATATCTGCAAATAACCTGATAAAGCACTTGACAAACCTTAGCTACCTATGCTATAGTGTAAAGACGTTTTTAGCAGAGCTATGACATAGCATAGAGCACAGGTGGGCATTCAGCCAACCCGTGCTCTTTTTTGGGCTAACCGTCGCACCGAAGCCCATAAATAAGAGTTGACAAAAGGAAAAATTTGAATATTTTCAAGGAATAGGCTAAACTAGTAATGATGGCATATCAGTTAACAGCGGTAAAGGAATGGAATTTGAGCAAAGCAGAATTGCTGGACCATAAACATTTAGAAAGCAACGAAGAACAAATACAAAAAGAAGAGTCCGGCGAAGAATACCTCATCGCAATAGGATGCGAGCGGGGATACGTCACATACAAAGAGATCCTCACTGTCTTTCCAGAAGTCGAGGATGATGTTGAACGCCTCGATGAGATTGTCGCCACATTGGTTGAGAACAATATTACCGTAGGAGGGGAAGCCGAAAAGCAGCCCAGTAAGGCCTCCCCAAGCACCAAAAGGGCACAGATCGAGGACAACGAGACGGACGAAACAGAAGAGGACATCTACAGCGCGATTGAAGCGGATGATACCATTGGCCTCTATCTGAAAGAAATCGGCAAAGTATCGCTGCTGGATGCAACGCAAGAAGTCGAACTCGCCAAGCGCATGGAAGCAGGCTTGAAAGCCCAGACCAAACTCAACGGCAACCGGCTTAAGAACGAGGATAAACGCCGCGAGCTCCAGATCGTCGCCGACGACGGCATGATCGCGAAAGAGCACCTGATCCGCGCGAACTCCCGCCTGGTCATCAGCGTCGCCAAAAAATATATCGGACGCGGCGTCCCTTTCCTGGACCTTATCCAGGAAGGCAACATCGGGCTCATCCGCGCGACCAACAAATTTGATTACAAACGCGGGCACAAATTCTCCACTTACGCCACCTGGTGGATACGCCAGGCGGTGACCCGTGCGATCGCCGACCAGAGCCGGACCATCCGCGTGCCCGTGCACATGGGCGACCAGATCAACAAACTGCTGCGGATCTCCCACCAGCTTACACAGCGCCTGGGACGCGACCCCACGCCGGAAGAGCTGGCTGCGGAGCTGGAGATTCCCGTGCGCAAAGTCGAACAGATGCTGGATGTCGCGCGGCGGCCCCTCTCCCTGGAAATGCCCACGGACGATGAGGGCGAGAGCACGCTGGGAGATTTCGTGGAGGACACCGAGAGCCTGGCCCCACCCGATGAGGTCAGCACATCCATGCTGCGGGACACCCTGCTGGACATTCTGGCGGACCTGCCGCCCCGTGAGGTCAAGATCCTCCAGATGCGCTACGGCCTGCTGGATGGACAGACTTACACCCTGGAAGAAGTCGGCAAGAAGATGGGCGTCACACGCGAGCGCGTGCGGCAGATCGAAGCCCAGGCGCTGAGCCGCCTCCGGCATCCCGCCCACGCACGGCGATTGCGGGACTATTTACACGGGTAAAAAAAACAAGCGGGTTGAGAAAATTCAACCCGCTTGTTCATTGCCAGCTACCGGCCTTATCAAGCATCCGAATCGCCGCCGTCCGCATCCCCGGCACGGACAAATTGGACGAAGAGCCCATACAAGCCCCCCAAATAGAGCAATCCCAGCACAAGATAAAACTGGCGATCGCCCCACAGCGACGGTTTGGAAGCGGCCAGGCGCTCCACGACGATACCGGCCTTTTCCAAGAGCGGCGGCTGGTAATCGAGTCTAAACGCCAAATCCTTTACCCCATTGCCGTGCAAACCCTCGAAAACAGCCGTCCCATCCGCATAGATATCCTCTGCCTCATAACCGAACACCGTGATCGCGTTTCCGGGTTCAGCCTCAGGCGCCTCCAGATAAAAATAAAACGCTCCGCCGGCGGAATCCAGAACGGGAGAAAATTCAAAGACCAGGTAATCGAGGTCCTCGACGTCGGCAGCATCCTCTGTGACGGTGACGACCTCTTCAGTATCCCGCAGCAGGTGCAGGACAAGGGGCCCCGTGTTATCGCGGGTATAGGTCCCCAGCTTCACCCCCACAGAAGCGAGCCCGTCATAGTCAGCGATAAATGTCTGCCCAACGGCGGTGGCGGGGAGAAGTTCACCCACAGAATGCGTCACCTGGGACTGTTCCGTGTGGATCTTGCTCTGGCTGATGCCCAACAGCGCGACCAGCACGATCACCAGCACGCCAAGCAGCCCCACAGCATAGGGGCTCCTAATTAGCTTCCGCAAGTCCCATTTCTGAAGATCGTCCTTCATCGTCATCGATCCGTCACCCTCACTCCAGTGTACCCGCAAGCGACAGCAGCGCCGCATCCTCAGGCCACTGCGCGAGCATCACCCGCAGGGTCTCCTCAAACATCAACGCCGAGAGCGTATCGGTGACCTGCGCCTGCTGGCACGCCAGCAGCGCATCGACCTCATCGCGCTCCCAAAAACCGCTCTCGACCAGGGAGACCAGCGCCTCGCCCTGATAGGCCGCCAGGCGGGTATCCAGGGGGAGCGACACCTCGCAGGGTTCGAGCGCCTGCAGGGATTCCGCATACTGCGCCACCTGCGCTTGATCACCGAGAGCCAGATGGACATCGTACAAACGGGTCAGCACGTACAAATTCGTGGGGTCCAGATCCAGCGCCCGATACCAAAAGGTGATAGTTTTCTCACCGCCGTAGTCCGGGTGCTGAAGATTCGCCTCCGCCAGCTTCAAGCAGTTCGCCGCAGCAGGCAGGGAGCGCGAACCAATCCGCCCCTTCTCATAGGCCTCCAGCGCGAGCTTGCTCTGCCCCAGGGCATCGTAGACATCGCCCAGCTCCAGATGCAGGGCCAAGGCCTCCGGACGAATACACACAGCCTCCTGCAGCACCGCCAGCGCCGCCTCCGGCGTCCCTTGGGAAAGATAGCCACGGGCCAGCAAGCGCCGCGCCTGAACGTCGTCAGGGTCCCACAGCAGCGCCTTCTGCAGGTGCGCCATGCCCTCTTGCAGCAGCGCCCCGTCCACGACCTGCGCGGGAGCCAGCCGGTCCGCAAAGACAGGGGCCAGCGCGGCATCCAGTGCCCGCCCGCCCAGCTCCACATGAGCCAGCGCCAGCGCGCAAGGCCGCAGCCAGCACACCGTCACGCCGAAGAGAGCCAGGAGCACCCCGATCAGCAGCGCCCGTTTGAGCAGCGGGTTTTCTCTCACCATCAGGGCGCCACCGTCACCACATGCCCGCCGGCCGCGCGCGTCAAGCGGTCGCGGATCGCCAGACCCAGCCCGGCAGGCCCAAAATCACGCGCCAGGATCACATCCACCGCAGCCGCATCCAGCGCCCGCAGCGTGGCAAAGAGCTGGCGCGCCACCACAGCCAGGTCCTGCCGGGGACCCGCTGCGCGCAGAATCAGCGGCAAACCAGCGAAAAAGTCCAAATCCTCCTCCGCCAGGAGCAACCCCACCCGGTGCCCTTCCGCACGCAGGTTCAGCGCCGCCTCCCGCATCGCGGGCAGCAGCGCCTCAGCAGGCCCTTGATAAAGCGTCAGGGCGGCCTGCGGCGCATAGTGCTGCGAGAGCATTCCCGGGGAGACCACGCGCTCTGTGCCGGGCGAGACAGGCTTCGAAAGAAGATCGACCGTCTTCAACACCGCCTGCAGCCGCTCGCGGCTCACCCCGCCGGGACGCAGGATCGTCGGCACAGCCGTGACCAAAGAGAGCACCGTTGACTCCACCCCCACCGGCGTCGGACCGCCGTTCAGAATAAGATCGATCCGCCCCTCCAGGTCCGCCAGCACATCCTCGGCGCGCGTCGGGCTCAAGCGCCCGAAGCGGTTCGCGCTGGGCGCCGCGATCGGCACCCCGGCCGCGCGAATCAGCGCGCGCGCCACCGGGTGCGACGGCACGCGCACCGCGACCGTCTCCCCGCCCGCGGTCACCTCCGGCGGGATCTGCGCGCCGCGCGGCAGCACCAGCGTCAGCGGGCCGGGCCAGAAATGCGCTGCCAACGTCCGCGCCAGCTCCGGGACATCGGCGACGACCCGGGGAAGGTCCGCCGCGTCCGCCAGATGCACGATCAGCGGATCGTGCGCAGGGCGATCCTTTGCCGCGAAGATCCCGGCCACCGACTGCGCATCCAATGCGTTGGCACCCAAGCCGTAGACCGTCTCCGTCGGGAAAGCCACCAGTCCCCCTGCCCGCACCACCTCGGCGGCCCTGGCGATCAGCGCCGCGTCGATGGCCTGCGGATCGAGGCTAAACATAGCTGTTTGCATCACACCCTACACCACGACACGATAAAGATCACGATAGATAAACATCCAAGACAGCCTAACGACAGGCCTCGACGTAGAAAGGCTGGTTATCGTAGACCTGCAGGCGAATCTGCCCGTTGACGCTGCCATCCAGGTCCCAGCTCGGATTGCCATCAGCAATGGGACTGTAGACCGCCCCGGTCGTGTCCACCACCCGCAGGCAGGAAC
>Ga0272441_10011364_pt1 | contig 13235 bp, 6 predicted proteins | sample SSMProp6N_FD_193582 | JGI IMG/M metagenome (GOLD analysis project Ga0272441, IMG submission 193582) | Marine sediment archaeal communities from Little Sippewissett salt marsh, Falmouth, MA, United States - SSM-Prop-6N | ecosystem: Environmental > Aquatic > Marine > Wetlands > Sediment ... | reverse complement strand
CGGGTTCGAACTCGGGTTCCAGAAGGGAGATATGGGTGTCCGCATCCTCGATGAGGAAATGTCTTCTCATGATATGGAAGTCCTCGGAGGTCTCCAGCTGCATGGTTGCATCCACGTCTTCTTCGGGGATGTATCGGATGGCCAGGTGGGTGGAGTCAGTCTCCAGCATGTCCAAGTTGACCATGCGATCGATGATGACCTGTGCCTCGTTGGGTTCCAGACAGGAATCCAGGCACTTCTTGAAGACCAGGTCCAGTATCTGGTCGTTCGTCATGGTTTCCCTGTCCACAACCCAGCCGTAGCCGGACTCGGGGTACTGCCAGATACCCTCGTAGTAAAGGTACGGGTGGCTGGTGCCATGGTATGTGCAGGTACCGTCCGCTTTGGCAGTCACATCCTCCCAGGTGGCGGTTGTGTCCATGGGGACCTCCGGGATGGTGAGGGTGACCCCGTCGGGAATGGTGACGGTGACGTCGGTGGTGGTTGGTACGTTGACGTGGAAGAAGATTTCGGGGGAGTCGTCTCCGAAAAAAACTTCCGTCGTTCCAGACGTTGTTAAACACACCTCTCGCATGACGTTTCCGGTCTCATTGCTAACATCGATCATAGGTTCCATTAACGTGGGGATCGTGCAAAGCTCTTCCAGGATGAAATTGTGGCAATCCCGGTCAAAATCGGCGCTTGTCGATATCTCAAAATCATCGAAGTGATAATCATTCATCCGGTGTGTGCCATATTCAAGAACGAGACTTTCACTCTCAAAGGTGTCCATCTTAAGTTCCAGGGGATCGGTGACCATCGAGATTGTGGGATCGCTGAGTCCGCCATCATGGCAAACGTTGGATATGGTGGACAATATCTCTGATTTGGGCATGGGTATTCCGTCCAATAAAAATCCATCCTCTGCCCGGGAGATCACCCACCCATTGTCGAAAAGAGGATCGCAAAGAAATTCTCCACAAATCTCCCTGCCTGTTCCAAATGAGTCATCGTCGTCGTTTTCCTCAACGAGTAAGCTATTGTAGTATAGTCCATCGAACAGCATCGATCCATTTTCATGGATGGTTACATCCTTCCATACATTCTCTCCATATTCTCTATCTGTTTTGGGTTCGGTATATCCCCAGAACTGATCAAGTGTAACATCGGTTACCGTTGTGTTGTTGACTTCAAAATATATGGAGGTTGAATAACTATAGACATCTACGGTTTCCCAATCGCTTCCTCCACCTCCCAGGATATTGGGGAGGAAAAACGGACCTTCATCATCCCCACCATCTCCCTGGGCCATCAGTAGTGCCCCCAGGGGCAAGACCAGTATGAGGAGTGCAAATCCGACTATCTTCTTTTGGCATCGTGTTTTCATCTCTGTCACCATCACTCTCTACGGAGGGAGTATATATACTAAGATTGGAACGGTTTTTTGAAAATAAAACCACCAGGGAGGGTGTTGATTAACTTAATAACCTTGAGCCCTTTTTCCGCGTCCGTCGTTTATGGAAATATCCAGAAACGCACGTATACAGAAACACACACAGGTGACTCAAGATGACGGGCACGGAACAATTCATTTCGGAAATCAGGTCTCTGCTGGGAGCGGACAACGTCTTCACCGACACCGCTCATGTATATTCCTATTCCTTTGACTCCTCAATCTACCGGGGCAGACCCGACGCAGTGATCAGGGTGCGTTCAACCGATGACGTGTCCGGGGTACTAAAACTCGCCAACATCCACGAGGTTCCCGTGATAGCCCGTGGGGGCGGTTCAAGTCTCTGCGGTCAGACAATCCCGGTGAAGGGCGGGATCATCATGGACATGCAGGCAATGAACCGGATAGTTGACATCCGGGTGGGGGACCTGCTGGCGGTGGTGGAGTCGGGGGTGGTGAACGACCAGCTCAACGTGGCCCTCAAACCCCATGGCTTCTTCTTTCCACCGGGCCCGTCCTCCGGCAGCGTTGCAACTTTCGGCGGTATGATCGCAAACAACGCGTCCGGCATGAACGCGATCAAGTACGGCGCCACCCGGGATCATGTGTTGGGAATGACCATCGTTCTCCCGACCGGAGAAGTGGTGCAGGCGGGAACCCGGACAATCAAGAACTCATCCGGTTACCAGATCGACCGGTTAATGTTCGGATCGGAAGGCACATTGGGAATAGTCACCCAGGCGGTGGTCAGGATAACTCCCCTGGAGGAATATTCCATGGGCGCTCTGATCGGGTTTGATACCCTGGAGGCAGCCGGTCAGGGGATCTCCAATGTGATAGCCTATCCTTTGATACCCACAGGCATGGAGCTCATGGACCGGGTCTGCATCGATTCCGTGAACAAGGGGATGGGTGCAGGTTTCCCGGACAAGGAAGCCCTGATCTACGTCAAGCTGGGCGGGTTCAAGGAGTCGGTGGAACGGCAAAAAATCCAGCTGGAGGAGATCGCCCGCAGCAGCGGTTCGACCTTCATGGAGATTACCGATGACCCGTCCACCATAGCAGGTTGGACCAAGGGCCGTCAGTCCGTGCTACCCTGCCTTTCCCGTTACGACCCTGATATGGTCTGTGTCAACCTGGCAGACGACATGGCGGTGCCCATATCGAGACTACCGGAGGCGGTAAAACGGTTCCAGGCGGTCTCCAAAAAACACGGTATAATCGTGGCCACCTACGGTCATGCCGGAGACGGTAACCTTCACACCAAGATGCTGGTCAACCCCACGTCCGAGAAATCCTGGCGGGCCGCCGAGAAGACCACTGAAGGCATATACGATGTGGTACTGGAACTGGGAGGCACGGTGACAGGTGAACACGGTATATCCATATCCAAGGCGCCCTATTTCCGAAAGGAACGGGAGAGCCTGATCCCAGCCATGGTGACGCTCAAGAAGGCCCTGGACCCTAAAAATATCCTCAACCCGGGAAAGATCGATCAGTGGAAGGGCGGGCTTTATGACAGGCTTGATATCCTTCGTTACCCCGTGGAGGGAAGCCTGTGAGCTCCGAAGGTTTCAGCCACGCGAAAAAGCACCTTCACGAGATGCACATCTGCACCCAGTGCGGATACTGTCGCAGTGTGTGTCCCACTTTCAAGGAAGTGCTCATGGAACCGGAGGCCGCCCGATCGAGAGTCATACTCAGCTGGGGGCTGGTCCAGGGGGAGATAGAACCGGACCAGTCGGTGATAGATGCTCTCTACCACTGCACCACCTGCGCGGACTGCAACCGACGTTGTCCCTCCAACGTTGATGTGGTGTCGATCATGGAATCCGTCCGCCAGGACCTGTATGAAATGGATGCAATCCCAGAAAACCACCGGGACATGATCAGCAGTATCGAGGAATACAAAAACCCCGCTCGGCAAAGTGCCGAGGCCCGGTTGGATTTCGTTCCGGATGATATACCGGACCGGACAGGGGGAGGGGACGTGCTGCTCTATTTCGGATGCGGTATGGGATACACCGACATGAAAATGCTGACATCCACCATCAATTCCCTGGAAAAACTGGAGGTTGACTATACCTTCCTGGGCAAGGACGAGTCCTGCTGCGGGTTTCCAGAGTTGGTGATGGGAAAGGTCCATGGGATGGAGGAGCGGGCCCGGCAGAACCTGACCGCGCTGGAAAGGCTTGATCCGAAACCCACCAAGGTGGTGGTGACATGCGCTGCCTGCTACCGGGCCTGGGCCAAGTACTACAAGGACATGGTGGGCCACGATCTGGAGGTATTCCACATCGTCCAGTACTACAACGAGCTCCTACGTGATGGCAAGCTGGTGTTTAAGAAGGGTCTTGGCAAGAAGATCATCTACCACGATCCCTGCGACATAGGGCGTCACATGAAGATATACGATGAGCCCCGCAACCTACTGGCGTCGATACCCGATACTGAACTGGTGGAATTTGAAAAGAACCGGGAGGAGGCGGCCTGCTGTGGTGGGGGCGGGGGACTCAAGAACGTGGATTACGATCTGTCCATCACCATAGCCGAGAGCCGGGTCCGCCAGGCCATAGACAGGGAGGCCCAGGTTATTGTAACCGCCTGTCCCACCTGCAAGGCCAACCTGGCCGATGCCGCCCACAACATCAAGAAGAAAGACGAAATCAAGGTCAAGGTGATGGACGTGGTGGAACTGGTCAACAAGTTGATCTGAAATTCCAATATTCATCTTTCCGGCACCAAGCGTTTTGGCACCATGCCTTTTGGCACCATGCCTTTTGGCACCATGCCTTTTAGCAGAGCTGAAATAATAAAAGGGTGTATACACACCGAGGCGATATCATGCGTTACACCATTCCCTACGGCAGGTCGGGCAGCCAGGAACTGACCACCGATCTCCCGATTACGGTTCTTGAACCCAATGATGTGGCGGTGGAAGACCAGGAGCAGTTGCTAAAACGCTCCCTGTCCAGTCCTCTGGGTTCCGAATCCTTCGAATCCTTCCTGGACCGGTCGTCCAGCCTGCTTCTGATCGTAAACGATGCCACCAGGCCCACACCCACTGCCAGGGTGCTGGAAACCCTCCAGCCCCGGTTGGAAAAGGTGGATGATCTCCGGATCATAGTTGCCACGGGCGCCCACAGGGCGCCGACCGAGGATGAATACCGTTTCATCCTGGGAAATACATACGATGCATTTCGTCCCAAGGCGTTTGCCCATGATGCCCGCAACGATGATGATATGGAATATCTGGGCACCTCCAGCAACGGCACGGAGATGTATCTCAATCGGGCCGTCAAGGAAAGCGACGGGATCATTCCCATAGGGTCCGTGGAGCCCCATTATTTCGCCGGTTATACAGGCGGCCGCAAATCATTCCTGCCGGGCGTGGCATCCTACCGGACCATCGAGATGAATCACAAGCATGCCCTGTCCGACGGGTCGGCGTCCCTGGCCCTGCAAGGCAACCCGGTTCACGAGGACATGGCGGATGCCATGAAGGTGCTTGACGATCTGCGGATATTCTCCATCCAGACGGTGCTTACCGCCGATCACCGAATATATGCCGTGACCGCCGGCGGGATACACGAGAGTTTCGATGCCGCCGTGGAAAGGGCAGATGAGGTGTTCTGTTCGCGGTTGTCTGCAAAGGCCGACATCGTGATCACAGTTGCTCCTTACCCCATGGACATTGACCTTTACCAGTCCCAAAAAGCCCTGGACAACGGCAAGCTGGCGTTGAAGGACGGGGGTGTTATCATAATGGTGTCACACTGCCGGGACGGCGTGGGCGAGGACACGTTCCTCAAGCTTTTAAGCTCTCAAAATGACCCCCAGGGAGTGATGGATACCATATCCCGGGGATACAAGCTGGGTTATCACAAGGCAGCCAAGATGGCCCAGATAGGCACCTGGGCAAGGATGTACGCTGTCATGGGGCTTCCTGATGACATCCTCAGGCGATCTCTTCTGGAACCATTCCCGGATGTGCAAAGCGCATTTGATAGTGCGGTGGACCTTCTCCAGGGTGAAGGGAGAAAGGATCTCTCGGTAGTTCTGATGCCCCAGGGAAGTCTGACCGTTCCCCGGCTCAAGTGAACGTGTGAACGATGGATTTCTGAGATCACCGTTCCAGGATCGGGAATGTGTTTTTCTCGTGGAAGCGGGCTATCCGTTCCAGTTCTGCTGTTATGTCCTTCTTCCTCTTCCCCGTCAGGTTGTAAGACATGTCAATCACGTCCGATCCCGCCAGGTCCTGCTCCCCGAGAAAGGTCCCTCCCAGGGATGCCATGTAATCAGGCATGGCATCGATTCGGTTGGCAGCCGCCCACACCCTGCACCAGGCCCTGGACGTGGCTTTCATATCATAACCCCCGCTTCCCAGAATGAGCATTTTATACGCAAACTCCCTGATCCTTGTCATTGCCTCCATCATTCCATTGTTGGTGAGCGACAGGTTTGACAGTGGGTCGGACCTGTGGGTGTCAGCCCCGGCCACCACCACGACAACCGTTGGTTTGAAGGCCGAAACCGCCCTGGGAACTACCCGATCGAATACCCGCATGTAAGCTTCATCATCCGTTTTTGCAGGTAGAGGGATGTTGATGTTGAATCCCTTTCCCTTATCCTCCCCAATCTCGTTTTCAAACCCCGTCCAGGGATACAGGTTCTTGCCCGTTTCGTGGAGAGATATCTTCAGCACCCGGTCATCGGAATAGTAGGCGTCCTGCACCCCGTTGCCATGGTGAGCGTCAATGTCTATGTAGGCCACCCTGTATCCGTGGGAGATGAACCGGTCTATCGCCATTATTGCGTCGTTGACGTAACAGAACCCCTCCGCGTGCCCCCTGCTGGCATGGTGGAATCCTCCAAGGAGGTTGAACACAACATTGGCATTCTCCTCGATTATGAGGTTCACGGCCGTGCTGGTTGCCGATGCATAGAGCATGACGTAATCGAAAAGTCCCCTGAATATCGGACAGTCGTCCGTTCCCAGGTTGAATTTGATATAATCGTCCTTCCAGATGCCGTCGTTTGCCATCTCCAGGGAATTTATAAAGAATGGATCATGGGATTCGAAGAGGGTTTCCTTTGCGATCATCTTGGGCTCCTCGATGCGCATCCAGGGTTCCTTGAAATACCCCTCCGAGTTGATGAGGTTGTATGTCATTCGGGCCCGCTGCGGCATGTAGGGATGGTTCTCACCGTAGGAGAAATCGGAGAACCGGCCGGAGTATACCAAAACAGAGTCCTTGGGGTGTTTGACATCCTCTTCCGGGAACCTGATTGTGTAGGTGCAGGTGCCGTACTCGATACGTTTCTCTGCGGCGGGCCAGGCCTTGTTGAGCAGTGCCATGGTTGCCTCGTTCTCAAGCAGGACGTCCGCATACACTCCGGAGAGGCCTCTTGCATATGCTATCTTGTTTAGGAAGTTGGCAAGGTAGGTCCCTATACCGTATCCCTGGAAGTCCTCCCGCACCAGGATATCGAAATCGCCCATGTTGTTGTTGGGGTTGTAGGTGTAGCGTCCCTCGGCAATCATTTCCCGGCTTCCCCGATCCCCCACCAGACCGACAATTGCCATGTCCTTTGAAAAGTCCAGGGTCGAAAGCTTCTTCGCCTCGTCCCATGCCAGGGTCTTTATCGACCCGTGGTAGCGCATCCTCGCGTTTTCCGGTTTGAGGGAATAGAACATCCGCTGGACCCGTCTGGCGTCGTAGGGCTTGATGGGACGGAAGAACACCCTCAGGTCGTCCTTGAAGGTTTGCCATGATTCGAACTGGTGGGGGTAGACAGAACCGGTTTCCGACGGTATGATATAATCCTGATGGAGATAGTTGTGCTTCTTCGCCTCATCCATCAGCTGCTGCCGGAACTTGGGGTGGGCAATGGATATGAGGGCCATGACCCGCTCTCTTATGGACAGGCCGTAGATATAGACGGAACCGTACTCGGTAACTACGAAGTCAACGTTCGATCGGTTGAAGAACACGCCGCTGCCAAAGCTTTCCGCCACTATCCTGGAACGGGTGCCATCCGCGTTGGTTGACGGAAGGGCAAGGATGCTGTAGCTCTTCTTGGACCGGTCGATGCCGTTTAGGAAATCCATCGTCGTTGGCAGTGATGCTATCTTCGCCGCCCCCTCGCTCTTGACCCTGGCCAGGCCGCTGATCTCCATCTCCTGAACGGCGTGGATGGACATCATGTTGGCAATCTTTGCGATCTCGAAGGGATCGTTTACCTGGTCTATGGGATAGAACTCCACATCCTTGTTGTTGTCCAGCAGATCGTAGAGCTGCTGGGAGCCCAGGGCGGTGATGGCGACCGTCTTGCCCCTGTGAAGGTTCTTGTTGTTATTGGTGACAACACCGGAGGTAATAAGCCGCATTATATCGTCAGTGAGTATGTCGGTGTGAATGCCCAGGTCGTGCTTTGTGTCCAGGTATCTCATCACGGCGCTGGATATTGGTCCCATCTCGAAATGCAGAGTCATGCCGTCCTCGATGAGCTTGGATATGTGTCTGCCAATCGTCAGGGTGACCGTGTCCAGAGGATATGGTGGGACCTCGATCAGGGGCGTATCCGCGGGGATCATGTAGTTGATCCTCTCCACAGGTATCATGGTGTTCCCGTGGGTCCTTGGCATGTTCTCGTTGACCTGAGCGATGACGATGTTGGCGTTCTCTACAGCTGCCTTGACGGTATCCACCGAGACACCCAAACTGCAGCAGCCCACATCATCCGGCGGCGAGACCATGATCAGGGCGGTGTTGATGATCACGAAACCATTGGCCATTGCCTCAGGAAGTTCGCTGAGGTTCATGGGGGTGAAATCCGCGGCACCCGCGGCAACCGCCTCTTCCACGCCCCTTCCTATGAAGAAGGTGTTGTAGCGGAAACTGGAGGCGATCTCCGGGTTGGCAAGTCTCTGTTCCCTCTGGGCGAGAAGATGGATCACCCGGATGTCCGAGAACCAATCCCCCATGTTGGCGAGGGCCTCTGTAAGAACCACCGGTTCCGCCGAGCCCGTCCCGATGAATATGGTCTGCCCGTTGCGAATGTTCTTCAGCGCCTCTTCCGGGGTTGTTATCTTGCCTCTGTACTTCTTCTTCCAATCCTTTTTCGACATGGGCATCGCGTAAATCCACCTCTTTCCATATAATCCTTGACATGAAAACAATTTTTTATTCTACCAATCTCTCATTTTTTAAACAATAAATTTTTCTTGCCTCGATTGAAGCAGATATTTATTAGGTACAGAGAGATAACGGAATGCCCATGGGAGATTTTGTTAGATGAATAGGCCGATACGTTCTTACCTTTTCGTTCTTCTATGTACAGCGTTATTGGTTTCTGGATTATTATACCACGTTTTTATCAAAACGGAAGAAAAACCGATGAATCATGATAATGAGAAATTATCAGAAAAACTACCGCTGTATTATAATCCCATATCAAAAGAATCCCCGATAGAATATTCATTCATTGATAAGATCGGCTTTCGTAATGATGATTATAGATGGAACCAAATTGGATCAAACGATCCTACACTTGCCTGGATAGTTGAAACAATAAAAAATAATTTGTGTACAATGGATTTTGCTTTCATTCCAACCAGTTCACTATCAACAAACTCTGTTGAAAACTGGTCTCAGGACAGCATCCAGTATTGGAACCGTTTGATTGATAACAATACATTCGGATTGGTTATCCACTCATGGAACCATTCAGATGAATCACCATTAGCCAAAGAGATGGACTATGACCAGCAATCTGAATATATTAATCAATCAAGGGAAGCCTTTTTGAAAAATCTGGGTTGGGTCCCACAGGGATACATAGAAGGTTGGTACAAACATGATAGCTCAACAGTACAGGTACTCCACAACTTGGGTTTCTCCTATATTTGTGAATATGGGATGGATAATGAAAAGAAGGCAGAAATCGAAACCATCAACTGCGAAGTGAAAACTGAAGATTGGTCAACAGCAGATATTGCAATTGGATTAGATGACCTTAAAAGAAAATGGGAAAATCACTTCGATAATGATGAGGATGGAGACATCGATTATACAGGGATCGAGATCCATACTATGGTCTGGGAAAAACCCGAGGAACAGGCAAACCTTACCGAATTTATCCAATGGATCAACAAAGAATATGTGAATGCCTGGGAAGCTGAATGGATGACTCACTGGGAGTATTTTGAGTACATCACGGATTATGATGAATGGAACATCACCCAAATCTCAGAAGATGAATATATCGTTGATATGCAGAATATGACCTATGCTCATGAAGTAAGATGGTCCAAATTGGGGGAATGGATTGTGCATGATATCGCTGATGGAAATCGTGAGAAGGTTGACAATTTGGTTATTATTGAAGATGGTCCAATCCCATTTGATTCATGGGAAGGGAAGGCCGGACGATTATACAGCATCATTAAGGCTTAAGCCCAGCATTTATTTCTTTTGATAAATACCAGAATGATTACTATCCATATCAACATCAACAACAACAAAAAAGATTTCTGGATGTCGTATGAAAACAGCTTTTCCTCCCTATCTTTTTTCAGAGGCGGTATCCCTTTCTCCGGTAATAATATCGAACCATCCGACCTTACTGTGATCGAAAACGAATCTGTTTCGAGTAAGGAATTATCATTAAATGAACACCTGTAGGTTCCTGGTGAAAGTCCGTTAGTAATTTGAGCAAATCCATCCTCATTTGTTATTACCTCGAACTCCTCTCCGGTATCAGCTTTCAAAATTAATGTGCGATCCTTGACAATGCTACCATCATCATACTGAAACGGTCCCAGCCTTACTGCTATCATGTAATTTAGGAAAAAGAAGGCTTCATTTAACGCGCTCCATGTTTCATTGTGGTAGGATCTAGCCTTGATCCGCACATCTTCTTTTAACACAATAGGTTCATCGTATTTGATTACCTTTTCAGAGCTTTTCTTATGGATACGCGGATCAGTACCGTCGATGGTATAGAATATCTCTCCTTCAGAGGTGCTCATTTCTAAATTATAATTCTTTGGCACTTCCCCACCATGTCTGCTTAATACCGGTGCATCTATGGATGGATAATAACCTGCATCACGGAGTTGTTCGATTACTATACCAGTTCGATTTGGAAAATACTTATCCCGGAGACGATCACGTTCTTTAACCCAATCAACATTCCGAGTATAGGGATCATCTCTTCGGTTATCTCCCCATCTGGCGGATTCACATACGATCGCTCGATCTATTTCATTAGTCATACGTTCATACAATCCGACAACCTTTTCTGATGTTAATGCTCCGTTGTTAAATAGATGCCTGTATACACGATCTGCAAATAAAATCCTATATTCAGAATTATTCATGAGATTGGCGTGAATTCCGGTTGGGCCTCCATGATCATTTTTTCCAATGACATTTTGATTGATTGATTGAAGGGTTAGTTCAGCGTCCCAGCTGTGGAACCGCCATTGCGCGTTCTGGTCCATTCGGTTAAATGATGCATACCAGTTATGATTGCCCCAGTCCCAGTTTCCTGCATAGATATTTATTATCATGTAGTCAATGAAACTGTTAATATCCAACATCCCGACGACTTCTTGGTAATTATCATCCGATCGCAGGTCCCTATCCGTGGCCTCAATGAGTTTGAGATAATTGGAATTGTCACCGTTTACAACTCGATATGGATTGTGTTTGATAATATCATAATCATCCTTGGAACCTCCAAGATACGATTCTGCAAAGGATTCATCCGGTCTTTCATGTATATTATATATCCCCCAATATAATCCATTTAGATACAGATGTACGAATCGGCCGTGGGGTGCATGTCCACCAAGCTCATTTTGAAGATCGGCTACGAACTGGTCCCGTGTATATTGAGCATACCTATGAACGCTATTGACATAGAATGTCCATGAAAGATCAAATACGGAATCTAAGATGATCGTATCGAATGATTCGGTTGCATTTTCACCAAACAATGGGTAGTTCAGTTTTGTCGGTCCGTATGGTTCCTTGAAGATAAGTCTCATGGATTTTTTATCTGTTAGCCATTCATCAGTTGAACTTGATCCTCCCTGCATTTCAATAGCACAATCGATCTGAAAGCCATCTTCAGATCCGGTCGATAACAATTCAGCTGATATCTGACGTTCGGAACTTTTCAACTGAGGATTTGCATAGATACCTATGCCATTTGAATCGAACCAGTTGTCCATTGGCATTACAAGAGAGAGTGAAGGAATGGACAGCAGACAATTATCAAGAATCGATGAATATGTAGGGTCATTCACAACGTCCGGGTCCATTTCATAATCTGCGGTATGGCCATTCCACGTCACCGGGACATCTATTGGAAGGATTGGTTGGTTTATTACATCATCGATGTCAATGTACGATCTTGTTTCCATCCTAGATGAGAGATGATTTTCTTTGAAAGCGATTGCATTCAAACAACAAGTTTTGTTGACAAATATTGGACTTGTGTATGAGATTCCATTGGATATAGATGGTTCTGTGCCATCTGTTGTGTATCGAATAATGGCCTCTTTAGTTTGAGTAGTTATGTAAACGTAAGCATTCCAATTGGCGATCCCCGATCCATGGCTAATGGAAATGTCGGATACCTTATCTTCAAGACCGTTCTCATTCTGGTATCCTGGCGTTGGTTTCCTAAAAAAACATTCTTTGTCACCATATAGCCCATATGAAACATCCCTCCGTTGCTTAGGATAGAACGGTCCGAATTCCTGAATGGGTTCATTACTATTTGGTCCCATTAAAGAAAGGTACTCGCCTTCGGCCGCAAGTTTGAAGTTCGTATGGAGATCAGAACCCGGATCTTTTCGATCCTTACCAGAAGCGAAAATTAGAAGATATGCCCCTTTTTCTATCATCATTTCGGGAAAAGACCATTTTTTCCAATCCTCTGGGTCATCGGAAAGGCACCAGCCTCCAATATTGAATGGTTCATCATTTGGATTGAATATCTCGATCCAATCCGAATATTCACCATCCTCGTCTGCCAGATTGTTCATGTTTTTTGCTAAAAATTCTGTAACTATCAGACTTTTTGCTGAAACATCCAATGAATGGGATTCTCCAGTAGTGCAAAATGATTGAGATATTATCAGAGATGAAAATATTAAAGCAATGATATTGATCTGTCTGACACTCATATTCACAATAGCCTCTATAGCGATAATGTGACTATTATACATTGATCTTTTGCACTAACTTTTACGCGGTTAGTCCAAACAAGATGAGGGCCGACTTCGGTAACATCCTTTCAACTTAATCGAATGTATGGATATTACCTCGATTTTGAGAATTTCTTTCATTGCATCAATTGCCCTCGAAATCCCCAAAAGGCCGGGACGCAAAAATCAAGCAATTTGAATTGTAGGGATTTTTGCGGCAGGGTGATGAACCCCAACATTATCCACCAGATGTTTCATTACCCGGAGGCCTCGGCCCGCAAGCTAATCCAAGAAAAATGAGGGCCGATCGACATAGGTAGGCCCTCACGGACTTTCCCTGTCACACCACCGTGCGTACGGGACCGTACACGGCGGTTCGATGTGATTAAGCAGGTGTTCTTGGTCCTAATCGAAGTAAACCCAAATCATCGAAGTGCCCGATTGAAAGTGCCACGTTTGTTGCCATACTACAGCTAATACGCCATGGCCCTTTGGAGCTCTTCGCCGTTCGTTCCGCCAAATCCCTGTTCACATCCCGCCGGCGTAGTTCCTTGTATCGGTTCTTCGCCGTTTTCCATT
>Ga0272441_10011363_pt1 | contig 13236 bp, 11 predicted proteins | sample SSMProp6N_FD_193582 | JGI IMG/M metagenome (GOLD analysis project Ga0272441, IMG submission 193582) | Marine sediment archaeal communities from Little Sippewissett salt marsh, Falmouth, MA, United States - SSM-Prop-6N | ecosystem: Environmental > Aquatic > Marine > Wetlands > Sediment ... | reverse complement strand
CAATCTTTAAAAATCCCTTTGGTCCATGCTGCGGTTGAAGGTTTTATCGGACAGGTAAGTACAATATTTCCAGAAGATAAGGGATTGAAGTTGATTTATGGATCTGATGCTTCAAACCGACAATTCAAAAGAAAAAAACTTATTAGCGTTCCAGCAATTACACCCGCATTGATAGCAGCTTTTCAAGTTCAGGAAGCGATAAAAATAATATTAAAAAAAGAAAACATTTTAAGAAAAAAGCTTTTGTATATAAACTTGGAAGAATGTGAAATGGAAATATTAAAATTAGATGAATAACCTGCTAGTACCAGGTTAAAGTTTATAATTGTTATCAACTTCAACTATTTGACTAAAACCCAGGAAGGAATGATATGCAGATAACTTTAAAAATATATTCTGGTTTAAGACAATATGTAAAAAATTATCATCAAAAAAATGGTTTAATTCTTACTATGGAGAATGGGAAAACCATCAGACAGTTGTTGCTTGATCATATTGAGCATGAGAGAACAATTGATGCAATCAGTATGATTACGCTGAATGATAAAATTATTCCATACCAGGATTATTGCCGAGAGCTTCATGATGGAGATGTCATTAAAGTCTACCCACCAATCAGTGGTGGATAATTCACTTCCTTAAATATTCAACATTAAAAATATTTCAGAATCTGAAAAATTCTTTAAATAGTATCAATTATTTTAATTCTGCGTTTTACTCTTATTTTTTTAGATTGAATATCATCATTAATCCTCTATTTTTCAATCGTTCAATATATTTGAACCGGAAATAATTATTTCATTTTTAAAGTGGAAAATATCACAAACATCCCCGTAATTGTTTATTTACAGGATAACCAAGAGATTTTAAACTAAGATTTTATTTGACTATTGTCTAAAAATTATATAATATTAATATATTATATTATTATGAGGAGAAAGAAGAAATGAGAAAAACAGATGTAGTTGTATTGGGCGGACTTTCTGGAATTACGGCAGGAATAAGCTGTCGACGTCATTATCCTGATAAAAAAGTTATTCTTGTAAGAAAGGAAGGTACTATTCTGATTCCCTGTGGCATTCCTTACATTTTTGGTACTGTCGGAGGACCTGAAAATAATGTTATTCCTGATGGATTACTGGAAAAAAATGGAATCGAACTTATCACAGATGAGGCAGTTGATTTGGACCGGGAAAATAAAATTGTTACACTGAAAGACAATGAACCCATCCAATATGAAAAACTGGTTTTTGCAACAGGTTCTCTTCCTTTAGTTCCACCTATACCGGGAGTCGGGAAAAAGAATGTTTTTGCAGTAAAAAAACAATTTAATTATCTAAAAGATGTGCTTGCAAAAGTCGATGAAGCGAAAGATATTGTCATTATTGGAGGAGGGTTTATCGGTGTGGAATTTGCCGATGAATGCCGAAAAAATAGAGATATCAATGTTACAGTTGTAGAAATGCTGGATCAATGCTTGCAATTAGCGCTGGATGATGAGTATTGTCAAGAAGCCAGAGAAAAATTGGAGGAAACTGGTGTAAAAGTAATGACCGGCGAAAAAGTTGTTTCGATTGAAGGCGGTGATATGGTTGAATCCGTAAAATTAGCCAGTGGAAAAGAAATTAAAGCCGATCTTGTTATACTTGGTATTGGATGTGTCCCGAATAGTCAGCTTGCTGAAAAGGTAGGACTGGAATTAGGATTTAGAAAAGGAATAAAAGTTGACCGATATATGCGAAGCTATACAGATTACAATATTTTTGCCTGTGGTGATTGTTGTACCAAAGAATCCTTTTTTGATGGAAAACCATCCGGAGTTATGCTAGCTTCAGTTGCAACATCTGAAGCCCGGATTGCCGGTGCAAACTTATTCTCGCCGGTTCACCATAGTTGCGGAGTCATCAGTGTATTTGCAACAGTCATCAATGGTCGTGCATTTGGTGTTGCGGGACTTACCGAAAGAGTTGCCCGGGAAAATAAAAAAGCAATTATTGTCGCAGAAGCTGCCGCACCTGATACCCATCCCGGAGGAATGCCGGACTCAACTATGCTGAAAGTTAAATTAATTTTTGCGAAGGATACTGGAATACTTTTGGGTGGTTCTGTTTCAGGTGGAAAATCTACCGGAGAAATGGTCAATGTTTTAAGTGCATGCATACTTCACCATATGACTGCGAACGATATTGTTATGTTCCAAATGGGAACTCATCCAGCTCTTACTTCTTCCCCGATAGCCTATCCTATTGTAAATGCCGCCTGTAAAGCAGTTTTACCCATTATGGGTTAAGATGTATTTGTTAAAATGCCGGCCATCTAACGGCCGGCATTTTTTTTGAAGTCATGCAATTGTGACCGGAAATTAAAAATTATTACATCTTTCTTATTGCCTGAATTATTTGTTATTAGTTTGAATTTACTGATGTTTATACTTCATATAATATTTAACGTCGTAATGCAAAAAGATATAAAAAGATTTCAAGTTGACATCCATTTATCTAATTGTTAATGTAATTACATTAATATATTATTTTTTCTTTATTATTCTAAATTGTCAGTTTAATCCCGCCGAATAAATTTTTTATTAATCTATTGTGAATAAAGGAATTAATAAATTCATACGAGTATATAATAATAATTGGGAAGTATGGAATTATCACGTAAAAAAAAGATGAGGTAATAATATGGCTGAAAAAACAAATATAATATTCTCTAAAGATAGCATACCTATAGAGGATCATCAAAAAAAGAGTTTCAACCTCAGGGAAAAAATGAAAATAAATATTATTGATTATGATTTGAACCATGTTCAGGAAATTGAAACAGATGATGCATCGGCACTCATTTCCTATAATAGTTCGAAAACTGTAAGCTGGATTAATCTGAATACTGTAAAAAATATCAAATTAATTAAGGAGATAGAAAATAAATTTACCCTGCATCCACTTATCCTGGAGGATATTGTTGATGTTAAGCAGCGCTCTAAAATAAAAGATTTTGGAGACACTCAATTTATTGTGTTTAAAATGCTATATTTTAATCAGGAAAATAAAACCATTTCTATAGAACAGGTCAGTATTGTATTGGGCAAAAATTTCGTCATTTCATTTCAGGAAAAAAAGGGAGATGTTTTTGATTCAATTAGGGAAAAAATTAGAAATAATATTGGACATATCAGAAAAGCAGGAACAGATTATCTGGTATATTCTCTAATAGATTCAGTTATTGATAATTATTTCGTAACAGTTGAGAAAATTGGAGAGGAAATTGAAAAATTAGAAGACAAGATGGTAAAACATCCAATTCCTGCAAATCTGCGATTGGTGTACAAATTAAAAAGAGATTTAGTTTTTTTGAGAAAATCAGTCTGGCCGTTAAGAGAAGTAGTCAATCATATGCAGTTAGGAGAATCGAAATTAATCCAAAAAGAGACTATTCCATATTTAAGAGATGTTTATGGCCATGCTATTCATGTCATTGATAATGTAGAAACCTTGCGGGAAATCATCTCCGGGGTACTTGAGCTATATCTTTCAGGTACAAGTAATCGAATGAATGAAATTATGAAAGTACTAACAATTATTGCAACCATATTTATTCCTTTAACCTTTATTACAGGCATCTATGGAATGAACTTCAAATTTATGCCTGAAATTAATTGGTATTGGGGTTATCCTTTCATTTTATCCGTCATGTTTCTCCTTGGAGTAGTTATGCTTGTAATATTTAAAAGGAAAAAATGGTTATAGAATGTATCAATCAATTATTCTTTCTTTTAATTATCCAATAATGTCTTTAATTTCATCGAGGGATTCAACAAACATTTAAATCATGCAAAAATATGGTTCATTACGGTAAAAAATTAAGTATTTACTATCATAAAAAGAAATGCTAAAAATATGCTCATAGAGAGTAATTTTTTGAAATTTTTAAATTATCCCGGTCATTTTAAGTCACTTATGATAATCAAATAGTTGTCTTTTTTCAATGTTGAAAAAGAAAGGAGAGTGTATATGCAATTATGGCTTATTGTTGCAATCGTTGTAGCTATGTTAGCAGTGATTTTTGCACTTCAAAATGCAATACCAATAACTGTTAGTTTTTTATCCTGGAAATTTCAAAGTTCTTTGGCATTGGTCTTGTTAATAACCATTGCAATGGGTGTATTAATGAGTTTAATGGTTTCAATTCCGTCAAAAATAAAAAACATTAAGATAATTTCCGGCCAGAAAAAGAAAATCAGGGAACTTGAACAAATTATAGAATCAAAAAATAATTACACAGAGGCAAAGAAAGAAGTTATTCATGAAGAGATTTCTACAGATGAAATGAAATAAACAATTCATTTGTAAAAAAAATTGAATTTATTTTGATAATTTTGCTTTTTTCTATTATAATGTTTTGCTAAGACTTGATGACTTTTTAAGTTAGACTTTTCTTAATTTTTGTGCTTGAATGAAAAAGAGGGAGGCATATTTCATGAAAGTAAATTCGATATTGGATATAATTGGAAAAACTCCATTAATTCAACTAAAAAAATTATCTTCTGGGAATGTTTATGCAAAGGCAGAATTTTTAAATCCTGGGGGAAGTGTAAAAGATAGAGTTGCGAAACATATTATTGAAATGGCTGAAAAAGAGGGAAAGCTTAGACCAGGAATGACGATAATAGAAGCGACTTCGGGAAATACGGGCATTGGATTGACCTTGGTAGGCATACAGAAAGGCTATGAAGTAATATGTATTATGCCTGAAAATATGAGCGAAGAGAGGAAAAAGATTATCCGTGCATTCGGTGGAAAAATTATTTTTACATCGGCAGAAGAAAGTCTATCAGGTTCAATTAAAAAGTTGAGGGAAATAACCACTTCACAACCGGATGACTATTTTGTCGCAGATCAATTTGTTAATCCTCATAATCCTGAAGTTCACTACCAGCAGATTGCACCGTCAATATGGGAAGACATGGATGAAAAAATTGATATCATAGTTGCTGGAGTAGGAAGTGGCGGCACCCTTCAGGGCATCGGACAATTTTTAAAGGAAAAAAATCATAATATCAAGGTTGTCGCTGTCGAGCCGAAAAATTCATCTGCTCTATTGCATCGTGAACCCGGATTGCACCAGATTCAAGGAATCGGTGATGGGTTTGTACCGGACGTATTGGATATCAATCTAGTTGATATGGTATTTACAGTCACTGATGAAGAAGCGATTTATACAACAAGGCAGCTTTCTCAGGAGGAAGGACTCTTAGTTGGAACTTCTTCCGGGGCAAATGTATTTGCTGCCCTTCATGTAGATAATGGGAAAAATCGAGTGGTGACTATCCTTCCAGATAGAGCCGAGAGGTATTTTAGCACGGCTCTTCTTTGAAAAGCCTTCTACTTAAGAGAATCTTTAATTAAATCCGGCGTTTTTTCTACTAACTGTATAAATGTTTGAACAATTTCAGGATCGAATTGAGTACCGCTACCTTTTTTTAGTTCCATGATCGCTTTCTCTTCTGAAAGACTGTGACGGTATGGACGATCAGATTTCATGGCATCGTAAGCATCAGCAATTGATAATATTCTGGCACTGTAAGGTATTTTTTCACCGGATAAACCATCAGGATAACCGTTTCCGTTGTACCATTCATGATGATGTCTAATATAAAGTTGTATTGGCTTTAACAATTCAATGGGTTGAATAATATTTTGTCCAATGACCGGATGTTGTTTCATTTGTTGATATTCATCGCTGCTTAATTTATTCCGATTATTAAGAACAGTTTCACCTATACCAATTTTTCCAATATCATGCAATACAGCTGCAAATTTTAGATTTTCCCGTTCTTTCTCCGGAAGGTTCATTTTTTGGGCCAATAGGTCAGCATAATGCATTACTCTAATCGAGTGACCATGTGTATAGGGGTCTTTTGCTTCAATTGCCTGCGCTAAAGCTTTTATTATTTCAAAATAACTTTCCTGGATCTGTTCATAAAGTTGAGCATTGTGAATTGCAACAGCGGCTCCGTCAGAAAAAGATTTTAACAGGTTTATCAACTCACTGCTTATGTTGGTATTTTCTAAATTGATGACACCTTTTACCCTGTTTTCAATGATTATCGGCATAATTAAAAGTTTCGTGATTTTCCGGTCAATCAATTTGATTTTTGTAAATACTTCATGGTTTTCCAAATCTTCAATATACAGGTATCTTTTATTTTTTACCACCCATCCTATTGTATTTTTATCTTCTTCAAAAATGATTCGATCTAAATTTTTTTCTTGCTTATTGTAAGGAATTTTTATAAAAAAAATATGTTTATCCATATCGAGAAGCATAATTGAACCTCTTTTTGCCTTGCTGATTTTAATTGAAAAATCAAGAATGGTTTGTAAAATATCATCAAGGTTTAATGTTGAGCTGATTGTTCGGGAGACTCTATAAAGTGAGGCTAATTGTGTTTTAGATTTTTGCAATTCTTGAGTCCTGGATCTAACTCTATTTTCTAAAATACCGTTCCATTTCTTGAGTTCACTTTTAACACTGAGTAGTTCTGAATCCTTTTTTATCAGTTTTTTAGCAAATTCTATTCCTGCAAAATAGATGAAAAAAAATTGGATTGCAAGAATGGCGATTGAGGTAACGATATTTTGATGGTAGATATGGACAGTTGAAATAGATTCAATCAATCCTGCCGGGGGAATGATCTTGATATATTCAAGAATTACAATTAAACTGCAAAATAAAAAAGAGAGAAGTGTTATGGCAATATTGGTTAATAGATTTGCAGTAATACTGGCATAGAAATGAAGATATAGATAGAAGACCGGTCCAATCCATAGAATATTCCCGCTGTAATAAAAAATAACCGATACTGCTACCAGAAACAAAATATATTTCATGTATTTTTTTTTATTGAAAGATTTAAATTGCATTTTCACTTTTATAATTTAATAATAAAAACATAGGTACAGATGCCTGGATAAATTCGAATCAAAAAACAGCTTTTCTGTTAGGATTAACAGCAGATAAACGATAATTTCTGCCATACTAAAAAAATGAATTGATTTATAGCAGAAACGGTTTACTTAAAATTCGCAAAAATGATCTATCAGAAACAAGAATCCAAACATAATAAAAGTTCTTGTTAGCAAATATTATCATTGTTCTGGTTTGCTTCATTGCAATACATTAATACAATTATACATAAAAATCTATTTAATTCAAATAATACTGAAAAAATTATGCTTAAAGAGGACATTTTGCTCTAGCAGAACTTGTCTAACATTTATTTTTTTTGAACAGTAAAAATGGAATACCAAACGTTGCCCATTCTATCCTAGCTCATCTTCATACCGGAAGGGCATTACATTCAAATATCTCCTTAATATACTTGGGAAAAGCCCTTAATCATGTTAAAATGTTCATTAGAATGAGTAAATATTGTCATGAATTTTAAAATATTAAAAGGGGGAACCAGCATTGAAAAAAGTAATAAAAGTTGGAATTATTATATGTGACCGTTACCATAGGTGTGCCGGGGGTAAATGTTTTAGGGCATTGAGAAACAGGGAAGGTGCCTTCAGCATTTATCGTAAGGAAGATGAATTACAGTTGGTTGGTTATACCACATGTGACGGATGCCCCGGAGGAAATATTGAATATGCTCCGGAAGAAATGATAAAAAATGGGGCGGAAGTCATTCATTTAGCAACCGGATTAGTCGTAGGTTATCCGCCATGTCCCAGGATATCTTATTTTCCAAAGTTCATAAGGGAAAGATATGGCATAAATACAATCATTGGCACTCACCCGATTCCGCAGAAATATTTTGATGTTCATAAAAATCTTGGAACTTGGGATTCTCCGATTTGGCAAAAAATTATCCAAACAACTCTGGCGGATGAAGAGATTCGTCTGGCTTATAATTAAATGATTCTTAAATATGTATTATTGTTGCATCGAAGAATCATATTGATTTGGAATGAGGGATAAGTATAATAAAAAATGACAAACAAAGAAGATATTTTAAAAAGAACAGAAGATTTCGCAAAAAATTTTTTTCAAAAGGAATATACCGGTCATGATTGGTGGCATACATCACGGGTAAGGGTTTTAGCAAGAAAGATTGCAGTGGAAGAAAAAGCTGATCTATTTATTGTCGAAATGGCAGCACTATTACATGATGTAAGTGATTATAAGTTTTTCGGAGGAGATGATAAAGCAGGCTTGTCATTTGTTCAAAAATGGCTCTCCTCTCTTGAAATATCTAAAAGGGAAAAAGAGGATATTTTGAAGATAATATCCCATATATCCTTCAAAAACACATTACCAGGCTTAGCCGATAAAGAAAAAGATGTTTCAACAATAATTCTGAGCAAAGAATTTATGGCAGTCTGTGATGCTGATCGACTTGATTCAATAGGAGCAATAGGGATTGCACGTGCATTTACTTTTGGAGGTTTTTATAAGAGAAAAATATACGAACCGTCAATTCGTCCGAATAAAAAAATGACCCAGGAAGAGTACAAGACAACCGATGCACCCTCTATTAATCATTTTTATGAGAAATTACTTAAAATAAAAGATATGATATACACAAAATTAGGAAAAAAGATTGCCAGAAAGCGGCACCGTTTTTTAAATTTATATTTAAAAGAATTCTATAAGGAGTGGAAGGGAAAACTGTAAGGAAACTCTTGTTATTCAAAACATGGAGGAGGATATGTATAGAGATTTTAAAGGTACGTTAATCATACTTGTTCGCCACGGTGAGTGCGAAGGTAATATTAGGGGATTGTTCAGAGGCAGAACCAATTTCCCCTTAAACAGGAGAGGATTGATCCAGGCTAAAGAACTTGGGTTAGAGCTTCTAGATTTTCCAATTGTGAATGTTTATAGTAGTCCGCTTGAAAGAGCGAGACAGACAGCGGAAATCCTTGGAAAAGAAATTGATTTAAAAATCAACATCGATGAAGATTTTAATAATATAGAATTGGGAAATTGGGAAGGATTAAAAAAAGAAAGAATTGCCGAACAGTACTCTGAAGAATGGAATTTGTGGATAAATAATCCGGAATTGTTGAAAATTGATGGTATGGAACGCCTGGAAAATGTACAGAAAAGAGCAAAAAAGCGACTGGATGAACTAGTTCAGGAAAACCACAATAAAACCTTTGCAGTAGTCTCTCATCGAGCAGTTTTGAAACCCTTAATCGCTGCCTGCTTGAATATCACTCCCCCATACTTCTGGCGAGTACACCTGGACACTGCTTCATACAGCCTGTTAACTTATAGAGAAGGAACAGGTTATTGTTTGATTCAACTTAACCAGAACAAACATCTTAAGGACTTTATTTCAGAATGGGTTTAAGAAAAAGAGAGGAATAAGGGATATTATTCAACTGATTTTTTTTCAAAAAAAATGGGAATTTTGCAATGAGCTATTCAAAATATTACGATATTGATGATTCAGTTTACAAGAGATTTGAACAAAAAAATGATATGTTTTGTCGTTATCTATGGGACAACAAACTAAATACATACAGGCACGATTTTTCAAAAAAAATGTTAAAGCATATTAATTTGGAATTAGCAGGATATTCTCATGTTGATTATGCATTTTCCAAAGCCTCATGGACAGCTTACAATCGATTTCCTTTTGCATTTTCATGGAGGGGAGATACTTCATTCGAAGAAGACTGGTATGGATATAAACTAAGAGAGAATAAATATAAAGTCACAGACCTGAGAGAATTTACTAATCGTGTCAAGAAGGTGTCAAAATTTTTTGGAGCCTCATTGGTTGGAGTCACTGATGCAAATGATAAATGGATTTATAAAACAATTGCGAAAAGATCAAACGGTAAGTTGGTTAATACATCTCCGGTAAATCTTCCTACCGGAGTCAATAACGCAATTGTTTTGGCGATTAAAATGGAGCCGGTCAGTTTGTCGACAACACCGGCTTTGCCTGCATGTGCTGCAACCGGTTTGGGATACTCCAAAATTGCTTTTGTTATATCTTGCCTGGGAGAGTTTATAAGAAATTTGGGTTATCGGGCAATTCAGTGCGGCAATGATACTGCTTTAAGTATTCCTATGGCGATTGATGCCGGTTTAGGAGCTTTGGGAAGAAATGGATTACTTGTTACACCACAATATGGCTCTAATGTCAGGATAGGTAAAATATTGACTGATTTACCCTTATTAACAGATAAACCGGATAATCGTTTTATCCTAAAACTTTCTAAATATTGCAAGAATTGTTTATTATGTGCGGAAGCATGTGAAAAGAATGCAATTTCTTTTGGAACTGAACCGGTTTATCAAGGGGAAACCATTTCCAACAATCATGGGGTGAAAAAATATTATATCAATCCGGAAAAATGTTTTGAATTTTGGACTGAAAACAATAGTGATTGTTCAGAATGTGTTACGATCTGTCCATTTTCCAGAATAAAGAAGAGAATCACAGCAGAAGAATTTTGGAAATGAGTGATTTTTTATTTTTTTCAAGCCAGTCTGATGAAACGTTATGGCTTAAAGCGATATTGTGAATCATACTTTTTCCCCTGGAGACTATTTTTTTCAGAAATTAAAAATTAAATTTTTAAGTTAAACATTCATAAAAAAAAGGATTTTTCTGAATTTTTGTGGAATATTCAGTTATAGATTTATAAAACTGATATATTTGGAATATTAACACCAATTCGCTAAATATTCTGCCTTTAAATATTTACTGAATCCCAGATATAAAAGATAATCAATATTATTCATTCATTCATCATAAATTGTTTTAGATCTTGATGATGTCCAAGAAGGTATAAAATGAAAAAAATATTACTACTCTTGATTCTCGTATTTGGGGTAATGCTAGTTATCAATGGCATTTGGCTAAATAGTGCCTTTGCAGAGCAATCAGAATTATCCCCACTTGAATCTCAACAGTATAAAATTCTCAAGCTTTCAAAAATCACCCGGGAAAATCCCCCAAATAAACTTGTTTCGAATAGTATTAATAAATATATTCTTGGATTGACTGATTATAATCAAAAGCAATACATGGAAGCGATTTCTGATTTACTGGAAGTTGATTATTCTACTCTTATATTGCCTCTGTATATAAAATCCCGGTATCTTTTGGGTGAATGCTATAATAATATTAAGCAATTTGATCAGGCAATAGAAATTTATCAGGAATTAGTGCCAAGAGACCCTCTTTTTCAGGATTATACAAGATTTTTCCTGGCAGAAACTTACCGGTTGAATGAAAATTACGAATTGTCAAATAATATTCTGAATAAAATCATCCAGGATTTTCCTGAAAGTACCATGATTACGGAGGTTTACTATATTATTGCAAAAAATTACCAGGATTTAAAGCAAACCGATTTAATGGTTGATTTTTTAAAAAAAGCATTAAATGCAACAGACGACCAACAGAAAAAAGCGGAAATCCTTATTGAACTTTCTGAAAATTCATGGCAGAACAGTCAATTTCTAGAATCTGTCAATTATTTATATCAAATATTAGCAAAAGATTATCACATGAAAAGAAATGCGGAGCCGGAAGAGCGATTAATCAGAAAGATTGAATCGTTTAAAAACCTTACTGAAAAGATTTCAATTCCATATAACATCAATGTCAAGGTGGCAGACATATTTTTTAAATATAGACAATACCGACAGGCAAAGAATATTTATGAAGAAATTATAGAGAGATTTCCAACAGAATCGGACATTGAGGAAGTATATTACAAAAGAGCAAGAACTGCCTATTACTTAAAGGAATATCAAAATACAATGGATGATTGTAATAAAATTATAACAAAATTTACTTCCGGTGATACCGCGATAAGGGCAGAATATCTTTACAGTAATACGCTTTTGGCGTTAGGAAGAATTCAAGATGCACTAAAATCATATGAAAACATTATCGAGCAGCATTCTCAATCATATTATGCAAGACAATCTTACCTGCGGATAGCTGAAGCTTATTTCCGCATAGAAAAGAATGAAGAAGCTCTGGGAGCATGGCAGAAATTAAATGAAAAATATCCCAATAGTTATGAGGCAATGATTTCATTATGGAAATTAGCCCGATATCATTATATTCAAGAGGATTACGATGTCGCACTGGAAAGTTTCGGAAAATTGATTGAAAGATTTTCAAAAAGCAGTAAAGGAGATGACAGTATTTATTGGAAGGGAAAAATTCTTCAAATATTAGGTAAAGAAAGTGAAGCAGAAAACATGTACCAAAAACTTATATCGGATTATCCTTTGAGTTACTATAGTGAAAGAGTCTTGGAAGAAAAGAAAGGATTAAAAATTCCCTGGAAAATCCTGGGGAATAATGATGAACAATTTTTAAATTTAGAAGAATTTTTAAATAATTATGATATTATTGATGATAAAAGTAGATTATCAATACTAAAGGCAGAGCTGTTCAAAGAAATCGGGTTTTTTAAAGAATCAATCCATGAAACGAAAATTGCTCTAAATAATAATCCTGGAAATATTTCAATTTTATTTAGATTAAATGAGGCTTATAAAAAAAATAAAGACTACAATCTATCCATGAGCTATACAGAGATCATCCGGAATTATATTGCCGAGAAACAGCTATGGAATGAAGTGCCCTTGGAATTCTGGAAAAATCTTTACCCGGATTATTATGATGAAATTGTCCGGGATTATGCTGGAGAATATGATATAGATCCTCTTCTTGTCTTTTCGATGATACGTGAGGAAAGCAGATTTAATTCATGGGATGAATCAGTCGCTGGGGCTCGAGGATTAATGCAGATTATTTATACTACAGGTGAGTGGATTGCCCAGAAAATAAATTTAACAGATTTTTCCGATGAGATGCTTTTTTCCCCAAGCGTAAATATTAATTTGGGATGTTGGTACATTCATTACCTTCAAGAACGGTTTGAAAATAATTTAATTTTAGTCATTTCCGGGTATAATGCAGGTCCTGGAATAACCGCTAAGTGGCTTGAACGATACGAAATGACCGATCCGGATAACTTTATAGAGAATATTCCTTATGATGAAACTAGAGAGCATGTTAAAAAGGTACTTAAAACATATCAAATGTATCGAAGATTAATAGAATTTGAAAACAATGTGTGAACAAAAAATGATAAGAAGGAGAGGATGGTTCAAATGATTGGACCGAAAAATAAATGGGTGATAAATTAAAAGTACAACTTTTTTGCCTGAATTGTAATAAAG
>Ga0272441_10011362_pt1 | contig 13239 bp, 12 predicted proteins | sample SSMProp6N_FD_193582 | JGI IMG/M metagenome (GOLD analysis project Ga0272441, IMG submission 193582) | Marine sediment archaeal communities from Little Sippewissett salt marsh, Falmouth, MA, United States - SSM-Prop-6N | ecosystem: Environmental > Aquatic > Marine > Wetlands > Sediment ... | reverse complement strand
AGAAGAATTTTTACCTTGTATTTTTGATTTTAATAATGATCATCATCTTGAAATTTTGGTTTCAACAGCGAAAACTCCTAGTCAGCCTTTCCTATTGAATCATAATGGGGAGTACATCAAGCATTTAGATATAGAAGCGCATTATTCTGGATTTTGGTCAAATACTTTTGGTGGCTCACCAACAGTTGCTGATCTTGAAAATGATGGAGAACTTGAGATTCTGATGCTTGGTAATGACTACAAAATCCACTGTTTGTCTATACAGGGAGTGCAAAAATGGGTAGCCGACCCTATAATGAGAGGAGATGTTTACTTCAGCATAGCAGATTTGGATGGTGATAATAATCTTGAAATTTGTGTAGGAAACATTCTGAGATTATACTGCTTTGATCATGAAGGTAATATATCGTGGATTTATGAAAAAGAACCCCCAGGTCGAAGTAGTATTCTAATGGATTACGATCCTTGTATTGCAGATGTGGATAATGATGGAATGTTAAACATTGTATCTAGCAGTTATGATTGGGAAACTGGAGGAGGACAAGTTTTTTGTCTAAATTCAACTGGTGGGGAGATGTGGAATTTTAATTCAACCACTATAGTAGGGAGTCCAGCCCTCATTGACATAGATAATGACAATAAACTCGAAATTTTATTTAGCGAAGGTGAGGAAAATCTTGGTATACTAAACAGTGATGGTAATCTTATAGTATACAGGGATCTAAATACAATGCTTGTAGAACCACCCTTAGTCGCTGACATAGATTTGGATTCACAATTAGAAATAATCATAGTAAGACCTCCACAAGAAGACATTTACTGTTTTGAAATTCGAGGGTCTACTAATTCGACAGGTTCTTGGTGGTCATATGGCGGTACTTATCTGCATCATGGAAGGCCAGATAGTGACGGGGATTCTCTAGATGACTTAATCGAGACAAATTACTACCTTACTGATATGTATAGCAACGATACAGATAACGATTTACTACCCGACAATTGGGAAGTTGAGTATGGTTTAAATCCTCTAGACAATAATACATTCCAAGATCCTGATAAAGATAAAATTTCCAATTTTGAGGAATACTCGGCAGCAACAAACCCAAGAATATTCAATAACTGGAAATTGTTATATGGGACGTATTTTCTTCCTTTATGGATTTTCATAGGATTACTAATTGTTGTATTTGTCGTAAAATTCAAAGCCATTTCAGCCGCGGTTAAAGGAGTTTTTTCTGATATCTATATCTACATTAGAGTCAAATTTGCGAAGGACATCAGATCAAGTAAAGAAGTATTCCATGATGATTTAGAAATCTCTTTTGATTTTGAAGAAGAACTAATGAATGAAAAATAGAGCCGGTTTTCTATTTATTCCTGAGGCACAACACTTGGTTTTACCTTTTCACCAGATTCTAGTTTAGTTTTTTCCTTCTTTCTAAATTCATTAAATTCTTTTGATGTCATATAAAACAGAGCTTCTTCAGGACAATATTTCACACATTGTGGATCCCCATCACATAAATCGCATGTAAATGCTATAGCTCTTTCCACATCAAATTTCATTACTTCAAAGGGACATACTTCAACACAATCTTGATGCCCTTTGCACAACTCATGAGAAATGATAATAGCACCCGTTGTTTCGGACCTAAATATTGCTTGTTCTGGACAAGCCTCTATACATTTTCCACAGTTCACACAAGTTTTTGGATTTGTATATCCTTCAATTTCCTTCTTCTCAACATGTATTCTAGAAAGAGAAGGAGCGTATACTTGATAATGGAAGAATGAACATCTCAATTCACATATCCTACAGCCATTACACTTCTCTTTCATCACAAATATTCTCTTCAATTGCTGTTTATCCATCCTTAGTTCTCCTCCTCTATCAAATTATATTTCTTAGCATCATCAAGAAGGTTTAATCTCGTGAGTAAGTCTTTACTCGGAAGACCATTTTTTTCGTTCCACTGTCTTATTGAATAATATTCTGGTAACATTTTATCAAGTTCAACAAAATTTCCTTTAGAAGGACCTTCAGGTAAAGGTTCCTCGGTGAACCTCGCTGGTAGTCTATCTTCATCTTTTCCAATTCCTTCTCGAAGATTGAAGAGTCTCTCAAGATTGTAGATTCTCTCGCCAATTTCCATTAGTTTCTCTGTAGTAAAGTTAATACCAGTTGCAAAGGTTAAGAACTTAGACATATCCTCTGGTTTTACAGCATATGCAGAAAAGCAAGTATATTTGCACATCTCAGCAGAATCTACAATAGCACCAAAATTTTCGTGCCAGAAAACCATCTTAGGTTTTCCTTTCCACGCAAAAGGATCAACAGATTCTCTAGAACCAAACCATTCTAATCCCTTTTCTGGCTCATAACCTAATAATTCAAAATTAGGCAAGGCTGCGAGATGGTCAGCTCCTCTGGTCGCTGTTGCCCACCCTAATCCAAATGCTTTGGCTGTTCTTACATCGTAAGCGGGAGGTTCCATTCCTTTTATATGAAGAGCGAACTTATCCGAATCTTTACCAATTTTCTCAGAGAGAATTTTGGTTCCTTCTGCAAGATAATTACCAAACCCTTGACGGAAAGCTGTCTTCTCTATGAGAGCAATTAAAGCATCCTCATTGCCCCATACTAGTTCAATTCCATCTGTATCATCTAATGTTAGAAGTCCTTTTTCAAATGCTTCCATTGCAAATGCAATAGTATCACCAAGAGAGATTGTATCTATTCCATAGCGGTTCGCTAGTTCATTTGCTTTTATGATAACATCCAAGTTTCCTATTCCACATTTCGATCCCAAACAGACTATAGTCTCATACTCTGGGCTTCCACCTTTTGTTCCTGCATATTTTCCTGTTTCAACCTTAGAATATTTTCCACAATGAATTGGACAAGCAAAACAACTTTCAGATTTCACCCGATATTTTTCATCAAATGTTTCAGCTGAAATTGATTCATATTCATCAAAGATACCTGTTTGATTATTTCTAGTAGCCAAACCTCCACTTATATAAGCAAGATCAACTAGAAAAGCTGTTCCGTAATAAGAGAGGCTTGGATATGCTGGGTCATCATATATTCTCTTTAAAGTCACATCAATGAAATTATCGAATTCTTCTGGTTGTGCAACTTTTACAGAACCAGAGCCTTTTACAGCTATAGCTTTAAGTTTCTTTGAACCCATTACAGCTCCAAGCCCAGTTCTTGCAGCAGCTCGAGAGAGATTATTTAAAATTGCAGCATATTTTACAAGATTTTCTCCCCCTTGACCAATACACAGAACTTGAAATTTGTTAGAATTTTCACTTCGAATTATTTCTTCAGTTTCCCATGTATCTTTACCCCATAAGTGAGAAGCCTCTCTAATTTCAACAGTATCATCATCAATATAGAGATAGACTGGTTTGTCAGCAATGCCGTGGATAAATAGAGCATCATAACCTGCATAAGCTAGTTCGGGAGCAAAGTGACCTCCAGAATTTGCATATCCGATGCCTCCAGTTAGAGGAGATTTTGCTGCAATAGTATATCTTGCCGATGAGGGAGCTAAAGTACCTGTTAAAGGACCTAGACTAATAACTAAAACATTTTCAGGTCCTAGAGGATCTACACCGTTTTTCACATTATCATAAAGATATCTTATAGCCCACCCTCTTCCTCCAAGATAATCATGAATATATTCTTGATTTATTTCTGATGTTTCAACGGATAATTTTTCCAAGTCAATAATAAGAGCTTTACCTCTATAACCATAATTTTGTTTAGAATTCGGATTCAAGGTAATATATTCACGCTGTCAGAAGATATAAATTTTTACATCACATTGCAAATCGACTATTTAAAAAGTGAATTTTACTATTTCAATCATTTTTGAAAATGAAGTAAAATCAGCTGTAACTGGATCATCTTCTTTGGGATTCCACCCAAATAACATCTTAGCAGCTTTTGGATATTTAATCACATACCATTTCAGTAGGTCATTTTTCTCTTCTACAGTTTTTAATGTTTGAAAAGTAACTTGATGTTTCTTAAATCCTAATTTAATCATTACATCTTCTGGATTAGCTAGCATATTTTGGTACCAATGAGCTTTCTTTCCTCTCCCTGCAACAACATGAACAACTCCGTCTTTTTTTCTATATTCAAGAGGAGTTATTCTTGTTTTACCAGATTTCCTTCCTTTAGTAAACAACATCAAGAAAATTTTGTGACCACCAAGTAAGGGTAATATTCCTGCTCGATATAGGGGAATTGTAAAGAATTTATTCATTTGTTTCCAACGTTTCAAAGTCTTTTCCTTTTTCTTTGAATCTGTTTCTAGTAAGAAGGAATATTCAGCAGATCCTGGTCTAGGAAAAGGAGTAGACTCAGTCTTTTCTCCATTCATAGTTACAAATTCTTCACTAAGCACAAAAACTTATGCGTTCTAAAATGGTTCAATGCTTATTGTTTAAATAAAAAAGAAGAGGATGTCAATCCTCATCAATATATTGTATGTTTTCTAGAAAATCTATTACACCAGGAGATCCTCTCTTTATGCCATAAGCTTTGAACGAATTAACTGTCTGCCTGATTAAATCAACATCTATGTCCTTAGCAAAACGAATATAGCCTATCACAAAGATTTTAGTTTTTTCTCCTTTTTTCAATAGCTTCTCTAGATAGTTTCTTTTTATTGTTAAAGATCCAAGTACAAAATTCGTTCTAACCGACTCCTCACCTTGAAATCTTCGAGTAATTGTGTCAAATTCGTACTTGTGTGAACTTATTTCATTCTTAACCGCAACTCTGATGAATTCTGCACGGGAGTTATAATGCCCGTGTTCTGTAAGATAGTCAATTTTCCCAATATCAACTAAAGGTAAATTAACTGTGATTTTTTCATAATTCTTTTCAGGTGGTTCAGATTTTTTGGTACTCATTTCAGATACACCGGATGTTACTCAACATCCCATGGGATGTTAAATTTAATAAATGTTTGGATAAAAACATGATAATTAATTTAGGAAAAAGAGTTTTCAGAGTTTTTGTGCTTTGAAGAAAAATCGATGGCTAATCACATCAACATAACCATTATCTTCAATAACATTGTGGATTTCCCACAATTTATCTTTATACTTCTCAATGTTGAAATCAGGAAGTTCCCAGGGGATTGCTTTGAAATAAAAAACTATTGCACCAACATCAAAGAATCTAGTAACAGGAAAGGCTTCTTTCTTCTTCACAATTTCAAATCCATTATTTTGTAATTCTTTGAGTGCATATTCTAAACACCAATGACTATAGCCAAGCTGTTGTTTGCTACCTAAGATTTCTCTTAATAATTGATCGTTCTTTCCGCCTACTTGTTGAGATATGAAATAGCCGCCTTCAGTAAGTATACGATTCACTTCTCCGATTGAGAAAGATTCATGTCTATTAATGATGAGCTCAAAAACCTCATCCTCTAAAGGAAGATTGTCATCACCATCAATCTTCACTACAGTAACCCCTAAAGGTTCTAACCTCTTTTTTGCAATTAAAAAATTAGGGTCATACGATTCTGTTGCAACTGTTTTATTAGGAAAAGGGGCAAATCGTGATAGAAACTCCCCACCACCTGTACCCATATCGAGCATTGAATCAACTGTACGTATGTGTGGAAGAATCTCCGCACTATAACTCCATGTTATGGGTGCAGTTACAATTCTGTTATCTACATAACTAAAATCCCACCCAGAAAACGGTGATTCTCCATCTTTGATTAACAATTCAAAGGTCGTTCTGGATTCGAAAGGATCTGAATCTCCCATGGTTAAGAATAAGTTTTACAACATAAGAACCTTTGGTAAACAAATCAATTGTCAACTTTTATATATTCTAAATACTCTTAATATTGTGGCATACATGATAAGATGGGAGAAGGCGATTGTTTTCTGTATTTGTTTATTCTTATTAACACCTCAATTTACATATGTCACTCAAGCTGCTACAAGATATGAAATTGAAGCAATGTCAAGTATATTGATAGAGTTTTCTGAGGATATTAGTAGTTTATTTATTGTAGAAATCGATAATTCTGAAACTGAAAAGGCATACGATGTTACAATATCAAATCAATTTGATTTACTTGTAGCATCTCGTATAAACTATACGAATATTCTATTTCTAACATTTATTGGCACTGGCGATTTTGAATTAGTAATTGGGAACCCAAGTAGTCAACCAGTAGGGGTTTACGTAAATATCGAGAGATTCAACATAGTTGTTAATGAAGAAATAGGCGGTTTCTCACACAAGGAAAAAATCTTCGGTTGGAGTTTTAATACTGGTAGCATAATCGACTACAAGTCATTACCGATTGAATCAATTGAACGTGGATACTATAATCTTTATTACAGTGTTGGAGAGGAGGACACATTTGCACATGCTTGGTTATCACAACTCAACCCAAGTTCTGGTTCAGAATGGAACGACTATTTAAAGAGCATTGATATGGAAAGGAATAGTAAAAGTTTAGTTAATATTCAAGAGGACAATTCTTGGTTAGTTTTTGATATTAATACAGCAGAAAGCTTAGAGGTAGTAGTAGTACTGCAGAGTACTATTCCAGGTAGAATAGCAATAATTGTCACAGGTATATCAGCTGCAGTAGTAGGAGTAGTGGTTTTTGTTTTATATTATCTTAATCCTTTAAAATATAGAAAGAGAAAAATCCAAGGAAAAGACTACAGTTCTGTGAAACATGAATTTGAGCATCCAAAAGACATCGGAGAAACAATGTCAGAACTAATAACTAATACAAGTAGGAAAAATCAGAAAAAATAAAAAAATTATACAAATTTATACAAATTTATAGCAAGCTAAACGCATTGTACTTCTTTTTCAGATTTCCAAAAACCATGTATATTGCAATAAGAAGTTGCGATTAGTTTTCCTGGTTTATCAGTAATTAGATGAAACACTGCATAGGGTTCTGAGTAAACTCCACTTGTGTCAGGTCCTTTAATTGAAGCTCCATGAGCATCAAAATTTGCAAGACCAATTTGATAAGGATATTTTTCACCTTCTGGCCAAAACATAAGTTTAATCCAAGATATGTGATGTTCAGTTTTATTTGGGTGGGCAATCTCTTTTCCAACACTTACAATTACTGGATTTTTAATTCCTTTCTTAATAGTTTCATCAACTTCAATTACTGGTACATGTTTTTCTGTTTTCCAATCAGCTGATCCATATAACTCCATATATATCACCTAGATATGTAGAAAGTTAAGCTATAAATAAATTTCTTGGAAAGACAAAATAAAGAAAAGAGAAATAAATTAAAAAAATCACTCATAACTTAAATCATCGACTGAATCAGATTCGTCATCTGAATCTTCATCATCAGAATCATCTAAAACAGATGGTTCAAAGGGATCGTCATATGTTTCTTCTTGATAAGATTCTACTGATTCTTCAGTAGGAGCACCTGTTTCATGAGCTTTTACGTCTGCTTCAGCCTCACTTAATTCAGCTTCCAGTTTATCGATTTCTTGTTCAACGTTGATAACTCTGCGTTCCAGATCCTTGACCTTAGCATCTTTCTTAGCAATTTGGGTATCTTGTTTCATAGCTTTGACTTCACTCTTAAGAGCTTTATCAGGCAAGCCTTTATCCTCAAATTCAGCCTTCTTTAAAAGATGTTGTTCTTTTTCTCGATTGTCTTTTGCTTTCCCCTTCTTTAGATCAGCTATTTTCTTTCTCAGATCTTGAAGTTCGCCAAGTTTTTTGTATAAATCGGTTTCCACATCGAATTGACGTTCTTGAAGTTTATACAATGTTACATTAGATTCGCTCATAATTATCGAGTGAAAATATATTAAAACTTGTTTTTAAGTTTACTTAAATAGGGTAAATTTGTGCAATAAATAATAGAAAAGAAAAGAAAAATTTAAGAAGAAAGTAAATTGCAACAGTGTAGAAACATCAATTAAGTTTGAAGTTTCAAAAGTCGGGCCTTAGCTCAGCGGCGAGAGCGGGCGGCTGTAGAGAAATCGCGCTTGTGAGGAAACAGTGAACAAGATGTCAGTCGCAAAAACCGTCAGGTCCCGTGAGTTTGGGTTGTTGAGAGCAACAAACCGGGAATTCAAATCACGGAGGCCCGACCACATTTCTTTTTCTACTTCTTTCCCACTACACAAAATACTGGCATGAAAATCATTCTTTGATTCTTGTTGATTAATTTCATTTCTTTCTTAACTATATCAAATAACTCTTTCTCTGAAATTAATCCAGCTTCTTCAACTCTTTTCCACTCTTCCTCGATATTATCTCTCAAATTTTCTTGATTCCAACTTTGAGCGATTATGATTTGATAGGACCTTAATCCAGCCTTTTCAAACAGATTAAGCAATTTTCTACCCATTCTTGGATCAGCCCCCTCTTGTTCCAATGATTGAATATGTTTGTTTCCTAAATCCATTTCTGGATATTCCAACCACCCACCATAATCTGGTTCAGCTAATGCTATTACATAGCCACCATTTTTGCATACTCTTACCATTTCATTTAGAACTCTTTTAGGATTAGATAACCAAAGGAAGAAATACTGACAGATTACTATATCAAAAGTTTCATTCTTCATTGAGAGCTTTTCTGAATCTTCAACCATGAAGTGAACTCCCTCAATATTATCCTTTGCTAACGCTATCATTTCTTCGTCTATGTCAATTGCTGTAATTTTTGCGGTAGATTTTTTTTTCATCTCTTCTGCAATTACACCAGTTCCACAACCTACTTCTAGAACTTTTTTTGCATTCCTTAGATTTATCTGTCTGTAAATCTGTTTTCTAAAATCTGCTGTCCATTTAGCTTGTCTTCTGAACTGCTCATGAATATGAGGTCCCCAATTGACCTCATTTTCGTCTTCTGACATGGATTCTCACCCAAAAGATTTAGGAGTATGAACTCTTACACACATTCATTGGTGGATTATAGTTAAGAGGGCAACCTCCTCCACATAATTCTCTCTCAGGACAGTTCTTACATTCTTCAGGAAGATATTTCATATTTCGTAATTTCTTTGCTGTTTTATGGTTCCAGATTTTTCGCCATCTTGTAGTAAGTATATTGCCAAGTGTTTCGAAATAACTTTGACATGGAATAACCTCACCATCGGGTTCAATCGCCATAGCTATATGAGCTGCAGTGCATTGTTTCATCCCTAATCCTTTCTCTATAGGATTGAAATCACAGTACCTGGTGGGGCTATACCAAACAAATTGCATACCCAGTTCATTTGATTTGTTTATTACTTTAGTTAGTGCTTCATCCAGTTCTTCAACTGTTAATGCCATATCCTCACTTTTGCCACCACCAGCTTTTATAATACTATTAGCTGCAAATTTCTCAACCCCTAAGGAATGTAGAAATTCTACAGTTTTTTCTATGTCTTTAACATTGTAAGGGGTGATAGTTGTGTTAGTCATGAGGAAAACTGGTGTGGGAACAATGTTCTTTATACCTTCTACTGTTTCTTTCCAAGAACCTTTTACTCCGCACAACTCATCATGAATTGAAGCATTATGGCTCTCCAAAGTAATCTGAAAATGGTCTATACCTGCACTTACTAGTCTATCCACCAATTTCTTATCCTTGAATCTTCTACCGTTAGATATTATTCCAGTTATAATTCCCAAATCTTCAGCATATTCAACTAGTTCTGGGAGATCACCCCTAACTGTAGGTTCACCACCAGTAAATGTAACATGAGGAATACCTAATTCCCAAAGGTTATCTAAAACCTCTTTCCACTCTTCTGTAGAGAGTTCTTTCACATCTCGATAGTTTTCTACGTAACACTTAGTGCATTTGTTATTACAACGATAAGTGATGGCAAGGTCCATTCTTAATGGAGCAGAAAATGGAGCTTCTTGAAGAGGACTCACATCTTGTGACAAATGTTGAACTGGATCTATATCTGGTTCTTCGATAAGTCGGTTTATTGATTCTTTTAGTTTCTTCAAATCAGTCTCCAATTGATCTTCAGTTACACGATATTTTCTTTTCATTTCACGAATAATCTCTTCGTCACTCTTCCCATCAATAATCCTAGAAGCAAAGTCAGTTGCAGTTTTATTAAGATGAAAAATCATTGTTGCGTTAACAAGTAACAATCCTTTTCCGTTTCTTTCTCTTCTAAGATGCATTCTGGTAGGGGTATCTTCTTGACGTTGATGAAACATCTTTGAACCGCGGTTTATGCCTATTTTGTTTAGTAAATCGTCTACTTTCATTATCTTCCTCCTCCTGCACAAGCACATGCACATGCACAAGCACATGCACAGCCTCCGCCCCCACCTCCACCTCTAGAACCTCCACTAGAAGTTGAAGGAGGTCTAGTTATGTTTCGTATAGAGTTATGTAGTGATTGAGGTTTATGAATAAGTCCAGACATAAAGGTGTTTACAGGTCTAGCATGAGAGATTGTACCACTAGGAATCCTAGAGTAATAACCTCCACCTGTGTATCTAGGTCCGCCAAGGTAGATATAATAGCTTGATACATACCATCTTGGATAATAATAATCGCTTCCGTATTTCTCAAGCTGTTGCTCATATTTCTCATCAACCATTATCCATAAGAATGCATTCTTGAGTTCTGGTTTTGATTTGCTCATTTCTTGCCAAGCTCGTTCAATGATAGCTTCATAATAATCACGAGTTTTTCGAGCAGAGAAACCTTTCATTTTCTTTGTTACAGATTTTATCTGATGAACTATAGCAGTCTTTATCTCATCTTGATGAACAGGTTCTGTGGGAATTGCTCCGTGTGATGCTCCTTTCTCCCATTTGATGTCTTCTTTGTTTCTTTTCTCAATTCCTCTAATTATAGATTTTTCATGCTTGAGAAGGTCACTGTTTGCATCTACATCTACTTGCAAACGTAAAGCAGGGTCAGTTTTTCTAATGCTAAGGTAACCTTTTTCCATCATTTCAAATAACATAAGAGATGCAACTTGCGTTAGAGGTCTTTCAAGAAGTATTGCAACTTCAGAAGGATCGAGATTTTCTCTCACACCACCTCCTAAAGAGCTAATAGATGGGGGGAGATACCTTCGTTTATCTCTTCTTTTCTTAAAAATCAGTAGGATAAACCCACCAATAAACAAACACACAATAGTGGTCATTAAGGCGTTCTGTTTCATAGTTCCAAAGATTGTCAATCTCCAGAATGAATTGTATACTCTTGCATAATCTTCTGGAAAAGCGACACCTACCCAATAACCAGAAGAAGGTGTAGCACTAGTATCATAGAATTGGACATAAGACAGAGAATCATTTGTGGGATGAATAAATGTTGAAAATACGCCTTCATCAGCTACCCTTTGTTCTACAACTGAAATATCTGTAAGACCATCGGGGAAGTAAAATCTCACTGTTCTGGTTGTACTACCATAAGTAAATTGAGAATCAAACCAAGTCTGAAGAAAGACAGTTGATGCTTTTCCCTCTTCTGAATCTTCAAATACCATAATAGGATTGTGACACCAAACTTCTAGAATTCCAGTTTCACCATTATCAATATTATTAGAACTTCCTAGTATAATTTCAACTCCAATATCAACATAAGGGCTTTTATTTATATCAGCAACATCAGAGCCGTTAATTTTTGCACGAACTGAATTTAGTTTATAATAAACGTTAGGAAAACCAATATCAAAAACCCATATTGGATCACCATAATATTCATAGCAAACTACTTCTAAGTAATAATAGATATCAATAGAACCATCATCTTTAATGTATATATCCGTATTCATTATAGGTACTGAAAATTTGAAAGAATCCCCTTGATTCACTATTATACCAGAATTTGGCTGTGAACTATCTTTTGCATCTGCAAAACTAGGAGTCAAATTAAAAACTAAAAACAACATACTTCCAAAAATCAGATACTGTCTTATATTCATTTTATCTTTCCTATCCTTTTTCGTGAATATATAACTCACGCTCTCTTTAGAATTAACCTTTAATTAAGTTTTCTTGAATAAAAACCTAACGACACAATTTTTAGGAAAGTATGTTCATTACATGGGAATTATAAATGTCTCAATCACCCCATCATCATGGCAAAGAATTATTCTTCTAAAGTTCCAGAGAGATATATGGAGGGGTGGGATAACGTTTACAAGAAACAAATGGAAGGCGATATAGGGGAGTTACCTCATTCATATGTCCACTATGCGCTACAAGAATTCATGCTCTTTACTAGGGGAAAGGAACACGAAGGAAAAAATGCCTTGGATGTTGGTACAGGAGATGGAAGATATGCTTGTTTTCTAGCACAATTAGGTTTTCAAGTAGATGCATATGATGTTCTTCCATCTGCAATAGAAATAACACTAAAACGAGCTGAAGCTTTGGGAGTAAAGGAAAAAGTCAACGTAATTCTATCATCTATGGAAGAGTTTTCTCTCAAACCAGAAAGTTACGATGTTATTTCTGCAATCCAATGTTTGCAGTATCTATATGATCAAGCTAAACCTAAGTTCGAGGAATTGAAAGAAACGGTTAAACCAGGTGGTTTCTTGCTATATGGGGGGAATGTTAAGCCACATTTCAAAACTGAACCTCCTCTTGAATTTATAACAATGACAGAGTTGAAGAAATCTCTGAAAGGATGGATCATTTATTCCATTGCAAAAGAAGTTAGGTTAGTTCGTCCGAAGGATAGAAGAGGATACGTGTGGGTTGTTGCACAAAAACCTGAAACTAAGAACTGAATTGTTAAAAATATAAGTAATCGTCTTTACCCATTTTCTTTTTCTTTCTTTCTTTTCTTCTTTGCTTTTTTGCCTTTTTACTATCATCAAATATAGGTTCTAAGGGTTCATCAACATCTAACTTAATATTTAAGTTCGCTGAAATTTCTTCTAAGGTGCGGAAAAGAAGTTTTTTCATCTCGTGCATTTCTTCTGTTCTAAACAAATGTCTTACTATTTTGTAATTAGAAAAATTAGCATAACAAGGAAGAATACTTAAGGCAATTTGTCTTGGAAAAACAGAAGTATCAGTCAGTATAATTTCCATAAGTAAATCTAATAGTTCAGAATCAGAAAGGGTTTTTCTTTCATGCAATTTCCTTATAGCTGTTGCTCGAACAACATCTGTTGAATCTTTTAAAACTACATGTTTGAAGAAATCATCAATATCTTCTGAATCTCTTTCACCAAGAGCTTCAACTATAACTAGCTTTACACTCTT
>Ga0272441_10011360_pt1 | contig 13240 bp, 11 predicted proteins | sample SSMProp6N_FD_193582 | JGI IMG/M metagenome (GOLD analysis project Ga0272441, IMG submission 193582) | Marine sediment archaeal communities from Little Sippewissett salt marsh, Falmouth, MA, United States - SSM-Prop-6N | ecosystem: Environmental > Aquatic > Marine > Wetlands > Sediment ... | reverse complement strand
GTCAGCCGGCCTCGACCCGATCAGCTCGCGCTTGCTGGACGACCTGATCCTGGAACTCAAAGAGAGCCTCGGCACCACCTTCGTCGTGGTGACTCACGAACTGGCGAGTATCTTCACCATCGCTTCGAAAGCCATATTCCTGGACACCAATACCCGGACGGCGACGGCCATCGGACCTCCGGCTGAGCTCCGGGATCACTCACAGGACCCCGCGGTGCGTGCCTTCTTGCGGCGGGGAGAGGAAGAGCATGAGTAGACGCGCAAGTCCCGCCATGGTGGGAGGCTTCATCGTGGGGGGCGTGGGCCTGATAGTGGCTGCGATCATCGTTCTGGGCAGCGGGAAGCTGTTCAAGGACACCGTCGACTACATCTCCTGGTTCGAGGGATCGGTGAACGGCCTCAATCCGGGAGCGCCCGTGAAGTTCATGGGCGTAACCATAGGGCAGGTGACCGCCATCAGGCTCAGGGCGAGTTCCCCCGACGGGATGCTCGACACGGAGGCAGAGTTCGAGAACTGGGAGGAGAACCTGCGGATTCCCGTGTTCTACGAGCTGGATCGGAACCAGCTACGCAAGGAGGGAACCGTAGCTGACGTGGCCGACCCGGTGGTGGCGCGACTACTGATCGAAGGAGGGCTGCGGGCCACCCTGGCCGTGGAGAGCATCCTCACCGGTCGCAAGTACATCTCGCTGAGCGTCGATCGGAACTCACCGATCAACGTGGTGAACGACCCGATGGTGGACGCGTTCGAGATCCCGACTCTGTCGACGGGTCTGGAGTGGCTGGAGAGGGACGTCCAGAACCTGATGGCCAAGCTCACCGACCTGGACGTCGAGGGTCTGGTCGCAGCGATTACGGAAGCGGCCAATGAAGTGGGCGAGCTCGCCTCTGGCCAGGAGACCCGGGCCGCACTTGCCGATATTCCCGGTACGCTGGCCGAGGTGCGGGAGACCATGCGATCGATCCAGACTCTAGCGGCGAGCGCAGACACCACGATGGTGATGCTCAGGCCCCGGATCGACGCGAGCTCGGCGGAAATCGAAGCCGCGGCGGAGGAACTGGATGCGATGCTCGCCAACCTGCGGGCGGTCGTCGAACCCGGTTCTCCGCTGCTGACGAACCTCCAGAACTCGCTATATGAAATTGGCATCGCGGCCGCCGCGATGGCGGAACTGGCTGACTATCTGCAGCAGAACCCGAGCGCATTGCTGCGCGGCAAGGACGTGGAGGGCAACTGATGAAACCGAATCGCGCGTCCCGGGTCGTGGTCGCAGCTGTGGTCGCCACATCCGCTCTTCTCGCCGCTTGCTCGCTGAATCCGAAGGAGGACCCGACCCGGTACTACGTGCTCTCGAACGCGGTGGATGAGCCCGGACTGCTGCAGGCCGCGGGCCTGCCGGCAGACTGGAACCCACCGCAGCCGGTTGCAGGTCTGACGGTCGGCATCCGGCCGGTCTCGTTTCCCAGCTACCTGAAGCGCAGCCGCATGGTGACGCGCCTGGCCAGCAACGAGCTCAAGTACATGGAGACCGAGCGGTGGGGTGAGCCCCTGGAGGAAGCGTTCCACTACGCGCTTGCCGTGGACCTCGGCGTCATGCTCGGTACGGACGACGTCATTCTCCATCCGTGGTATGCCACCGAGAAGCCCGAGTACGCGGTGATGGTCGACGTCGTCCGGTTCGAACGCGACCAGCAGGGCACGGCTCACCTCGTGGTTCGCTGGGAGCTTCGGGATGCCGAGGGGGACGTCGTGACCACGGACGGGTTCAAGGCCGAGGTAGACGCGGATCCGTCGTCGATCCTGGCGTCGGTGCAGGCCCAGAGCCGAACCGTAGCAGCGCTGAGCGGCCAGATCGCGGAAGCGATCCAAAAGGCCGCGTCCTAGAACAACGGATCGTCCCGGTGTATGTTTTCGGACTACGTGCGGTTCACTGAAACTGGAAACTGAAGCCTGGTATGAGCGGCGTTGTATCTGAACTGACCATTGCCCGGTCCAACTGGCTGGAGTACCGGGATCCAGCGACCACGAGAGAGGTGGTGGTCGCTGGAGTTCCCATCGGCGGAGTCCATCCGGTGGTGATCGCCGGGCCGTGCGCCGTGGAGTCGTACGAACAGACGCTGAGCGCCGCTCGCGCCGTGGCTGCAGCCGGCGGCCGTCTGCTGCGTGGCGGAGCCTTTAAACCTCGCACCAGTCCCTATTCCTTCCAGGGGCTCGGTTCCGAAGGTCTGGAGATTCTCCGGGCGGTCAGCCGCGAGACCGGTCTGGGAGTAGTCACCGAGGTGCAGGATCCCCGCCTGGTCGAGCAGGTGGCGGAAACGGCGGACATGCTCCAGGTCGGCTCCCGCTCCATGCAGAACTTCCCGCTGCTTGTGGAGGTCGGCCGTGCCGGACGGCCCATTCTGCTGAAGCGCGGGTTCAGCGCGACGCTCGACGAGTGGCTGTGCGCCGCCGAGTACATCGCGCGCGAGGGCTGTCTCGATATCGTGCTGTGCGAGCGTGGGGTGCGCCGCAGCGCCTACTGGAACGAGGCCCGCTCGGAGTTGGACCTGGACGTGATCGGGCCGGCCCGCCGGGCCACTCCGCTGCCGGTGATCGGGGATCCGTCCCACGCGACGGGCGATTGGAGACGGGTTGAGGCGGCCAGCCTGGAGGCACTTCGGGCCGGAGCCCAAGGACTGCTGATCGAGGTGTTGCCGCCCAGCATGGAGCGCGCGGACCTGCGATGCGACCCGCTACAGGGCGTTTCCGCCGACACACTTCACCGGATCATGGACTTCGCCCGGGATTTCCGGGTGCCGGAGCCGCAAAGCGACGAACCGATCGCGGCAGGGGCGGATTCGTGACCGCTGCTCTGCGTCGAAGGCTGCGGGAGTTCGCGGCCGGAGCGTCGATCGTCGCGCTTCTGGCTGGCGCCGCCTGCGATGACAACGACCCGATCTACGGTGTTGGCGGCGCGGGCAGCTCCGGGGAGTCCGGTGAGGTCGACCTGGCGATCGTCCTCGGCGACCTCCAGAACGGTCGCACGTCCGAAGCGTACCCGGAGCCGCTCGTCGTCCAGGCCACCGAGGACCTCGGCCTGGTCGACGGCGTGCAGAACACCCAGAACATCCAACCGGTCGAAGACCTCGAGATCCTGTGGACCATCACGAAGGGCGTGGCGACGCTTTCGAACCCCGCTTCCGTGACGGATTCCAGCGGCCTTGCATCGGTCACGGTCACGCCGGGGCCTCTACTCGGCGACATCGAGGTCACGGCAACGGTGGCTGGGGACGCCGGCGACTTCGCTGAGTTCAGCCTGCGAACCACCGTGTTCCTGATCGAAATCCTGATCGACCGGTTTGAGGTCCCGCTGGGCGGTGACAGCATCGAGGTCGTCCTTGGCGACACGATCGAGTGGGTCAACCGTGACGCCCTGAAGCATGCGGTGCTCTCGACGTCTGAACCGGACGGCGGGTTCGCGTTCAACAGCGGGGACCTGAACAACAGTCAGCGCTACCGATTCGTGCCGAAGGTCGAGGGTTTGTTCGAGTACGTGGATCCGCTGAGCGTCCAGGCGCAGCTCCCGACCGGGAAGATCTCGGTGGTTGGCCAGGAGGTCGGAGCCCTGAGAGTGGTCACGACCACATCGGGTGAGAACCCGGACCTGGCCTACGTCGTGACGATCAACGGGGTGCAGTCTTCGGCCATCGGTCCGGCGGACGAGGTCACGTTCCCCGCCCTGCGGGCGACCGCGCAGGCCGTGAGGCTGGTCGAGGTGCAGCCGAATTGTACGGTGGCCGGGGACAACCCGCGGTCGGTTACCGTGGTGGCGCAGGATACGGTCACGACCACGTTCGACGTTACCTGCGAGTAGTCGTCCGGTCACCCGGATTCCCAGTTCCATCAGAGTATCGAGGATTTCGTGAACACCCTCACACACCTGGTGCGTGGCCTCGTCGCAACTCTGCTGCTCGTGTTTGCAGTCACGTCGCCCGCACTGGCGCAGAGTCGCGCAGGGCTGACGCTTGGAGCCACGGCGTCGGAGTTGCACGGCGATTTCATCACGGTGCGCGGCGATTCGAAGTGGGGCTTCTACGGCGGTGGCTTCGGCGAGGTCGCCGTTGGCGACGTGCTGGCCCTGAACCTGGGCGTAAACTATGCCCAGAAGGGCGGCAGCGGCCTCACGGGCACCGGGCTGCTGGATGCCGAACGAGTCGAGCTCGACCTCAGCTACATCGAGCTGCCGCTCCTGGTGGAGCTCACGCTGCCACTGGGGGCGAACTGGGGCCTCATGGCCTACGGCGGGATATCGGGCGCTTTCAACACGAACTGCAAGGCATCGCTCGGAGGCAGTTCGAAGGAGTCCTGCAAGGACACCGCGCTCGGCGGGGCCAAGACCGAGTGGGGACTCCCGGTGGGTGGCGGCCTGAGCTATACGCTCGAAAACGGCGAGTCGGTGGTGTTCGAGGCTCGCTACACGTGGGGCCAGAGCGACGTGGTGGCGAACGCGAACATCAAGAACGGAGCCTGGTACTTCCTGATCCGGCTCGTCGGCAGCTGAGTCTGGCCGGGGGCTGACCGGTCGGAGCCTGGAGTCCGAGCCGGCGAGCCACCATCTCCAGGCTGGGCTCGACGGGCTCCGGTCGCTGGACTGTGCGGGAAGCGGCCGAAACGTCCTTGAGCCCCGTGCCGGTGATGAGCAGGACGACCGACTCGTTTCGGTCCACCAGCCCGGCGTCCAGGGCTGCTTCGAGGCCCGCCACGGTGGCCGCGGCCGCGGGTTCGGCGAACACTCCGCTATGCGATGCGAGGGTCGGGATTGCGGCCAGGATTTCGGAGTCGGGCATGGTGATCGCTCCTCCCCCGCTTTCCCTGATGCGGCGCAGACACAACCGCGCGTTGCGGGGCGCTTCGACCGTGAGGCTGTCAGCCACGCTGTGGGCTCCAGGGACCGGTTCCGCGTCGTCCGCTTCAGCAGTCCACGCACGGGCGATGGCGTCCGACCCTTCCGGTTGCACCGCAAGCAGCCTCGGAACGCGGTCGATGAGGCCCGCGGCCCGGAGGTCCAGGAAGCCCTTTGCCACTCCCGCCAGGATCACACCGTCACCCACCGGTACGATCACGACGTCGGGGATCGAGGGTGTTGCCGATCGAGCGATCTCGAGCGCGGCGGTCTTCTTGCCCTCGATGGTGAACGGGTTGAGGGCCGTATTCCGGTTGTACCACCCGAACTGCCGGCAGGCCGCGAGGCAGAGTTCGAAAGCCTCGTCGTAGGTGCCGTCCACCGGGACCACCCGCGCGCCGTATGAGAGCATCTGGACGAGCTTCGCCTCGGGCGCGGCAGCGGGAACGAACACCACGGTCTCCAGGCCGGCCGCCGCTCCGACTGCCGCCAGGGCGGTGCCCGCGTTGCCGGTCGAGGCCGTGGCGATCGTCCCGAGTCCGTACTCCCTGGCCTTGGCGGCCACGAGCAGCGACGCCCTGTCCTTGGTGGAGCCGCTTGGATTTCGAGTGTCGTCCTTGATCCACAGGCTGTCGAGGCCGAGTCGAGCGGCCAGTCGGGAGGCAGGGAGCAGCGGCGTGTCCCCGGCGGAATAGGTCGGGAAGCTCTCCGGACTCTGAACGGGCAGGAACTCCGCCAGGAACCGGGGATCGGACGGCCGGTGATCCGGCCACCGGCCCGGGAGGTCCGCCAGCTCGACTTCCAGCACTCCCCGCGTGGAGCCTCCGGGCTCCTGCTGGTCGGAACATGCCGGACAGACGAGCAGCGCCGGATCCTCGGCATACTCGATCCGGCACTCGGAGCAGCGGAAAAGGAAGTCGCCCATCGGGTCCGTTCCGGGTTCAGGTTTCGGCCGAACGCCTTACATCGTCAGCGCCATCAGCGCCTTCTGAACGTGCAGCCGGTTCTCCGCCTCGTCGTATACAACGGACTGCGGTCCGTCGATCACCTCGTCGGTGACCTCCCGCCCACGGTCAGCCGGGAGGGGGTGCATGTACAGCATGTGGTCCTTGCCGAGTGCCATTCGGCTCGAATCGCACCGCCAATCCGGATAAGCCTCGATCAGGCGAATTCCCTCCGCGTGATCCCGGGTATGAACCAGCGGCCCCCACGACTTGGGGATGACGACATCCGCGTTCTCGAACGCGTCCTCGAAGCGGTGCGAAATCTCGAACCTGGTGCCCGCCGCTTCCGCGTTCTCCCGCGCCCGCGCCTCGATTTCCGGAAGCAGTTTGAACTCGGGCGGATAGGCCAGCGTCACGTCGAGGCCGAGCCGGGGCATCATCAGGATGAGACTCTGTGGAACCGAAATCGGACGGACGTAGTTGGGTGCGCTCGTCCACGCCACGCCGAGCTTCAGCCCCCGGGTGCTGCCCAGCTTCTCACGGATCGTGAGATAATCGGCGAGGATCTGACACGGGTGGTACACGTCGCACTGCATGCTCAGGACGGGGACCGAGGCGTGCTCCGCCACTTCGGTCAGGTAGGCGTTTCCCTCGCCGAACGCGCAGTGCCGGATCGCGATCGCCTCTCCGTACCGTGACAGCACGTTCGCGGTGTCGCGCGCATTCTCGCCGTGGCTGATCTGCATCTTGTCTGGTGACAGGAAAATCCCGTGTCCCCCTAGCTGCGTGATGCCCGTCTCGAACGAGTTTCGCGTCCGCGTGGACGAGTCGAAGAAGATCATGTACAGCGTCTTGTCCTCCAGGAGCCGGGTCGGAACTCCGGCCTTCCGGTCGGCCTTGAGCCGTGCCGCGAGCGAGAACAGGGTCTCCAGCTCGTCGATGCTCCAATCCTGCGTGGAGAGGAAGTCCCGGCCCTTGAGACCGGCCGCCTCGATCTGGTCGTACACGGTCGTCAGGCTCCCTTCAGTTCGTGGGCCACTGCCGCCAGGGCGTCGGGCATCAGGCTGTACGCGGCGGTGGCGATCAGCAGGTCTCTGACGGCCACCCGTTCTTCGGTCGTGTGGGCGAGCTCCTCCAATCCCGGAGCGAAGCCCGCGGACGGAATTCCGTGCCGGCCCATGGTCGCGACGCCGTTCGTGGAGAATCCCCAGCGGGAAATTCGGGGCGCGAACCCGGTGACCTCGGCCACCGTGTCCGACATTCCCCTCACGAGGGGGTGGTTTTCAGCCAGAATCCACGCGGGAAAGATCTTCTCCTGTCGGGCCTGCTCACCGGTCCAACTGGTCTCGGAATACTCGAGCAGCTCGACCGTCGCGTCCCCGATGCCGGGCAATGCCCGCAGCTCCGCCAGCGCCTCCTCGGGTGTCTCACCCGCCGTGAGCCGGCGATCCACGTACAGGCGAGCGGCAGCCGGGACCGCGTTCAATGACGCGGAATCGCACTCGATGTAGGATGCCACCACGGTGCCCTTGCCGAGGAACGGGTCCGCCGGAAGGCGCTCGTTCAGGGCCTCGATGTCCTTCAGAACCGGCGCCAGCTTGTACAGCGCGTTGACTCCTTCCTCCGGATGCGCGGCATGCGAAGACACCCCACGCGTCGTGATCACCGCTTCGACTCTCCCTCGCTGGCCCCGGTAGATGCCCAGGTCCGTGGGTTCGCCGATCACCACCAGGTCCGGTCGGATCCCCTCGTTTTCAATGAGGTGGAGAAGGCAATAGCCGTCGCAGTCTTCCTCCATCACGGATGCCGTGAGGTACACGGTCACTCCCTCGGGAAACCCCCTCGCCCGGGCGATGCTCATTCCGTACGCCATGCAGGCGACCGCCGGCAGCTCGTCGACCGCTCCCCGGCCCCACACCTTGCCGTCCTCCAGCTTGCCCTCGAACGGGTCGTGGTCCCAGGCCTCCGGATCACCGACGCCGACACAGTCGACGTGACCATCCATCAGGATCGTGAGGGGCCCCTCGCCGATGCGCGCCACGACGTTCCCCAGGCGATCGAACCGGACCTCGTCGAAGCCCAACCGCTCATACTCCGCTCGCACGCGTCGGCATCGGTCGCCTTCGTTGAGGCTCTCAGCCGGAATCGCGATCATCTCGCGCAGAAAGCCGACGATGTCGGCCTCGTGCTCCGCCGCAGCGGCCAGGGCGGTCTTTCCTCGTTCGCTGATCCCCGTCATGCCACGCGCCTCCCTATGTCTGCATGTCTACTGGTTGGCCCCGGTCCGGGTCCGGAGAACAGCCAGCGCGCCTGTGTCTGCGTTGAACCGATCGATCGCCTCGTCCCACTCGGGAATCCTGGACTGCTGGTCTGTCCAGAACGCGGGGCTCCACAATGCGTCCAATTCCTCTACGGTCCGGCCCTGCTGCTCCACCCAGGTGAAGTACTTGAGGTTGTGGATCGCTTTCCGGTCGGGATAGGTAAGCTCCCGCATGTGATCCGTCGTCACACCCAGCAGGCGACGCTCGAAGTCCACTTCGGCCGCTACCTGGTCGTACTCGCCACGCTCTGCCGTAAGTTCCTGCAGGCGCGTATGGTAGAGGCACACCGAGTCCGTGAACGACGTGAACAGGATGTCGTTCTCGTCCAGGTCGAACCATCGAGCCGTCTTGATCGCCGCGACGAGGTTTCCGATAGACGAAATGCCCAGGAGCGGCAGTTCGTGCACGTCTCTTTCCGGGACTCCTCGTGCGAGCAGGACGTCCCGGCCCGCCGGCTCGTTGAACAGCCGCAGCAGGCGCATGGTGGCTTCGTCGTCGATCGCCGTCACCATGTCCGTGTTACGAGCGTTGTGGATCCAGGGAACGTGCTTGTCTCCGATGCCCTCGATCCGGTGACCTCCGAACCCCGTATGCAGGAGGGTGGGGCACTGCAGTGCCTCGGCCGCCGTGATCCGGCAGCCCGGGCTGTGCTGCTTCAGATAGTCGCCGGCCCCGAGCGTGCCCGCCGACCCGGTAGCGCTCACCCACGCCGCCAACCGGTCCGAAGGTCCGGCGAGCCTCTCGTAGGCCGACAGCACGGCCGGGCCCGTCACGCCATAGTGCCACAGGTAGTTGCCGAATTCGTCGAACTGATTGAATACGACCGCTTCCGGGCGGGCCCGCCGAATCTCCCAGCAGGCGTCGAAGATCTCCTTCACGTTGCTCTCGCACCCTGGCGTCGCGATGATCTCGGCCCCCATCCGCTCGAGCCACTCGAAGCGCTCACGACTCATTTCCTCGGGCAGGATGGCGATGGATGCACACCCCAGGAGGGTGCTGTCGAACACTCCTCCCCGGCAGTAGTTGCCGGTAGAGGGCCACACGGCCCGATGCATCGTCGGATCGAACTCGCCGGTGACGAGGCGGGGCACGAGGCAGCCGAATGCGGCGCCCACCTTGTGGGCACCGGTCGGGAATCGCTCTCCGATCAGTCCCACGATGCGCGCTGGAACTCCGGTGAGCTCCGACGGGATCTCGAGCGCGTTCACCTCGCCGAATCCACCCGATCCACGGTCGTTACGCCACGTGATCCGAAACAGGTTCAACGGATCCGGCGTCTGCATGTCGAGGTCGACCAGGGCTTCGGCGACGGCAGGGTCCACTCCGGAGGGATCCCTCTGCTGCGCCAAAGTCGGGATCAGCACCCCCAGCTCGCGGCACCGGGCTACCGCCCGATCCCGGGCGGCCGCGTCGACGATCTTCATCAGGTGTTCTCCTTCCCGACCGACCTGGCCGGGCCGAGATAGGGCGTATTCCATTCGAGCTTGTGGAAGCGCTTCCACAGCCCGGGGACCAGGACTCGCGCCTCGGACGACAGCGCCTCCGGGTCCAGGGTCGTGTGGCTGAAGTCCTCCAGGACCAGGCGGCCCCGGGCGATCGTGTGGCGCACGGGGGTCTCGGATACGCCGTACACGAGGGACGCGAACCAGCTCTCCGGAGTGAGCGGCGTACGGGGCGGCGAGTCCACCGCGATGACGTCAGCCGGCGCTCCCGGCGCCAGCTGGCCCAGCATCGGCTCGTCCAGAAAGCGTCCGGCCACACGGGCATTGGTCGCAAGCAGCCGGGGCACATCCCGAAAGCCCAGTGTCGGGTCCTCGGATCCGCCTCGCAGGCCAAGAAACGCCGAGCGCTGGGCCCTCAGGACTGCGGACGACATGCCATCCGTGCCCAGTCCGATCGCACACCCGCGGTCAGCGGCCCTCGGTATGTCGAGTCTCCCCACCCCGTTGTTGGCGTTGGACTCCGGGTTGTGGATGATCGTCGCTCCGGCCGCCGCGACCCGATCGTAGTCCCCGTCCTCGACGTGAATGCCATGGGCGAGGAGGGCCCGCGCGTCGAGCAGTCCGTGTCGCTCGAGGCGCTGGATCGGAGTGGCGCCGAACGTATCCCGCGAGAATCGATCGTCCACCGGGTGCTCGGCCACGTGGATATGCACACCCGACGCCGGCGAGCGCCTCGCGGCGACCGCGGCGAGCGTGGCCTCCGACACCGTGAAGCTGGCATGCAGGCCTACGACGCCCCGGATGCGCCGGTCATCGGCGTGTGCGTCGATGAAACGGAGGTTCTCCACGATTCCCAGTTCCGTGCCTTCCGGTCCGTTCCGATCGGTCACCTCGTAGCACAGCACGCCCGAAATCCCGGCAGTAGTCAGTGCCGCGGCCAGTAGGTCGAGAATGCCGTCGATGCAGGATGGCGACGCGTGGTGATCGAAGACCGTCGTGCAACCCCACCGTACGCAATCGGCCGCGGACAGAAGGGCGGACAGGCGAACCGTGTCCCGATCGAGGGCTCGATCGAGCCGCCACCACATTCGATCCAGGATCTCCGGAAAATCGCTCATCTCGACCCCTGGATCGAGACCGCGCGCCAGCGCCGAATAGAAGTGGTGGTGGAGGTTCACGAGTCCCGGCAGAATGAGACCGCCGCGAGCGTCCAGGTATCGCGCGGCCGGGTATGCGTCCCGAATCTCCGCCTCCGGGCCGAGCGCCAGGATGCGCTCGCCCTCCCAGGCAACCGCACCGCCGGCGATCACGACTGGATTCTCCCACCCACTGACCACGTGGCCGTTTCCGAGCACCGTCTGGCGGCTCACGCGCGCACCCTCGATTCACGCTTCACCCTCCGGCCCGTGCCCGCCGGGCCAAAGGACCGGGAGCCGTCCGGACCGGGGCCGAACACCCGGGTCCCGCGCACGAAGGTGGAGGTGACGCGTCCGGACAGGGTCTTGCCCTCCAGCGGAGTGTAGCGGTTCAGGTTGTGCATATCCGCGGCCCTCACGGTCCAGGAGTCGTCTTCGTCGATCACCGCCAGGTCCGCATCATGGCCGGGCGCGAGGCGGCCCTTGCGGGATTCGATGCCGAAGAAGGCGGCGGGAGCGGAGCACACGACTTCCAGCATACGGCCCAGGGAGATCCGTCCCTTCCGGTACCCCTCGGAGTAGAGGTAGGGCAGCAGAAGCTCCACCCCGGGCACCCCACCATAGTCCGTCCAGATCGACCCCGTGTGCTTCTCGGCTGGCCACTCCCCGGCCGCGTGATCCGTGGCCACGTGGTGGATATCGCCGTTGGCGACACCCGCCCACAGCCGGTCCCGGTCCGCGGCGGTCTTCACGACGGGGGCGGTCTTGAGAATCGCTCCCTGCGAGGCCAGGTCTTCCTCCGTGAACTCGAGATACTGCGGGCAGGTCTCGCCCGACAACGGAAGCCCTTCCAGGCAGGCCGACGTGATGACGTCGAGGGCCTCTCCGGATCCGACATGCACCACGTGGACCCGGGCGCCGGTACGCCGGCAAAGGTCAACGAGTGTGGAGACCGCAAATACCTCTCCGGCGGCGGGGCGCGAGGCCGCGTAGTCGAGCGGCTCGTTCCTGCCCCCGGCCATCAACCGCTCCGTGAGCCCGAGGACCATTTCCCGATCTTCGGCGTGCACGCCGACGGGCACGCCAAGCCGTCGAGTTTCCTTCAAGACCTCCTCGATGCGGGTCGGCTCCAGGTCCCGAAACGTGTCCATGCCGCTCAGCATGTAGACCTTGATCGCCCCGACGCCCTCGGAAACCACGTCCTCGAGGTTGGCGATCCAATCTGGCCGCTCCATCGCGTTCGCCGATACGCCGCCCCACAGCATGAAGTCGACGTGAGCTTTGGGCTCGATCACCGCGAGCTTCGCCTCCAGGTTCGCGCGCGACGTCACCGGGGGCAGGGAAGTACACGGCATGTCCACGATGCAGGTCACGCCCCCGGCGGCCGCGGACCGCGTTCCGGTCTCGAAGTTCTCCCGGTGCGTGAAGCCTGGATCGTCGAAGTGAACGTGACCGTCGATCGCGCCGGGGAGCACGAGTTGGCCCTCCAGGTCGATCCTTCGCTCGTCCGCTTCGGCCGGCCGATCTCCGGGTGGGGTCACGGCGGCGATCTTCTCTCCCTCGATCAGGACGTCGGCCGGCACGGTGTCCGGCCCGCGCCCGGCCGTGTCGTCCGCCGCCACCCGCAGGTTCACCAGTCGTGTGCGCACGTCAGGCTCCGTGTCTTCCGGCCGGATTCACCGGATTCGATCGCCCGGAACGATAGATCGCGTCCCAGGCCGTACGCATCCGCCACAGGCGTGCCGTGTCCAGAGGCCGGGCGTTCGGCTCCACCGAGCCGCCCAGTATCTGAAGGGGGCTCCAGGACAGCTCGAGACGCATGTCACCCGCGTCCAGGTAGGCCCAGTTGGCCGACTCATCCACGCCGAGGGTCAGGAGGCGCCCCCCGAGACGCGCCCGCAGCTCGCCATCCGACGACCAGAACCCGTCGTCCTCCGACTCATCGAAGGCGGCTTCCGACGAAAACAGGCGCTCCTTCACGCGGAACGGGGCTCCGTGCTCGGGGCAGTACACCTCGCAGTTGGAGCACTCGTTGCACGCCCCGACGAACAGGGCCAACTGGTGCGTCTCGGAGATCAGGAAACCCGCTCCTGGTGTGAGCGCCAGTCCGCCGGGTCCGGGTCCGACCACGTGCGTGTCCAGGTTCTGCGGCGCCGCATCGTAGACGAAGATCGCGTCGTTCGGACAGGCGGACACACACAAATCACAATTGATGCAGTCGTACAGTTCCAGGATACTGTCGATTCGTCGGGGCGCCTTCGCGTTGGCTTCAGCGTGGTAGCGACGCTCGTCCACGAGCGGCGGTACGATGTCCCGGCCATTCAGGAGTCCGGCGCGGCGTGTCACGCGGAGGACGACAGCTTCAGGGTCGCGCCCCGCGTCCAGGGCCTCCTCTCGGATGGCGCCGGGCAGGGCGTCCGGCCTGGAGGATGCTACCTCCCGCAGGCGGTCCACCGTGCCGGCCGGGAGATCGCCCAACGACTCATTCACCGCCTCGGCGCCGTGCCCGCCCGC
>Ga0272441_10011359_pt1 | contig 13241 bp, 9 predicted proteins | sample SSMProp6N_FD_193582 | JGI IMG/M metagenome (GOLD analysis project Ga0272441, IMG submission 193582) | Marine sediment archaeal communities from Little Sippewissett salt marsh, Falmouth, MA, United States - SSM-Prop-6N | ecosystem: Environmental > Aquatic > Marine > Wetlands > Sediment ... | reverse complement strand
GTTCTTTGCTTTGATAGATTTTCTTTTATTATTCATTTCCTCCCTAATCATCCTTGTGTATGAATCATGATCTATCATTTCCATGGAGTAATCAATATCCTTCTGTCTTATACCCCTGGCTTTCAGCATCTTTGTGATTTTTATTCTACCCCATTTATTAAAGCGGTATTTATCCCTGGTATAAGATGAGGCATATCTCTTCTCATCGATAAAACTATTTTGCACAAGTTCATCAATAATGGTTTTGTTTTCATTATCCCCGGTCAGTTTCCAGGTTTTGAGTTTCTCCTCTATATCCCTGATGCATTTTTCTCCTCTGCTGCATAAGGCCATTGATTTTTCCAGGGCTATTTTATAATTCTCATTGCTCATGATTTGATCGCTTTGGCAATACGGGGCCTGCCATTTATATCCTCAATTATTTCTATTTTCCTAAAACAATATTTTCCGAGCAGATTCTTTATTTGATCCGGCTGTTTCTCATTTATCTCAAAGTAGATCAGTCCATTCTCTTCCAGTATATTCCTGCTTAATTCAAGCACAGCGATGTAGAACAATAGGGGATTGTCATCAGGTACGAAAAGTGCTCTGTGAGGTTCATAGTTCAGAACATTATCAGAAATATCTTTCTTTTCTGACTCAGTAATATATGGAGGATTGCATACAATAATTTCATACCTTCCATATTTATGTTTTGCCGGTTCAATAATACTATCTTCGATAAATTTGATATTCACATTATTATTCTTTGCATTTAAAGAAGCCACCTCCAGGATCTCAGCTGAATAGTCACTTGCTTCAATGATCGCTTCAGGTATATTAACAGCCAGGCTTATGGCAATGCAGCCCGAGCCTGTACAAATATCAAGTATTGTCGGATTTGATTTCGGGGTATCCCTTATTATCCTGTCAACCAGTTCTTCTGTTTCCTGGCGAGGAATGAGAGTATCACCGGTTACCTTCAATGTAATTCCGTAAAACTCAGTTTCACCGGTTATGTACTGGACAGGTACCATGTTTTTAAGATCATGGCATATTTTTTTAACTTTAAACCAGTTATAGGAAGATATTTCGTGATCGGGATTTAACAGTAAATATGTCTGTTCTTTGCCACTCAGATATCTGAGGACAATATTGATAATAGCCCTGAGCTCCCTCTGTGGATAGTATTCAGAAAGGTTTTTATCCAGGTACTGACGGACGGATCCTACTGTTAACTTATCACGGGACATATTGCCAAAATTAGCACAAAATGTCGTTTGATACCCGTAAATACATAAAATACATGGAGAGGGCTATTGCCCTGGCATCAAGGGCGAGGGGTAACACCAGCCCCAATCCCATGGTTGGGGCTGTTATAGTCAATAATGAAAAGATCATTGGTGAAGGCTATCATAAAAAGGTCGGTGAGCCGCACGCAGAGATAATGGCCATTGAAGCGGTAAATAATAAGGTGCTTTTAAAGGACTCAACCATGATAGTCAGCCTTGAGCCCTGTTCCCATTATGGCCGAACGCCACCCTGTGCAAAGCGCATTATTGACGAGGGTATACCAAAGGTTGTCATTGGGGCTCTTGATCCGAGTGAAAAAGTTGGAGGCAGGGGCGTGGAGATGATGAAAAAGGCAGGTCTGGACGTTTATACAGGGCTAATGGAAGAAGAGAGCCGCGAACTGAATAAGAGATTCTTTATATACCATGAAAAGAAGCGCCCTTATATTATCCTCAAATGGGCGCGTAGCGCAGATGGATTTATTGACAGGTTAAGATTGAACCATGAGATAGGTCCCAACTGGATAACCGGTCTGGAAGAGAGAATAATGGTACATAAATGGAGGTCGGAAGAAGATGCTATTCTGGTAGGTGATAAAACAGCATGCAACGATGATCCGGCACTCGATGTTAGACTCTGGGGAGGGAATAACCCGCGCAGGTTTATTTTGAGCGAATCGGCTGAACTGCCGGCTGGACTAAAATTGTTCAGGGGAAATCCGGCAACAATTGTTTTCAGTCCGGATGAATCAAAGACCAATATCAAAGCAGTAACTATTAGATTAAGCAGCCGGGAAAATGCACTTGAAGAAATAATGTCGTATATGTACCAAAACGAGATTCAATCTATAATCATTGAAGGTGGCTACACTGTGTTATCACAGTTTATTGATGCAGATCTATGGGACGAGGCAAGGGTGTTCACAGGTGATGTGTTATTCAGAAAAGGATTGATATCTCCGGAAATACAGGGTGAAGTAGTTTGCAGTCAAACATTTAACGGGAGTGTGCTGGAGTACCTGAAACCATCGGTAAGTATGAAAAAGAAATAAATCAAAAAAATATTAACTTTGGTATTGAATGGATAAGCTATTTAGTAGCTTTTACCTGAAACATAATAGTTTAGCTTGCGTATCTTTTATTAGATATCTGCGTATAAAGTAGAATAAGTAGAAAAAACATAACTATCATGAGAAAATTTATTACTCTTCTGGTATTGTTAACCCTTGCAACTGCCGCCAGCGGGCAGAACTTCAAGAAGCTTAAGAAAGCAGCCGAGAAGTTCGTTGAAAGCGGCAAATATGAGGATGCCATTGAACAGTATACACATGCTATCGAATTGAAGCCCACCGATATCGATCTTTATGTAGCCCGTGGCAGAGCCCTCGAGAATCTCGAAAGGTATGATGAGGCTTATGCTGATTATGAAAAAGCGAAAGTCTTCGATCCTAAGGAGGAGGAAGTGCTTTTTCTCCTTGGCAGGGTAAGTAACAAAATGGGCAATTATGACCGGGCCCTGCTGCATCTGAACCATGCCAGCAAGGTAGCCAAGAGAGAAGCTAAAGTCTATCCTGAGAAAGTGAAGACTCTTCTCGAACTGAAACAGTATGAGCAGGCACTCAAAGTTTCCGACACGGCTATGCTGCTTAAAGAAGATGCTACCAACTATTATCTGCGCGGACTTGTATATGTAGCCCTGAAAAATGATGAGCAGGCCAGGAAAGACCTCGAAAAAGCAGTCAGTAAAAACAAGAGCTTTGCCGATGCAAGGCTGGAGCTGGCCGAACTGCTTATAAGGTCGGGTAAACTGGATGAGGCAATGGATCATTGCTCTGAAGTGATAGAAAGGGATGACAGGAATACCGAAGGTTACCTTACCCGTAGTAAAATATTTATCGAACAGCTTGATTATCCCTCAGCGATAAACGATATCTCACGTAATATCCTTATCGACCCCGATAATCCTGAGCATTATCTCGTAAGAGGAAAATATTACCAGGAATTTAACCAGCATCCCAATGCAATAAATGATTTTACCAAGGCCATTTCCATTAATTCTTCTGATCCCGATTTCTATTTTATGAGGGCACGTTCTTACGAAGAGATAATGAATTATGAAAATGCTGCCAAAGATTATTCCAAAATAACAGAACTGTCGGAGTTTGACCCACTGGCTCGTAAGCTTCTCAGCGAGGCTGAGCAAAGATTATATGAAATAAACAGGGAGACCAGTCCTCCCGAGGTCCAGATAGTAAGCCCTGAGGTGGGAGAAACCACAATTGAGGTGAGGGGAGATGCCGAGAAAATGATTATTTCAGGAACCATTACCGAGGAAAGCCCGATGAAATCGCTGGTGATCAATGGACAGGAATCGCTCTTTGAAAAAGGTTCTGATGGTAAATACCAGTTCCTGGCTAACCTTGATATTGAAGATATTGAAGCAATTGAACTGGTTGCCACAGATGATTATGACAATATTACGAACCTGGAATACAAAATTATCAGGACTGAGATTACTCCACCTGAAATTTCGATTATCCGACCTTATGCCGGTGATGATGGCCAGATATTTCTTGACAGTAACGATCCAAGGCTTTTTGTGCAGGGTAAGATTACTGATAATAGCCTGATAAAATCTATATTTATTGAAGGTGTTACCGCAAGTTATGCTGTTGAACAGGAGAATCCAGAATTTACAGCAACAATTGATATTCTGAACAAAAACAAGATAACCGTAGTTGCAGAAGATGTTTTTGGTAACAGGAATGAGACCATTTTTGGCTTGAACAGGGAAGGTGCAGCATTATCAGCTGAAAATCCAATGGGAAGAACCTGGGTGGTATTTGTTGAGAATTCAAATTACACTTCCTTTGCCAGCCTGGATGGCCCTGTGAAGGATGTAAACCTTATGAAAGCAGCCCTTGCTAATTACCAGGTGCATAATGTTATTCACAGGAAAGATATGACCAAGGAACAGATGGAAAAATTCTTCTCAATTGAACTCAGGGATATGATCAAAGCCAACCAGGTTAATTCATTGCTTGTATGGTATGCCGGTCATGGTAAATTCGTGAATGATGTGGGTTACTGGATACCCGTAGATGCAGAGAGAGACGATGAATATACTTATTTCAATATAGGTAATCTCAGGGCATCAATGGAACCATATACCGATGTTCTAACGCATACCCTGGTGGTAACTGATGCGTGCGAGTCAGGCCCCAGCTTCTACACAGCAATGAGATCAACACCACCAATTAGAAGCTGTGATGACTGGCAGGCAACGCAGCTGAAATCATCCCAGGTATTTTCCTCGGCCGACAGGGAACTGGCTTCAGATGATTCTCAATTTACAAGGACCTTTGCGAATACACTGGAGAGTAACCCCAAAGCATGTATATCGATTGAAGAAATAGTAACTAACGTATCGATTGCTGTCAAAAATGAGGACAGGCAAACACCTAAATTTGGCAAAATTACAGGACTCGAAGATGAAAACGGGACTTTCTTCTTTATAGTAAAATAGCATTCCATGAATAAGGCAATCTCTTATTTGCTTGGCATGATCATCAGGATAATCCTGGTGATCATTGTTTTATTTTCAGGTATTATTCAGTCATCGGCACAGACTTATTATTTTGACAGCTATGGTGTTTCTGATGGCCTTAGCTCTTCAAAAGTTTATGATATAATACAGGACAGGAATGATTATTTATGGCTGGCTACTGAAAGTGGTGCTACAAGATGGGATGGATCGGTATTTGAGAATTTTTCAAGTGATGATGGCCTTGCAGCCGGAGGTGTAATAGCTATTTATGAGGACAAAGACGGCAGGATCTGGATGGGGCATCTAAACGGGGGTCTTTCCTGCTTCGAGGATAATATTTTCAGACAGATCAGCATTGACACAATTCAAATTACCGGGGATATCACAGGCATCACTGAGTATGATAATAAGCTTTGGTTAACAACTTCATTTAATGGAGCTCTGGCTGCTGATATTTCCAATATGGACACAGTACTGTTGAATGTGAAGCAATATCGGGGTGCTCAGGGACTAAGTGACCAGGTATCAGGTATTTATATAGACAATTCCGATATACTATACTGTATTGCCGATCTTGGGATAAAACAATATGATCCTGAGAGTGATAAATTTGAGGCTTACAGGCCCGAAGGTCTTACTAACTACTTTAACACTATAACAATGTTAGAGGACAGTAAAGGTGGCAGATGGTTTGGAACTTATCACGGAGGGCTATATTATCTGCCCCCGGGCGGTGGAGAGATGGTAGTTTACGATTCAAGAAGAGATGGTCTTGCAAATAACTTTATCAGCTTTTTAACGGAAGACAGTAATGGTAATATTTGGGTTGGAACCTTCGGAGGAGGTATAACCGTCTTCAGTGATGGGGAAATGAGAACCTATAATGATAAAAACGGGCTTCCGGCTATGCAGATACAAAGCATCATGGAAGACAGGGAAGGGAATATCATAATAACCAGTCATACCAGTGGTATACATGTATATAAAGGTGATCATTTTGTAAATTTTATAGAGGATAATCTTTTCAATAAAGACAAGAATGTATGGACAATAACCGAAGACAAATATAAAAGATACTGGTTCGGAACTAACCAGGGAATAATATTGTATGATCCCGAAGTGGGTATGCCATGGTTCTTTCACGAGGGCTCACATAATATTTCGAACCAGGTAAGGTATATCCTTAATGACAGGGATAGCAATATCTGGGTCGGGACAGATAGTAGAGGAGTATACAGCTATGATTATAGCAGGAATGATTTCTCGTATAATTATAAGCTGAATGATATACTCTACCGTGATCTTAAGGTTACCGCACTTGTAGTGGATAATAAAAATAATCTTTGGATAGGGACGAATGATGGAGTTGCTGTTTGGAATATTACTGAAAACAATGGAACCAGATACACTCAAAGCAAAGGACTTGCCGGTAATCAGATAAGATCGCTTTTCGTTGACAAAGAAGGAAATATCTGGATAGGATCGGAATATGCAACCGGATTAACGAGATATGATTCGAAGCGGGACACATTTGAAATTGTTAGCTATGAATTTAGTCAGCCACCTACCAGTATTACACAAACAGAAGATGGAACTATATGGTTAGGGACAGCCTATGGCGTGCTGGGTTTAAGGAATGATACTGTAAATATACATCTTACAGAAAAAGATGGCTTAATTTCAAATAATATTAACCTTCTTCAACCCGATAATGACGGTGCCCTTTATATTGGTACCAATAAGGGCTTGAATAGGTATGATATTGAAGAAGAAACAATCAAAACCTTCACTGAGGAGAACGGTTTTGTGGGAATAGAAACCAAGGGAAATGCCAGCTTTCTTGATAGTAATGGCCACCTGTGGTTTGGTACAACAAACGGTGCATCCATGCTCGCACCTGAGAAGATACCACCTCCTGACACCGATCCCCTCACACATATAAGAGGAATGAGGGTTAATTTTGAGGAAAGGGATATGGAAGCAGGTATGCACCTTAAATATACCGAGGATAATATAAGCTTTGATTATTACAGTGTATGCCTGACCAACCCCGAGGCAGTGAGATACCAGATAATGCTCGAGGGGGCTGACCCTGACTGGAGGCCCGAAACAGAGCAGACAACAGCAATATACTCATCACTTTCACCGGGAAGGTATACGTTTAAGGTAAGAGCCCAGAACAGTGACGGGATATGGAACGAGGAACCGATTAACTATAGTTTTATAATAAGACCTCCTTTTTACTTCAGTCCGTGGTTTATCATATCGGTTATCATTGTACTTGCTGTAGCTGTTGTTGCTTATATTAAAATACGGGAAAGAAATCTTATACGTGAAAAAAGAATACTCGAGGAAAAGGTCGAAGAACGAACAGCGGAGGTTGTTCAGAAAAGTATGGTAATTGAAGAGAAGAACAGGGATATAACCGCAAGCATCAGGTATGCGGAGAGGATACAGATGGCCATGCTGCCTCCTGAAGACAATCTTGATGAAACCTTTGTTTTGTTTCTGCCCAAAGATATTGTCAGCGGTGATTTCTACTGGATGTATGACAATGGGGATATACAGTTTATAGCTGCAGTAGACTGTACCGGTCACGGGGTGCCCGGAGCATTTATGTCAATCATCGGGTTTAATTCTCTCACCAAGATAGTGCGTGAATATGGTATAATACGGCCGTCAGCCATACTCGACCAGCTTAATATAGAAGTAACCAAATCGTTGATACAACGGGGTGACGAAGTGATCAGTGACGGGATGGATCTGGCTCTTATAGCATATGATAAAAAGCACAGTAAGCTTGAGTTTGCAGGGGCATATAATCCGCTGATTATCGCAAGGAACGGGGACTTGATTACGTACAAGGGTGACCGCTTCCCAATAGGAATGGCAACAGCTAAAAAGAAGAAATTCACGAACGTGGAAGTTGATATTCAATCAGGGGATATACTCTATATGTTCTCAGATGGTTATTCCGACCAGTTCGGAGGCCCGGATGGTAAAAAGTTCAAAATAGTTAACCTGAAAAAGGAATTCCAGAGGGTCTCACCATTGCCTATGCAAAGGCAGAAGGATGAATTGCTCAAAACACTTAATGACTGGATGGAAGGAGTTAACCAGATCGATGATATTCTTATAATAGGAACGAAGGTCCCATAATCATATTCTAGCTATGCTTGCAGGGTCATCGTGCCAGTCCTTGTAATTTACTACTGCCTCAATTGCCTGTTCAGGACTTTCAGCCACCGACCATATTTCCTTATGCACATGGCGCATAAACCCTTTTTGGATTATACTTTCAAGAAAACCAATAAAGTTATTATAATACGAGTTGGTATTGAGTATTACCAGGGGCCCCCTGAAAAGACCAAGCTGCTTCATTGTTATTGCCTCTGTGAGCTCTTCCAGGGTCCCTATGCCACCGGGAAGAGCTATGACGGCGTCCGATAATTCGAACATCTTTTTCTTCCTCGATCCCATATCCTCGGTGATAATTACTTCGTCGAGAGTTTCATGACCCCATCCGTTCTTCTGCATAAATGCAGGTATGACACCTGTTATACTCGCACCTTTTTTCATGGCTGCATCAGCCAGTGCACCCATTAAACCTATACCACCGCCACCGTAAATTATTTTATGATCCCCGGCTGCAAGTAAACTGCCCAGCCTGGATGCTGCATCTATGTAGGATCTGTCTATTTTACTGCTGGAAGCAGCGAAGATGCATATATTCATTTTTATATAATAAAAAAGCCGTCCTGAAGTGAACGGCCAAAGTCAAAAGTCCATTTTATCAGTCAAAAAGAGCTTCAAGCTTATTTACAAAATTAGCTTTTGGAACTGCTCCTACCTGCTTATCAGCAACTTCCCCGTTCTTAAAAAACATCACGGTGGGTATATTGCGTATGCCTAATTTTGCTGCAACACCGGGGCTGTCATCTACATCGCACTTCACAATAAGTGCTTTATCCTCATATTCTTTTGACATCTCTTCGACAAAGGGAGCAATCATCCTGCAGGGACCACACCATTCTGCCCAGAAATCAACCATAACGGGTTTATCAGATTGAAGGACTATCTCATCGAAGTTTGAATCATTTACATGTATGGCCATCGTATTTTATGTTTTTATTACACTCAATTTTGAGCAGGCAAATATAATTAATTTACTTTAAATTCGAGTCCGGGTATCGATTCAATATAGGATATCAAGTTATTGGTGAGGTTTATACTGAACGAACGTGAAAACAAGGAAATACTTATTTTTTCCAGTGGGTCGGCAATCATAACCTTGAGCTCAGTATTCCCTTTATTGCCGGTGATCATATTTTTTATATTAGACACCATCTCATCGGTCAGCAGATCTACCGGGATAATAATAGTTAATGACTTCATCATTTCCTCCCTCACACTTGTCAGCATATGTATATTCTGAACTCTTACTTCCAGTTCATCATCCCTGAACATCCTTTTCTGTACTTTTCCCCTGACCAGAAGGAAATAGCCGGGATTACAATATTTACTATTATTGACATAATCTCTGTCAAAAAGCATAAACCTGTATGAATCAGTATAGTCCTGGAGAGTAAATGACCCGAATGGTTTGCCGTTCTTACTTGTTCCGCTCCTGGCTTCAGTAACCATGCCTGCCATAATAACCTCTTTATTGTTCATTCCATTCAGATTATGCAGGTCACTTATATTGACATTACAGAAAGTTTTCATTTCCAGCCTGTAGTCATCAAGTGGATGGGCTGAAAGGAATATACCGACCACTTCCTTTTCCCTGGTCAGTTTCTCAAGTTTCGGCCATTCAGGTGCCTCGGGGGGTGATGGTTTAACTATTTCGAAGCCGTCATCATCACCGAAAAGAGATTGTTGTGCGGTGCCTGCCTCGTTTTTCAGCATATTGCCATATCTTACCAGGCTTTCTATAAAAACCTGTCCCTTGCTGTCCTCAGCAAAATACTGCGCTCTGTTAAGGCCCGGGAAGCAGTCGAAAGCACCTGCCAGTGCCATGGCCTCGATGCTTTTTTTATTAAGGGAATTGAGGTTAATTCTCTCTACGAAATCGAATATTGAAGAAAAAAGGCCATTATCTTCTCTTTCCTCTATAAGTCCGGCCACCGCATTTGAGCCTACTCCTTTTATTGCACCAAGACCAAACCTGATATTACCATCCTTATTGACGGTAAAGTTCTCCTTACTCTCATTCACATCCGGGCCCAGCACTTCGATACCCATCCGCCTGGCCTCATCCATAAAAATGGTAAGCTTCTTAATATCGTTGATATTTCGGCTTAGCACAGCAGCCATGAATTCGGCCGGATAGTGTGCCTTGAGGTAGGCAGTCTGGTACGACAAATAAGCATAGCATGTCGAATGGGATTTGTTAAATGCGTACTGTGCGAAAGCTTCCCAGTCGGTCCATATTCTCTGAACAATCTTCTCTTTATGACCCCTGGCCCGGCATCCCTCAAAGAACTTCACTTTGAGAGGATCCATCAGTTCCTTCTTCTTCTTACCCATGGCTTTCCGCAGTGAGTCGGCCTGACCCTTGGTGAATCCTGCGAGTTCCTGCGACAGCAGCATGACCTGTTCCTGGTATACCGTAATGCCATATGTATCCTTCAGATGTTTCTCCATCTCAGGCAGCATGTACTCTATCTTTTCAAGACCGTGCTTACGTTTTATATACCTGGGTATATATTCCATAGGACCCGGACGATAAAGGGCATTCATGGCAATCAGGTCCTCAAAACGGTTTGGTTTGAGTTCCCTGAGATGCTTCTTCATCCCTTCCGACTCAAACTGGAATAATGCCGTTGTTTCACCATTGGCGTAGAGCTCCAGTGTCCTGGGATCATCGAGTGGAATGGCTGAGACATCCACTTCAATGTTTTTTGATGATTTAATATTTGTTATGGCATCCCTGATGATAGACAGGGTTTTTAGGCCTAGGAAATCCATTTTCAGCAGGCCTACTGCTTCTACGTGGCTGCCATCGTACTGTGTTACATAAAGGTCAGTATCTTTTGCTATGCTAAGCGGGATATGTTCATTGAGTGGGTCACGACCGATTATTACCCCGCAGGCATGTATTCCCGTGTGGCGAACCGATCCTTCCAGAGACTCGGCATACTGAAGGGTGGTAGCTACAAGCTCATTGTCAGAGCTCTTTTCTTTTTTCAGCTCGGGTACTTCCTGGTATGCTATCCTGAAATTTACATTGGGCCTTTCAGGCACAAGTTTGGCCAGCCTGTCAGCTTCTGATAGAGGAAGGTTCTGAACCCTGGCCACATCGCGAATGGCCATTTTCGCGGCCATGGTGCCAAAAGTGATAATATGGGCAACCCTGTCATGGCCGTATTTGTCAACAACATATTTAAGAACCTGATCCCTGCCATCCTCATCGAAATCAATATCGATGTCGGGCATGGATATACGGTCGGGATTCAGGAAGCGCTCGAACAGTAATTTATACTTAATAGGATCGATATCTGTTATTCTCAGGGCATAGGCTACCGCTGATCCTGCTGCAGAACCTCTTCCGGGGCCAACTGAAACTCCCATCTCCCTTGCTGCACGCAGGAAATCCTGAACAATGAGGAAATAGCCTGGATACCCCATCTTTTTAATAGTCTCGAGCTCAAAATCAAGCCTCTCTTTCAGCTCATTGCTGATCTCCCCCCATCTTTCTTCTGCTCCCTAGTATGCCAGGTGCCTCAGGTATTCATCTTTATCCTTAAATTCTTCCGGAATTGGGAATTCCGGCATTATGGGCTCATGGTCCAACTCGTAGTTTTCCACTTTGCCTGCAACCTCCATCGTATTATCCACAGCTTCGGGGTAGTCACTGAACAGCTCCCTCATTTCTTCCTCGGTCTTGAAATACTCTTGCTTGGTGTATCTCAGCCTGTCCGGATCATCAAGCTCTTTGCCTGTATTCAGACATATAAGACGATCATGGGCTTCTGCATCTTCAGCTTTCAGGAAATGGACATCATTGGATGCCACAACCTTGATGCCTGTTTGCTCCGAGAGCTCCCGGTATGCCCCTATGACTGTATTCTGTTTGGAAAGGGTGTCATTATCGAAAACAGGGTCACCGGTTTTATGTCTCTGTACCTCCAGATAGAAATCATCGCCAAATATTCCTTTATACTCAAGAGCTACCTCCCTGGCCGTGTTCATGTCGTTATTCAGTACCGCAGTAGGTATTTCCCCGGCTATGCATGCTGATGTGGCAATGATTCCATCATGGTATTCCTTCAGCAGGTCTTTATCTATCCTGGGTTTATAATAGAATCCTTCCGTCCATGATAGTGATACCAGTTTGACAAGGTTCCTGTAACCTGTATAATTTTTTGCGAGCAAAATAAGATGATCTCCCGAACGATCATCTTTAATGGTGTTTTCTGCCATTCCCCTCCTTGCTACATAAGCTTCCACACCTATTACAGGTTTAATGCCTTTCTTCCTGGCCAGATTATGAAATTCCTTTACGCCGAACATATTACCATGGTCGGTTATAGCTACCGCCGGCATACCTCTTTCTGAGGCGATCTCCATAAGCTCACTTATTTTTGATGCACCATCGAGAATGGAGTATTGTGTATGCAAATGCAGGTGTACGAAATTACTCATAATAAGATAGTTACCTGTAGTGTTACAAGCTTAACCCGAAAGATATATAGCTCTACAAAAGTAACCAAAAATATCAGGCAGGGGCCGGCAAAATTGAATGAATAATTAACAAATTATTATAATACAAATTGCGTTCATGGAAATACCTGCTGATATAGTAAAACTAAATGATTATTTTATGAATATGCAATTATTTAATAAATTGCACGTCCTTATGCTTAAGACAGCATGTTCAAAAACCTTATTATTTACTTACCTAAACTAATTATTCTAGTATGAGAAAATTAACACTATTAATGTTACTCTTCTTCGGAATAGGGATATTAACCTATGCGCAGGAGAAAACAGTATCAGGAACAATCACAAGTGCTGAAGATGGTACCACCATCATTGGTGCTACAGTGAACATAAAAGGAACAACTACGGGAGTCGCATCCGGACTTGACGGGAATTATTCAATTTCCGTGAATGAAGGTGATGTACTTGTAATCCGTTTTGTCGGTATGAAAACCCAGGAAATAATTGTTGGGTCTCAAAATGTCTATGATGTTGTCATGGAAATCGACAACATAGGTCTTGATGAAATCGTTGTTACGGGTTACGGTTCTGCTATTAAGCGAGAGCTTAGTGGATCGATCACCAAGGTAGAAACGGAGGGCCTCGCCGAGGTACCTACTGTAAGCTTTGAGTCGGCCATACAGGGTAAGACAGCAGGTGTTTTCATCGAACAGGCCAGTGGTAAACTTGGTGAAACAATAAAGATGAGAATCAGGGGT
>Ga0272441_10011358_pt1 | contig 13242 bp, 7 predicted proteins | sample SSMProp6N_FD_193582 | JGI IMG/M metagenome (GOLD analysis project Ga0272441, IMG submission 193582) | Marine sediment archaeal communities from Little Sippewissett salt marsh, Falmouth, MA, United States - SSM-Prop-6N | ecosystem: Environmental > Aquatic > Marine > Wetlands > Sediment ... | reverse complement strand
GCAATTAAAAATCCATCTCAAATCTTTTTTACAAACTCTAATTATAAATTATCCCTAATCAGACAAATATCTTCAACGCTTAATGGTTCTTTATATAGCTGGTTTACTAACCAGAGGCCACTTTCTCTAATTTTTCGCTTTGGAGAATACATTCCAAGCCAATTGTCAGAAGCTTTACAATTATTACATAAAGAGACTGTAGATATTATCTTAGACTCTAATTCAAGCCTTAAGTCTTTGTTATCTATTTGAAAGACAACAAATGAAAAGTTGGATTGTATATAGTCTGTCACTACCTTTTCAACATCCTTTTGCTTTGACAAATCTACAAGTGGCAGATATTTTTCGCGATTTTTCTTAGAAGTTAATTTATACTCCCAGAACTTAAGAAAAGGGTCATTGTTTTTATTAAGAATTGCTCTTCCAATGTTTTTTCGAAAGATACTCCTGTCTTTGTTTTCCTTTATAAAATGCTGTTCAAGGCGAGATCTAAGTTGATTTTCACCAGTGTGAGTGCCGACTCTGACTATCCTGTGACCACTATGGCCTGATTCTCCCTGCTCAAACAATATATAAATACCGTTTTTGGGGATGGTATGTTTATTAAAAGGAAATTTATGCCTTTCAAACGAACTAAAAACTTTATGGATTTGATCACATAGATTCATCGCCTATCCTTTTTTTAAGCCATGATAATTGCTGGCCTATCATAAGCCCCTTTAGCGGAATTTCATAATGTTGAATATGCGGCAGTAAGAATCTTCTATACTTCTCTCCCGCAAGAAAGACAAAGTGGTCATTTTGCAGGTCTGTACATTTGTCTAACTTATCAATGACCTTCTGACTCCAGGCTTTCACTTGTGTTGTCGACATATTATTTAGTGTTAGCTCATACGTATTTATAATATCTTCGCTCTTAAGAAGGCCATATTTAGCAGACAAGATAAAAATAGCATCTGGATTAAGCTGCTTGCCATAAGCATATAGTTTCTTAAATAAACTGCTTATATACAAGTTTTTGGCCTTAGCTGGATAACTGAGCTTTTTTTTAACACATGATATTAAAACATACTTTTGCATTTCGATTGTTCCTAACTACATTTTTAGCTTCTTTTTATTGTTTTAGAATACATAGCCCCCACAACCTCTTGCTATTGTTAACTCTTTCGTTTTGAAAGAATATTTCCCGGATTGAAAAGTATCGATATGACAATATATTGCTTCTGTACCTAATCCACTAAAAGAATAAAAAGTAACAATTATTTTGTCATTATCTATGCAAACGGAAGGTTGCCATTTCTTAGGTTTTCCCTCTAACCATTTCCAGTCGTCAACCTTTGAGAGTGGAATGTTTTCTTCTGAATCCCCTTGGGTATGATTAAAGTAATCAGAAGGAGCTTTATCAATGATTTCGTGTGTACTCCAGCTGCAGCCATGCCAGAGTGTACCAAATTCATCCATCTCACGCATAAATATGGATGCAGACAGATAGGACCAATGGGAGCAGTCACCTTCTATTACTTCCATTAGATCATCTAAGGCCAAGGGTGGACGAGGAGCTTTTAAGAATGCATCTTTTAACTTTGGACAACACTTAGGAGACGGAAAAGGACTTTCTTTTGGCATTGCCCAAACAACTGCATTACCATTGCCTTCTTTTCTGAACTGATAAGCACGAAGAACAAACCCTTTCTTAAGACGAAGGACTGAAAACGCTTTAAGTACTTCCACAGGTTCAACTTGGCTTTTGCTCCATCCCCGAGGGCCTTTTTTGGGAAAGATTACAGGCTGTCGAAGTTGTTTAATTTCTTCAGCAGTAAAAAACTTTACAGAATTCATTTTACATCTCAAACAAACAATATCTGTTCAATCTGTTTATTGGCCAGCTGCCGTGAGTAATAAAGCTACATCTTTATTTCTTTGATAAACGGTTCGAGTGCTTTTTTCAGCCTTAGCTTAATAAATACCTTTTTTCACGCTACGGAGTCAATTTTTGTCTGCACAAGGTGGGCTCCACTGAAGTCCAGTGTCACTACTTTCGCACCGAAGGCCTTTCCTATAGCCTCCAATGTCTGTGTTGCCGATTTTTGTACTTCAGACTCCATCTTTTCGGTAAATTCTTTCGCCATTTGAACTGCCTGTTGTTTGGCTTCTTCCACAAGACGGTTCTTATCCACTTCGTTAAAGCCGGGACCAAAAGCTCTAGTCACCAAATCGGGTAGTAACCAAGGCAATGGTTTTGCATTTTGCTCATCATAAAAACTGATGTTCCTTATGCTGGTTTCATATAGGCAGTTTGGCATTATCAAGCGATAATGTCCTTCGTTCTCGGCTTCGATTACGAACTCTGAACTCCGTAAGTTGTACCGGAAGCTGATATCAAACTCGAATATCATGGCCATTTTCTTAGTCGAAGCCAACCATCGAAAATATTTTTTACCAAATTCGCCAAGCCAGTGTTCTGCAGCAGTGACTATCTCCTTAGTAACAATTTTGAAGACCACCAGTTCGCCAACAGAACGCAGATCTTCAATCGAAGTATATATGTCCGGCTTTGGTGGCAATTTGTGTTTTCTGCGGAACCGAAACACCATAAAAACTACGGCAGCTCCGATAAGGCCTAACATTATGCCAATCGCTAGTTCTTGCATTTGCTTCTACCTCCAAACAAAATCGTTTCCATTTCTCAGATATTACGATCTTTCTATTTTATTGGCCAGCTGTCAAAATAAGATTTGGCAATTTCATTTATTACCCCAGAGTTTTCGTACATTAGTTTCGCTAACTCCCATGGGTAAGCCAGGATCAAACCGTGTTTTACGAAAATATTTTATTAGGTCCCGAGGGGGCTGTGGTTCATATCCTGCCCCATCAAGGAAATTTTGATACTCTATCATACTAATAAGAGCCCCAGCTGCTAAGTGGCGAGCTTTCGTGCGAAAGTCACGTTCAGGTTTGATTTCTTCTCCGTGAAGAGTCGCTGAACGAAGATTGTACAAGTCTTTAACAAAATCTACAGCATCACTACGTTTTGATCGATCTGGCTCAAGAAGTACCACAACATTTGTTGAAAGCCTCTCCGAAATATCAGCACTCTTTTCTCCCAATAAAGCTTCTATGGCCGTAACTGAAAGCGCTAATCCAACAGCATCATTAGATTGAGCATCAGATTGTATCAATAAGGACACAGCATTGCGTATTCGCTTGTCAATAGAATCCTTTCTGGTAGAAGCACTGTAGTAAGCTGCAAGGCATTTTTGAATTAACATTTTCTTACTTTGCAGTAATTCTTCTTCGATGAATGGTAGGTTCTTATTACGTAAATAATCAGGTATAAAACAATCTTTAAATAGCTGATTATCCATTGGCCAAAGCAATGACATGGATTTAATAACAGTTTTTAATATAAGACTAGTTTCAGCTGATAACTGCTGACTGGCCATAGGACTCATCCGCCCTGAAACTATTGCAGATAACACAATGTTTATACCATGTGAAGCTCTTCCCGATAAGCGTATATTAACACCATTCTGTTGCAATAGCAGTTCTTCCTCTTCCTCTTCTTGTTTATCTAAGTCTAACTCTATATTCTTTTGTTTGTTAATTGCAGCTTCATATCCAGCGGCCAAACCTTTGAAGAATTCTTTGTCATTGCTAGGAATAATGCATATTGGGAAAGGGACAGGCTGTTGATCAGATATAACCTGAAGTGTTATATAGTTGATGAAGATCGTGTATAAGTTGTTAAAATCAATAAATCCTAAGTCACGCGACCCAAAACCACCTGGCCTAGCCAATTTAAAGAAGCTTTCGCTTATTTCCTCGGGATATATCCTATATGGTTTTTTTAATTTATTGTATACATATTTTTCAAAAGCATCCTCGATTTTATGAATCTTGCCACATGTTTCCGCTCTCCACCAGGCTTCTTCCCAAAGAGAAGTACCTAATGTCTCAACAGCTTCCTCCATATCTTCAGTCGGATTATCGTTGAGAGTACCAGCATAACTATAAACTTCTTTTATTGTTTCGATTACTTCTGCACGTAACTTTTTATGATTAAGTAGTTCTATAATTTCGTCAGCCATATCCTGCTCCTTTGAATGCTAGGGCTAATTCTCCATTTATTGGCCAGTCGCCGTGGGTGTCGATTGTTTATCTGTTACCCTGATCTTGTCCAGTAGTTTTTGTATATACGTTTCCTTATCGTCTTTCATAAAGAATACATGATGTTTTTCCAAGTCTTCTTTGCCAATAGACCTACCGACCCAATTCACCCTCAAATATTCGGTTTCAGATACAATGAATGAGTTTAGTATCACATCACTATCATTGAGCCTGATTTCGACTTCCTTGATCTTTTGATAGAATTCTATCTTTGGGTCTTCAATGCCATTGAGATTGCGAATGCCTTTGGGATCGATAAAGCTGATATACTGCTTTTTACCGTCAACCAGCCATAGCATGAAATCAGGATAAAAGTTTCCTGCCTCGAAAAAACCAATACCCTTACCTTTAGTCTTGTTCCGCAATAAATATAATTCTCTCTTGTCAAAAAACGGTTGATTTGCTTCACAGAATTTCTTCAGATCAAGCACAAATTCTTTTTCGCTATCTATCAGGTGTACGGGCCGTATCTCGACAGGGCAATCTTTGGATTTATACAACAATGGCTGATACAAATGATTATTAAAAAGAACAGGCTTAAACCCGGGCAAATCTCGACTCAACCTGTTAAAATCTGCTGGCTTTAACGTTTTGTTATCTATGAGATCTTTTATTTCTTTCAGTCTGTTAATAATATCAGTACGGGATGCATCGATCATCAATTCATAAGCTTCAGTAAAATTAGGATCATCTTCTGTCAGCTCCTGATATTCAAGGTGATCCTTTTCCCATTCAGACTTGCGATCATTATAGTACCTGTCAATATACTTCTTCAACACAGAAACAGCTATCTGCTGCCAGCGTGATATTTTTGAAAAATCATCAAGTTTGAGCTCCTCTTCTGGGATAAAAACCCTGTACCAGTCGGGATTATCCAGTAGAGCCTTTGTGTTTTCCTTAGAAAGGTTAAGGTTGTACCAGGCACGTTCGTTTTTATATCTGGCAAGCTCGAAATAGACTTCATCAATGTCAATGAATGTTATATGATCCCGTGAGAGAACAGCTTGATTCGGCGTTGCTTGGGCAATTGAAGCCGTTGCTCGATAGCTCATTATTGATTGAACTTTTGGATACCAATTGACTTCCACTCTACGTTTTTTGAATTTCTCATCAGGAAGCCCAATCACTGGTTTCGGGGCCTGCTTTTTGTAGCTTATCCCTTCTTTAAGCTTTATCGTTTTAAGTTTTACTTTTCCCAGATTCTTAATAACAGGAAGAATAAATTCAACCATTTCACCTTCAACAGGAAGACCTTGCTCAATCAGGTATTCTTTAAATTGACGCATGTAATCTGCATGAATGCCAAATACGTTCAAGGTTTCAAGTGTTGTTATATGAGCAGGTGCTTTATTACCGGAGACTTTCGTGCTTCTCTTGAGACAGAAATCAAGCCCCTTGAGCCTAACTCCTCTTCCAAATAGCTGTATAATCTGCGCACCTTCTGATTTGCCGATATTCATTAAGCCCATCGTGCTTACTCGCCAACTACTCCATCCTTCTGAAAATTTACGAGAGCCGATCAGGATGTTTATTTTCGAGCTTTCAGTGTTTATGTTGTCAAATAACGAATGAGAAAATGGCTCATCTGAAATAACAAGCTCATTATGCGTGCGGCAGAGTTTGCACAGGGCATCTGAGTCACCAACATTTATTACACCAAAGGGTTCATTTTCACCAAGAGCAATTGCAATCTCACCGGCAGAGCCTTTAAGATTCCTAATATGCAGCAGTCCAGGAGATGCCGAATTAAAAAGATTTTTCAGAATATCATAATAGATAGCATCTGCGGTAATTTCACTTTTCCCTGCAAGATAAATAAAGTTCTCCGAAAGTAGATCATTCCCCCTGGTGTCATGCAAGCCGCTTCTGCCCTTAACAAAATCATCTATAAGTGAAACCGACCTTGCCTTATCACTGACAAACTCAGAGAGAAAGAGCAATATATCGGTAACATCGGACACTTTTCTTTTGTTTACAGTCCTAACGGCATTTACACTGCCGCCTACAAATATCCATAGCGGATTTTCAATGAGATATTTTTTCAGTTCTCTCTTTTTGTCAGAATAGATTTTCTGCTGCTGATAAAACGCTAGTAGACAGGCAGTCATGTAACGTATTCTCTGGTTTTCATCGCTGTCATCTTCAAGATTAAGAATACGGTAATCTTTGCCGTACCCATCTTCAAAGAAGAATTTATACGAGTAATCAAAAACGATACACTTTGCATAGACCGGTGCAAGTTTCTTATCGCCTTTAATGGCCTGGCCAAAAGTCGCAGAATACTCAAATGAAAAACCTTCCTGACAAAGAGCGTTCCTTCTGCTCATCCATTGTCCTTTTTCTCCTCCGGTTGCACCTCTATGGCCTTCATCAACAAGGACAAGGTTATTCCCTTCAAAAGATTCAACCGCTACGGTTTTCTCACCTGTTTCATCGGCAAGTTTGTGAATATCTATTATCTCAACGGGTCTTTGGTTCATTGAAAGCAGTGGCGTGCTGCGAGCTTTATCAAACAGATCAGCATCAATACCGGATAGTTTAAATTCTTCCAGATGCTGATTACTGAGTCCTTCGTTAGGCGTCAGCAGAATAATATTATTCAGTTCTCTGCTTCTGCCTGCTTTGGCCAGATAATATTTATACTGCAAAAGGTTGATGTGCATAATAAGTGTTTTGCCGGAACCGGTAGCTTTCCAGAAAGCAAGCTTGTTAAGATCATCGATGACAAAGGGGCCTATCTTTTCATTGTCTGGCATCTGCTGGTCAAAGTCTGCCAGAAAATCGTTTAAATCCTCTAACAGCTTATGCTTATCAGCAAAATACATATCCAGATAAATTTCTGTGAACAGCAGGCTTAGATACTGGAAATACTTGGGATAAAGATTGTGACCGTCAGCCTTGCGGTTTTCAGTGATCTGTTTCCAGTAACGCACGATATTCTGGTCATATTCGGCAAGCTGATCAGCAGTGAGTCCGGCCCGGTCAAACAGCCTTGCCGTTAGGATCCCATAAAACCTGCTGAAATTATCCTCGGTAAAACCTTCTGCCTCAGCGCCTTTTAGACCAACGGCAAGTTCTTCGATTGTTTCTACTTCAAACAGATTTAGGAGCCACTTGAAAAGTACCAGTTTCTGACTGAATCTCATGGTCTTCTGATTTTTCTTTTTTGTCTTTGCCATATATTATCAATTCTCGAACATAAGCCGTGTAAACTCTTCTTCTATCATACGGACTTTCCAGGTGTCCTCGTCACGTTTGAGATTTTCAAGGTTGTTGTCGCCATTGACATAGATAATATCAAACTCCATATCCAGCGGATTGTATTTCATCTTCTGGCAGAACTCGTCGAGAGCATCGTTGTCTTTTTCTTCAATATTTCGCCAAATGACAAGAATCTTTTCGCCAGCAAGGCTTTCGCCGGTTATCACCTTAAAGCCGCGAATGGTCTCACTTGTTTTGATTTTTAGTCCGATCAAATAATTAAATGTTTCTACCAGATCAATTTTTACAGGCTGCGTATCACCGACACTGCCGGTAGCGATATTGAGTTTGTAGTCAAAGGGATTTGCAAAGCTATCGATATTGAGCAAGCTACCCTTGCTTTCCACATCAAGCATATAGCCCAGCATATAGCTTTCTTTGAATTTCTTATTGCTTTCAAGCAGCATTTGCTTGTCCTTATCAAGCTTAAAGACAAGATTATTAAGCGTGTCCTCATAGCTCTCCAAGCGAATGTATTTAAAACAATGAGATACTCCAAAATACTCATTGCCTTCATTTAAGTGGTTTTCTGCATTAGTAATTTGATGTTCGCAATTATCAATTTCTCCCTTTATGCGTTGAACCTCAAAGTCGTATTCTTCTTTATCTTTAATTCCTTTAAGACTCTTAAGCTCATTCTTAAAATCAGAAATATTTTTCCCTAAAGATTTGATGTATTCAGGAATCCTAAGAGGTTTTCCATCTTTCCAGATTGCTGAATAAATCGCTTTTTGGACTCTGGGCTTAGTCACCTCATCGAAATACTGCCCCATCTCAACAAGAATATACTTACGACTACCATTATCCCCACGATTAAGATTTATAACCGCATGGCCTGTCGTACCAGAACCAGCAAAATAGTCAAGAGTTGTAGATTTCTTCTGACCATGTACCATGCTATCTATTGCACGAATGACAGTATAAATTGACTTGGGATACGAAAATGCAGACGCATCATTAAACATAGCCTGTATTAGATTTGTCCCATGCGATACAGCACTAAATTTCGCTCCTTGCCAAATACTTGGTAAAAGTTCCCGTCTTTCATCATCAGTATACAATCTTTGTATTACCAGCTTATCAGTGCATATAAGTCTTCCTTCTTCCAATGCTTTTGGGGCAGACTCATAAGAGAGAGACCAGACACGTTCAGGATTTTGATCATCCCCAACATGGCGTGTTCCAAAGGGATATATACGCAACCAGCCATCAGGTGTATTGTCAGTAGTATAATCGTCCCCAATTGGGGGAGCTTCAAAACCCTTGATTTCTTTAGAGTCAGGGTCTACTAATACAGCATAAAAACTATTAGGACGACCTCTTCTAAAGTTATTGGCACCCGTTCCGCTCCTCCTAAATCCTCGAATACGTTCACCTGATTCTAATATATCTCCTCGCAGAACGTCCGTTTCTTTTGGGATTGAATATAATGCGTATTCATGAGTACGTGAAACATTTGACCGTCCTGTCCCTGAACCAGGATAGTGCTCGATAATGCATTTGTGTAATTCATGATTGGGTAATTCTGACTTGAGTATTTGGCATAGATTTTCTAATTCAGCATCATCAATGGCGTGACAAAATGGTTTAGAATCTGCAATTATATTCCGTGCAATATTCAACCTGTCAGCAATTAGAGTGGCCCATGAAGATTCTTTGTAACCATTTTTGTAGAGGATTGGAATTGCATCTGTATTATATGGAGGATCAGTATAAATGCAATCCACCTGTTCTCTGTATCTGTCCAGCAATAGATTAAGTGCCTGGAAGTTTTCTGAATGGATTAGCATGCCATCGGTTTGCTCATCGATGTTGTCTATCGAAGCAATAAGTTTTTCATTAAAAGTTTCGTCAAATAATGCTGTGTCAAGAACAAGGTAAGGGGTTGCTTTTAAAAATTTAATTGTAAGCGGGTTGGAGTAGGCAACCTGCCCCAATTCCTCGGCTTTTATTTCATCAATTGCAAACAGCTTGATCCATTCTTTACGCTGGGCATCGTTAGCGGTTATTTCTTCGTAAAGACTTTCCGGCACACGATCAAGTGTAATACAATAGTTTGTCTCGGTAACAAATTTCTTTTTTAACCAGAGTTTTTTCTGGAAATCCTCAAGCTGAGCAAGGAAAGTAATTATCTTGGCAGCAACCTTGCGGATCGCCCGTATCTTTGCAAGATACTGCTCTACCTTAGGTGCCGTTTCTTCTTCAATGTCATCAAGGTGCATGACTTCATTTTTGATATAGAAATCAAGCTCCCTCGACAAAAAGCCGCCTAAGTCTTTATGGATAAAGTAATCAAAGCTATATCGCGAAGTGTAGTCATTAAGATGCTTTTCAAGAATAGTACGATCCTTGTTTTTTTCTGTAGGATCTTTAATTTCAAGCTGTTGCTTGAACTCGGCTGGAATATCAGCAGCAAGGATAGCTTCGACGGCCTTTGAATTGAAGTCCTTTTGAGTAGTACCCTTGCCCTTGCCAAGCGGCAAATAATGAAATTTCAGAACAATTTCACCATCTTCGACAGTGAAGAAGTCACTTTCAGCAAGTACGAATCGCCTTTCCTTCTCGGCTGACTCTTTTCGGTTGTCCTTTTCGATATCAGCTTCAGTGAGTTTGAAATGAGCCTTTTTATCGTTCGGCAGATTAAATTTATAGTCCCTTAGATATTCATTGGTCTTGATATAATACTGGTCTTGGTTTGCCCAGTAGAGTTTAACCTCTTCGCCTTCATACGGTATGGCATAAACACCTTCTTTATACCTGCGAAGAGAAAGAAAATCACCGCCACTATAATAGCGGGAAAAGAAATTATACAAATGAGAATAAACTTCGTTTTCCACCTGGGATATATCACTGCCGGCTTCAGTGATCTTTGCTTTAAGCTCTTTTACCTTAGGGCTGCTATCAGGATCAACACCAAGTTCTTTGGCATTTTCGATAGCCTTTTTAAGCTCATCAGAAAGGTTGGCATTCGAGCCGCTTTCATATTGATTCAATGCATCACGAACTTGCGGCAAGAGATCCTCTTCGAGAAACTTTGTTATCTCACGCCTGCGAGAATTCATAATACGATAAATGCCAAAATCAAGGTCCGGCTGATTAAGCATGAAAAGTTCTATGAGTTTATCTACAAGCTTTTTGAAATTCTCATTCATATTTTCTTCCTGTAATAATTATTCCACTGTCCATCTAATAGTGAATAGTCTGTTTGTCTGTGTTTTCTGCTGCATTCGTTTTTCAAGGGCGTCAATAAGATCGTCGCGTTTTTGGGCGATCTCGTCTTCAAGGTCAAATATCCTCTGACGCAGCTTGCGTTTTTTATTCTCAAGCGTTTTCATCTTTTCCTGGAATTCGTGTTGCTCAGCAACAGTAGTCGCCAACCTTGCCTGCCGGTGAAGTGCCCTTATCTGATTTTTTGTGTCGTCTAATTCTTTCTGAGCGGCAAGTTCCATATCTTCAGCCCATCGGAAAAGCTGCTCCCGAGCATCATTGAAATGAAGGCTGTTTTCCTCAAGCGATTTGGCGATGGTGGCTCTGGTATGCCTGTCAATCTCAGCGGTTAGCCTTTGCTCTATACCATCTAAAGAAATATTCTCTGTTGCAACCCGGCCTTTACACAGGAAAAGCTTTTCACAAGTCTCCTGAGAAAGATTGTTCCCGTCATCATCGAATGCTGAGAAAAGAAGATACTCTTCGTTTTCGAATGATTCTACCTTAAGCTCTTGCAATATCAGATAGCCGGATTTTCCTTTTAGCTGTTCTATCAGAGATATTTTTGTCGGATGGTTAGTTATGTCAAAAACTAAATGTGCTGGTTTAGTCTCAGAGTCTCTGCCTGAGCCAATCACATGTTCACCAAGCGGATGGCTCAACCTGTACAGAAATTCACCAGCAATGTCCTGAGAATCTTTATCTTTTGAAATAAGATGGTAGGTACCGGTTTTGACAGATGCTACAGGCGATAGCTGAAGCAGAAAAGATAAGTGTGTATCATTAAAATCTGCATGTTCATTTAATATGTATTTCGTAAGAGACCAGAACAATTTCCCGATACGGTCCAGATACTCTCTCGCACCACTTAAGTTCACTTTTAAACGAGAGTGCACATCCTCATCAAAATGCTCCAACAAAGCTTTACGGGTGCTTTGCATTTTTGCCTGAATCTTCTCTTCAAGCTCTTGCTGAAGCTCGGCAAATGCTTTTTTAATTTCTTCAGGGCTCCGGCACTGCTGATAAATATCAAGGACCTTACGTTCAAAATCAATGCCGGATTCTAACGTTCCAAGAACTTCGTCTGATGCTCCAAAGACACCTGTGAAGAGGTTAAATTTCTGTTCTAATAACTCATAAACTCGCCTGTCAGCATCATTCTTTTCATTAAGGAAGTTTATTACTACAACATCATGTTCCTGTCCGTAACGGTGGCATCGGCCAATTCGTTGCTCAATACGTTGTGGATTCCATGGCAGATCAAAATTTATGACTAGCGAACAGAACTGTAGGTTGATACCTTCTGCACCAGCTTCGGTAGCTATCATTATACTGGCACTGTCCCTGAAATGATCAATTATAGCTGTCCTGATATCTACCGCTTTGGAACCAGAGACGCGTGTGGTATCCTTGTTATTATCAACCCATTGCTGATAAATTTCTGTTGATTCAGGGCCGCGATTTGATCCGTTAAACGTTACAACTTTACCTGCATATCCATTGCTTTCAAGAAAATCTTTGACATATTGTTGAGTGCGTTTTGATTCTGTAAAGATAACGGCTTTTTGAGCAGCACCTACTTTTGCCATTTCGACAAAACCTATTTTAATGGCTTTAAGTAATGAACGGGTTTTCGTATCTACGCCTATGCTTCTTGCCCATTGACTGTACTTTTCAAGTTCTTCAATTTCCTCTTGAAGTTTCTGTGGGTCTATTTTGGGAGATTGATCCTGTGGCTCTTCCTCATCAGATTCTTCAATATCACTGTCTTCCTGGTCCTCAAGCAATTCATCAAGCAAATCCTCATCTACCTCTCCTTCAAACCAAAAACGTTCTATTGGTGTTTCGCTTACCTTTAGACCTTCTTTGATCTTGAGGAGCCGGTGCTTCATCATCTCAAGTGTTCCAGCAACTGCCTGTGGAGAAGATGCTAAGACCTTTCTTACAAGTAACGTTATTAAATGTCTTTGGCCGGAAGGGATAGAATAATTATCTGTACGCTGCAGAAAAGCCGATATTGCTTCGTAAAGTTTGTGCTCCTGTTCAGTCGGTTTGAAGGGACGAGTCATTAGCTTTCGTTCGGTAAATTTAATGTATTCCAGTACCTGGCAGCGTAGCGTTCTTTTGCAAAAAGACCGCAGTCGGCTTCTTAGATCTTCAATATCAGAGCCTACAGTCGTATATTGAGTCCTAAATGAAGGAAGATCACCAAATATCCGTCCGTCGATTAAATTCGAAAGACCAAAAAGCTCTAATAATGAATTCTGCAGAGGAGTGGCGGTCAGAAGCATTTTTTTTCTGTCTTCAAGAGCCTCTCGCAATGCTTGACCGATTCGATTGCTTTGGCGATAGGCATTACGTAGCTTATGGGCCTCATCGATTACCACCCAATCCCATGGAATAGCTTTTAATTCTGCTGATTTACGAGCAGCGTAATGCAGGGAGCATATAACAATAGAATTATCCATAAAGGGTGATGGGTTGCCATTTCTTTGTGTTTCCCGATAGGCCTTGGCATCTATGACTTTTACCGGTAGATGGAACTTTTCGTATAATTCCAAAGCCCATTGTTTGCGCAAAGATGCGGGAGTAATTACAAGAATCTTC